>ERZ1292640.3419-Hain-H43-02um-R1-3419-length-12372-cov-7_pt1 | contig 12372 bp, 10 predicted proteins | sample MGYA00564404_ERZ1292640 | MGnify/ENA primary metagenome ERZ1292640 (study PRJEB36523, sample SAMEA6512636) | groundwater metagenome | collected 2019-01-08 | study: AquaDiva: Metagenomics assemblies of 32 groundwater samples | reverse complement strand
GTTTCGGTGAGTTCCAACGGGAAAACGCGCGGGCAAGCTGCCCGCGCTCCTTTGCTCGAATCCACCCGGGCCTGCACGGCAATATGAAGAGGCTGCCACTCCCGCTGCCGCTCCCGTTCAGGCTTGAGAAATGAAATCCTCTCCCGTAGAATGGCTTGGTGCTTAACACCAGCGTTGTCAACGCTTTGGGTCGCGCCCGATTTTTGCTGCGGCTGGCGCTTTGGCTGGCGGGTTTTGTCGTCGTCGTCCTGGCTTGGGGAGGCTATAACTCATGGCCGGTGGAGCTGGCCATTTCACTTTCCTTTCTTCCACTGAAGCTTGTCTTGGCCTGGTGGTTATATCGCCGGAATGATTTTGGATTTGAAACCAAGCCGGAAGTCTCCCAATGGGAGCTGCTCATCGGCTTCCTGCTGTTGGCCATCGGCATCGCCAGCGGAATGATTCTATTGATGGCCGTGGCCTGGGTCAGCATCGGAGTGGTCTTGCTGCGCCCGGTGCGGCGGAACCTAGCGTGGGATGAATGGTTCAAGCTCCCCTTGATTTTCCTTCTAGCGCTGCCGGTCTGGCTGGATGTGGCGGGAAGCCGTTACGACTGGGTCGGCCGCTTTCAAGGAATTGAAATCGCTCCCGCCGGACTGGAAAAAATGGTCCTGGTGCGGTTTCAAGTCCTGGTGGAGATCACGGTGCTGCTCCTCGCTTGCTTTTTGCGTCAGGCGATTTTCTGGCTGAGCTTGCCGCTGGCTGCCGCTGTGTTCTATTTTAGCGGCCGCCTGTCGCAGCACTTTGTTCTCATGAATTCTCCCGTGTGGTGGCCGGCGCTCGTTTGGCTCACGGCCGGTTTCATTTGGATGGCCCTGGCCTGCCTGGCCTTGCGTGGGTGGCTGGCGCGGCCTCCCTGGACGGCTCTTTGGACTGAGCTGACACAATGGGCGATCAGCCGCACGCAATCAACTTGGCTGGTTTCGCTGGTGATTTTGCTGCAGCAATCGGCGTTGGTGGACCGATGGCTGGCCGGAGTCGAGCCACGGTTCGACTTCCTGGGGGCAGGGCTGCTGCTGGCCCTGCTGTGGTGGATGCGCTGGCGCCGCGAAACCGGCGCGGTGCGTGTGCAGTCCCGGCTGTTGCTGGCCGCCGCCTTGTTCATGCTCCTGGGGGCAGAATGGACCGACTTGAATCCGCTGCGGCAAGCTTCGCTGGGCTTGCTGGTCATCAGCCTGTTTTGTTGGAGACAATCCTGGTCTTGGAAGCTGATCGGAGCATCCCTGTTCGCCTGGATAACACTGATCCCAGCCTTCGCCCTCATCCTGTCCCAAGTCGGTTTGCCTTATCCGGCGGTGCAGTTGGTGAGGGCGGCCCTGCTCGGTCTGGGGTTGGTCGGAGTGATGGCGGCCGGCCGGCAACCAACCGGCCCGAGAGCCGTCTCGAGTTACTCCGATTTTGCCTGGCAACCGGTGAAACGATTCGCCTTTATCCTGCTGGTCCTGCTCCTCGGATTTCAGACGGTCAGCGCTTTTTGGCCGGAGCCTCGCCAGGCCAAGCCTCCTGGTCCGGCTGTCAACCGTTCTGGGCGCCTCGAAGCTAATCGAGCCCGGTTTTATGAGAGGCAGGGGTGGGTCGATGCGCACCAATGGTCATGGCAATGGCAGCAACACTCTATGACCCTGATCATGGCTCATCCCGTCGCTCAACCCATTCGCATCTCGGCTCCGGAACGGCTTTTCCAAGGGCAAGGCTGGAGAGTCCTGCGCCGGCGGCTCATTCCGCACGCGCGCGGCCAGGCGGTCGAGGTGGAGTTGCGGCGCGGTCAGGAAACCCGCGTCGCGCTTTATTGGTTTGACCAGGGAGACCGCGCCTTTGCCAATTACCAGCAGGCCCGGCGGATTCTCTGGAGCGGATGGAACCTGACGCGCCGTGAGCTGCGGCTGGTAGTCTTGCAGGCGCGCTCTTCCGCAGGGTCTTCGCATCTGACGCCGTTTGCGCAATCCCAGGACTGGTTTCGCAACATGGTTTGGTGAGGCGCGGACTTGGTGGCAAATGCGGCTCGCTCACCGCAGCAAGTCCCGTTGCCACGACATCAATTCCCGCTCAGACGCATTCTTATCCTGAGCCAGCGCCAGCAGCGTGGCACGGCTGGCGATCAAGGTCGCGTCGATCTCCAATTCCGCCGCCCGGCGGTCGCGGCGCTTTTTGAGCTCATTAAAGCGGTTTTGCTCTGCTTCACTGGTCCGGTAATGGGTCCGGCGCGGGATGTGAGGCTTCTTTTCCCCAGGCACGGCCAGGCCCCTGGCAATGGCCGCGAGAAGGTGGCTCTTCCGGTGGGACTGCAAGAAGCGGGGCATAAGCGGCTCCAGCGGCTTGGATTTTGAGGCGGCGCCAGCCAGTGCTACCAGGGCCTCGTGGCTCAGGATGAAGTATGGCGGCTTGTTGGCTTTAACTGCCTCTCGTTCCCGCCAGCGCCACAGCTCCCGCAACACCGCCAAAGCGTTCCGGTCCAACCGGTCGCTCCCCTTGACGCGCCAGACGGTATCCGGGTCTTGCTCCCGCAATTGGGCGCACTCGGCAATCAATCGCTGACAGATTTCGCGCTGCCAGCCCAGCCGTCCTTTTTCCTGCAACCCGGCTTGGAGCAAATCCGCCAGAGGCTTCAGATAGCGCGTGTCGTTCCGGGCGTAGGCCAGCATGCGGTCGGTCAATGGGCGCCGGGCCCAATTCATGGTTTGCGGGCCTTTTTCGAGCGTGATGCCGAGGTGTCTTGCCACCAAGTGCGTCAAACCAAACTGGGTGTAACCCAAAAGCCGCGCCGCCAGCATCGTGTCAAACACCCGGTCAGGAACAAACCCGAAACTTCGGTGCAATAAGCGCAAGTCGTAATCCGCGCCGTGCAGGATCAATTCCCGGCCGCGCAACGCTTCCCAAAAAGACGTGAGATCGTGGAGGCGCAAGGGATCAATAAGTTCGTCCGCGCCTTCCAGGCTGACCTGCACCAGGCAGACTTTCTCCGGGTAGGCATGGAGACTGTCCGCTTCCGTATCCAAAGCGATCCAATCCGAAGACCGGAGCCGGGGCAGTGCTTCCGCCAATCTCGTCTCGTTATCAATCACGCGTGTCATTAAGCTCGACTCGCCCGCGAGGCGAAAGAGAAATTCACACACCGCGCCCAACTTAGCCTTCGCAAGTTCTTGACGGATGCCCCTCTAGCTTCCCATCATCAGAGAAAAACCGATTGACCTGCATGAATCTGGCTACGGCATTTGCGCTCTCAGCGGAAAAGAATTCGACCAAGACAGCGTTGTTCTGGGGAGAACACGAATATTCGTATGGCAGGCTTCTCGATCAATCGCGGTGGCTGGCCCGGCAGTTGCGCCGCGATTTCAATGTGCAACCCGGTGATCGCGTCGGCATTTGGCTGAGGAATTGCCCCGAATATGTTCCGGCTCTTTTCGGGGTGCTGGAAGCGGGAGCCGTGGTGGCCCCCATCAATAATTTTCTGAAGCCGGACGAGGTCAGCTATATCCTGGCCGACGGCGGCATCGATGTGTTGATCACGGATTCGGCGATGGCGGAATCGTTGCCCGCCTTGGCCGCCGCCCGGCCGTCGCTGCGCTTTCTTCACGTCGAGCAGATTGCGCTGGCACAGCCTGTCTCTCCTGACGATTTCACACCGGCCCCGCGCCGCGAGTCCGACCTGGCGGTCATCCTTTACACTTCCGGAACGACGGGACGGCCCAAAGGCGCCATGCTCTCGCATGGCAACCTGCTGCATAACGTCGAAAGCTGCCGGCAGGTGCTGCAGGCGGTGAGCTTTGACCGGTTTGTCGTGCTGCTGCCGATGTTCCACAGTTTCATGCTCTGCGTCGGCATTCTGCTGCCACTGATCATCGGCGGCTCGATTGTCCTGGTCAAATCGTTGCATCCTCCAAAGAGCATTCTGCACGAAATCGTGGCGCGGCAGGCCACGCTGCTTCCGGCCATTCCGCAATTGTTTCGGGCCTTGGCCAATGCGCCCATTCCGCCCAACCTTCCTTTGCGGCTTTGTGTCAGCGGCGCGGCGCCGTTGCCGGTGGAGGTTTTGAGAGAATTCAACGCAAAATATCCGCTGCCGTTGCTGGAAGGCTACGGACTGAGCGAAGCCAGCCCGGTGGTGTCCATCAATCCCATTCAAGGCCCGTGGAAGGAGGGATCAATTGGCAAACCGATCCCGGACGTCGAAGTCAGCGTCCAAAACGAGGCCGGGGAGCATCTGCCAGACGGCGCGATCGGCGAAATCTGCGTGCGCGGCGGCAATGTCATGCTGGGCTACTGGAATCAACCGGAAGAAACCGCCAAGGTCCTGCGCCACGGCTGGCTGTTGACGGGCGATGTCGGCTACCGCGATGCCGACGGGTACTACTTCATCACCGACCGCAAGAAGGACATGCTTCTGGTCAATGGCATCAACGTCTATCCCCGCGAGCTGGAAGAGGTGATTTATCAATTTCCCGGCGTGAAAGAGGCGGCGGTGGTGGGCGTGCCGGACCCGCGCAAAGGCGAGCATCCGGTGGCGTTTGTGGTGGCCAACGACGGCGTGGCCATCGATGAAAGGGCGTTGCTGCATTTCGTGCGCGGAAAAGTGGCCGACTACAAAGTCCCGCGCCGGGTTCATTTCCTGGCCAGCCTGCCGCGCAATGCCACGGGCAAAATCTTGAAGACGGAATTGCGGCAGAGGCTGCGCTAACCTCGCCCCCCATTCAACTGCCGGCACCAGCTTGCGACCGATTCGGGTGCATATTCAAACGGATTCAGCAGATTGAGCGAGCTGATGCCTTCGGCGTCGATGATCTCCCAATCGACAAAATAGCGGATGGGCTGATGTTGCAGTTGTTTCATGATGTGCGAGCGGATGCGGGCCCGGGTATTGGCGGGCGCTTGGCGGGTGGCTTCGGCAATATCGGCCGGGGTCAGCTCCCAGGCGGGCGGCGTCCGGGCCAGCGCCAGGCCGAGACTGCGAGAGGGATCGACATGGTGAAACTCGAGGTCTTGCGCCCGCAACCAGGGATCGATCCAGGGTATGTTTTCCCGTTCGATGAACTGCTGGAAGAGCCAGCGTTTGGTTATCCAATCCACTTTGCCGATTAATTTCTCCGGGTGGAAGGCCAGGGCGGCCAGCGTCTCTTTCCAGACGTCCAACACGACATTGGTTTCCTCGTCCCGTCCGCGGAGTTCGTGGTCAGCCGTTTCCCAATAAACCGACAGCAATTCCACGGCATCCTCGCAGCGTCCATCAGCCAAGGGAGCCAGCCAGGGGCCCTCCGGCTGGTGAGACATGCTCCGAAAAGTCATGACTGCGTCAGCCAGCACGATCCTGGGCATGCAGTCCAACTCCAGCAGATCGAGCACCAGCGACGTCGTCCCTGCCTTCAGAAGGAGCGTGGTGGGCAAGACGCTCGTGTCGCCATGCAACAGATGAAGCCGGCGGTACTTCCGGGCATCGGCTAGGGGTTCGTCGCGGGTGTTGATGATGGCGCGGTTGAACTGCACCCACTCGAACAGATCATTGTTGATGTAATCCGCCCGCTGGCTGATTTGGAAATGGCTGTCCGCGCCGGGCCGGAGCAAATCACCGCGCAATTCGGCGCCGGGCGTGGCGCCGACGCGCCCGGCGCCCGCGTAGAGTTGGCGCAACGTCAAGAAGGCCAGCAGCGACAGCACATTCGACTCGGTCCTCGGCGCGGAACGGCGCACGAGGTAATTCTCGTGGCAGCCAAACGTCGCGCCGGAGTAATGATCGATATTGTTGCGGATGAAACTGACCTGATCGGCCAACCTCAGATCCTTCAAAGCCTGCAAAAGGATGGAATCGCCGGCGCGGTCGTAGCGCAGCAAGTCGATCAAGGAAAGGCATTCCGGCGTGCAATATTCGAGGTGGCCCATATCGACGTAAGCGCGGCCGCCATTGAACAGAAACCCCCCATTCCCGGCCGGTTCGTCCCAGTCCCGCTGGTGCATATCCGGCAAGCCAAAGCGGGCCCGGTCGAATATCCAGTTGCGGACGCGGCCCACGGCGCTGGGAGGGCCGGAGGGATCGTTGGTCAGACAACCATACTCAGTTTCCAATCCCACGATGCGGTTCATAGACCGGCTTGGGTCAAGGTCAGGAATTCAAAACGCGCCGGACGCGGGCTGCGGCGGGCCAGCCATCCGATTTCCACGGTCTTGCCGTTCACGGCGGCGCGCCAGCCCCGGCGGCGCTCTTCCTCGGCCGGAAGGTTTTCCACGAACGATTTATTCTCGGTCAAACACCACCAGGCTTGGAGCAGGAGGTCCACCACCTCCGCCCGCGCGCTCTTGCCGGCCAGGGATTGATTGAGCCAGGTTTGCGCGCCGGATTCCGTTGCGGCTTGGGCGGCGACCACGAGCGCAAGGCTGGAAAGGAATTGGAAAGCCCCGTCAAAGTGCAGGCGGACCAGCAAATCGTTCTCCGGTTGTGCCGCCACCTCCGCCAGCAGCAGCTCGACCAGGAACGGCGCGCTGAAGATCTGTTCAAAATTGGTTTTCAATTGCGGTCCCAGACCGAAACTGACCAGCCGCCGCAAGCTGACGTCTTCGGATGCACGCGTGAACGCTTCCACGTGCGCGGCGTCGATGGCCGCCTGCCGGATTTTCTCGATGTCAGCCGGGTGCCCCAGGGCCACCAGCGCGTGGCGGTCGAACAGTTCGAACACTTTGGAACTGCCCGTGCCCACGCCCAGCAACAGGATTCCCTCCGGCAGTCTGACCGCAAAAGCCGGCGAACCGCCTTTCAGTTGTTCGCGCACGTATTCGCGGCGATTCTCAATCGCTTCCAGCCAACGGTAGGGTTCCTCAGTCATGATTGCAGGAATTGGGCTTGTTGTTCGGCGCTCAGTGTCTCCACGCCGGAGGTGCGCAGCACCTTGATGGTGGCGAAGTTGCGCGTTTCCGGATTGACGCCCCCCGTGGCGGAATCGAATTCGGAGGCGGTCATGAGCAGGCGCAGCGCGAACGGCACGGCTTGGGCCAGGCCCATCTCCGAAGGACGCGGCTCCCCGTAACGTTCTTGAAAGCTGAGCACACTGCGGATGGTGAGGGCGCCGGAACCCGAGGCGGCATAGCCCACCGCCTGGAATTGCGCTCCCAGCGGGTCATAAAAATAAATCTGCGCTTTCGGAGGTGAAACCGCCTGGTCCAATCCGGCAAAAAGCGGCATGACCACGCCCACACCCTGCAGGGTCATGGGCAGGTTATCGCGCAACAAACGGGCCAGCGCCCGCACTTTGGCCGGCAAGCTCAAAGGCTGCAACTGGCTGCGCCGATAGTACTCGAACGAAGTCTGGAGCACGCGGGCCATCTCGAAAGCCGTGGCCGGAACGCCGGCGATGGCCAGGAGCGAGCAGGTGTCGATCTCGATGACTTTGTCGATGCGGTCCGAGACGATCAGATTGCCGGCGGTCGCGCGCCGGTCGCCCGCCATCAAAACCCCGTCCGCAAATTGGAAGGCAAAGACGGTTGTCGCTTGGGTTTGCACGGGGGCGTCCGTGGAAACCTCCGAACGGACCGGCGGGATGTGCCGGGCCGCGAGCAACGACAGAAAGTCGCCCGCCACCGAAATAGATTCGCTCATTGGCCAGTGCGCTGCCGGTAGCGTTTCGCCTGGTCGGGATCGACCTTGCGCATGCGTTTCAGGAGTTCCTCCACGTTGGGTTTATCGACCTTGGGCGAGACGGGACCTTCACCGCCGCCGCCGGGGCTGGGAGCCGTGGGTCGCGTTTTTTGGGCTTGATCAGGCATAAAAATTCTCAATCAGCTCGGCACGTTGGCCAGCGCCTTTAAATCGTCGGGCGTTCGTGCCGCATCGACTACAGCAGCATAATGCAAGATTTCTTCGGGCGCGAATAAATCCAGCAGCGACAGCTTGATCGGACCGTCGCTGCCTTGCAGGGTGATGTGGTCCCACTGGGCGGACAGGATGGCTCCGGCGAATTTCTGAACGCATTTGCCCCGCACATAAGCTCGGGTGCTGGCCGGCGGATGCTGGACTGCCTGTAGCGACGCCGTTTCATCCGGCACGTGCCGCATGGCTCCGGACTGTTCCAATCCGTAATACAATCCCTCGCTGGCATCAAGCCGATGATATTCCAGGTCAAGACTTTGCAACCAAGGATGTTCGTCCGGAATTTTCTGCGCAGCTTGGAATTCACGCACCAGCGCCAGCTTGGCGGTCCAATCAAGCCGGTCGCGGCAGCGCCGATAATCGGCCGCCAAATCTGCGAGCACCGTCTCCCAATCCGTCACCAATTCCGCCTGCTCCGGATGGTCGAGATGGCAGAGGTCCTTGACAGCCTTGAGATAAGCCCATTGCACTTCGAGCGCGGTGGACGGCACATCGTCCTGCAGCCGCAACTCCCAGCGAAAGGTTTGATCCCGCGAGACCGCCGGCAGCGCAGCCAGCGGATGGGCCAGCCTCGGATACTTTCGTTTGGGATCGCGCACCAGCGCTTCCAGCACCAACGCCGTCGTTCCCACCTTCAATCGTGTGGCGAACGGAGACATGTTGGCATCACCGAGAATGACATGAAACCGCCGGTACAAACTCGGATTGGCGTGCGGTTCGTCCCGTGTATTGATGATCGGGCGCCGCTGCATGGTATCGACACTCTGCAACTCGCTGAAAAAATCACTGCGTTGCGCGATTTGAAAACCGGCCGCCACAAACCGGTCTTCGGCTTCCAGGGCGAATTTGCCGGCCCCGGCAAAGACCTGGCGAGTGACCAGGAACGCTTGCATGGCTTGGGCCAGGTATTCCCAGGGCAAAGAGCGCGGCAACAGATAGTTTTCGTGGCAGCCGTAACTGTGTCCGCAAAAGTCGGTGTTGTTCTTGTAGAGGCGGACCGTGGTGCGGCTCTGCTCGGAAAGCTCCTTCGCGCAGGCCATCAAAATGTGCTCTCCGGCCCGGTCATGGGCCAGAAGCTCGGCCAGGGTGCTGCATTCAGGGGTGCAATATTCCGGATGGGCATGGTCGTTGTAAAAGCGCGCGCCGTTGCCCAGGACCAGGTCGCTCTTGATCTCGGCTTGGCTGAGTTCGCGCTGGGCATCCTGGGCGAAATAGTTGGCTTCGTCGGCATCCTGCCGCAGTTCCTGGACCCGAAATCCGCGCATGTCGGCATGGGGGTCTTCGCTTTCATAATCCCAGCACATCCAGACGCCGGGTTGAGTGGCGCTGCGCACCAAGGCGATCGATTCGGCGACCACATCGACTTCTCCCTCCGTGTCCCGGGCAATCCCGATCTCGGTTTCGAGGCCAAATTGAATGAGCGGAGGAGTCATTGCAGAATACTTCCTTTCCCTGGGATCATCGGCGCGGAACGGTTCGATCTGCGGTCTTCACCCGGCTCGGCTGCGGTCCGCCTGCGCCTTCTTAAACAATGGACCCTCCCGTCATTTCCCCCTTGCGCGGCCGAACGGGACCCAGTCGGATGACATTGTCCGGGTCAAAGTCCGTCAGTTTCAACCAGTCCTCGGTCACATCGGTGGCCGGGAAAAGATCGTTTTCCGCGTATTCGCGGTTCATGGCGGTGAGCAAGTCCTCGCGAGTGATCACGGTCTCCTGCTTGGTTTCGATGGACCGTTTGATGGCCACGCACTTGGCCCGTTCCACAATGGCGGCAATGATGGCGCCGCTCGCCATTTCGCCCCGGTAGAGAATCTCTTTTCGGCCGCTTCGATAGACCACCTCCAGGAACTGGTTTTCTTCCGTGTGAGCGAACTGAGCCTTGGTAATGCTGCTGGCCAAGGCCGATTTGGGCTCGGCCAGAGGCAGCGAGTCGCGCAAATAAATCTCGTAAATCCTTTGCGCGCCGGCTTCGTTGGGCCGCAGCACTTTGATTTTGCGGTCGATGCGCCCGGGCCGGAGAATGGCCGGATCGATCAGATCGGCGCGGTTGGAAGCCAGAATGACCACCACGTTTTGCAGCGGCTCCAGCCCGTCCATTTCACTGCAAAACATCGGCACGAGCGTGCTGAGCATGCTGTGATACCGCCCGGCCCGGCGCGTGCCGAGAATCGATTCCGCCTCGTCGATGAACAGAAAAGCCAGCGCCCCGTCGTTGGCCCGTTCCCGGCATTGGGCGAAGAGATCGCGCACTTGCCGCTCCGATTCGCCGACCCACATGTTCAAGATTTCCGGGCCTTTGACATGGAGAAAGAACTCCGGGTGGTCCACTCCGGTCTGGACTTTGATCTGCCGGCGCAGATTGAAAGCGGTGGCTTTGCCGAGCAAGGTTTTGCCGCAGCCCGGCGGTCCGGAGAGCAGGAAACCTTTCGGCACGGAATATTGAAACCGTTTGAACAGGTCCCGATGCAGGAACGGCATTTCGATGGTGTCGCGAATGGCCTGCACGGCTTCTTCCTGGCCGCCGATGGCTTCCCAGGGCAGTTCCGTCACGGTTTCGAGGGATCGTTCGATGCGCCGTCCCATGCCCACGACTTCCAGGGCCACGCGTTGGTTCACATCCAGACGCACTTCCAAGCCAGGTTTGAGCTTTTCCTTGGCCAGCAATGCGGAGCGCTGCAGGACCAGCGGGGTCAGACCCGATTCCTGGCCAATGCGCAGCCGGCCATCCGACAGCAATTCGTCGATGCGGACGATGGGGCCGTTGCGGTCGAATCCAAGACCCAGCACGACGGCAAAGGCCTCGTTGCACAAGACGCGCTGTCCTACTTGCAGGCTGGCCAGGGGCAGGATCGGGTCCAGGCGGCAAACGTAGTCGGTGCCGCCGATGCAGACGTGGGCCTTGTCCGGCTCGACGGCCATAAGGAACGTGCCGACACGGAACGCCGGGGAGCGGAGCTTCTCCACGATGGCATCCAGTTTCTCGATGGCTTGCTGGGCCTGGAAATTCAGTTCTTCCAAGGCGGCAATACGCTCGCGCAAGTAAACCATGTCCAGGATTGACGGGTGGCGGGGCGGCAACTTGCTGACGATGAGGTCCAACAATCGGAGCGTGGACAGCGTCTCCAACTCCTCGCGCGCCAGCAGGTTGCTCAGCGCCGATGGCGGGTCAAAGCTCTCAGGAGCATTCTTGCCCGCCGCGCCGGACGCGGTGGCCTTCTTTTTGGACTCAGCCATGCCTGGAAATTAACCTGCTTCGCTGCTTTTGCAAATGCGCAGGCAAATTCGGGCAAGAGAAACGGAATCCGGCTGTTTCCGGCTTTCCCGCCTTCCCCTTTTCCACTAATAAACCAAGGCATGCGTTGTTTTGTCACCGGCGCTTCCGGTTTCATTGGCGCCAACCTCGTGCATGAGTTGGCCGCTCGCGGCCACCAGGTCAAGGCGCTGCTCCGGCCCGAAAGCGATCGGCGCGGGTTGCAGGGCGTTGAGTTTGAGCCTGTGCCGGGCGATCTCAGCGATCGCGCCGGGCTGAGCCGGGCGCTGCGCGGTTGCGATTGGTGTTTTCATGTCGCCGCCAGCTACCACCTTTGGCTGCGGGATTATGCGCCCATGCATGCGGCGAACGTGGAAGGGACGCGGAATGTGATCGAGGCAGCCGCGGAGGCCGGCTGTTCCCGGATCATTTATACCAGCACGGTCGGTTGCATCGGATTGCCCCGGCCGGTTCAGGGAAGGGTCGTGCCGACCGACGAAACGCAGGCCGCGTCGCTGGCCCAAATGAGCAACCATTACAAACGCTCCAAATGGCAAGCCGAAGCCGTGGCCCGCGAGCTCGCCGGCCAGGGCCGGCCGGTGGTGATCGTCAATCCGAGCGCTCCCGTTGGGCCTCGCGACGTCAAGCCGACGCCCACCGGCAAGATTATCGTCGATTTTCTGAATCGGGCCATGCCCGCCTACCTCGATACGGGTTTGAATTGGGTGCATGTCAGGGACATCGCCATCGGCCACATTCTGGCCGCCGAGAAAGGGCGGCTGGGCGAACGATACATCCTGGGCCATGCGGAAGGGAATTGGACGCTGCAACAAACGTTCGCCGCCTTGGAAGAAATCACCGGCCTGCCCGCGCCCCGATTTCGCGTGCCTTATTTCGTAGCTCTGCTGGCGGCGTACGCCAACGAAGCGATGGCCCAAATCACAGGCCAGCCGCCCAAGGCGCCCCTGGCCGGGGTGCGCATGGCCAGATACAAAATGTTCTTCAATCCAGCCAAGGCCATCCGCGAGCTGGGCCTGCCACAAACGCCGCCCAAACAGGCGTTCCTGGATGCAGTGGAGTGGTTCCGGGCTAACGGATATGTGAGGAGCAAGGCGTAATGCGTGATACGTGATGCGTGAAGCGGAAGACCTTTAGCCGCAAATCTCTTGCCGCAGCGAAGCCGCAACCAAAAGGAGCGCGGACCGCCGAGTCCGCACGTTGCGGCCGCTGGAGC
>ERZ1292640.3418-Hain-H43-02um-R1-3418-length-12373-cov-7_pt1 | contig 12373 bp, 6 predicted proteins | sample MGYA00564404_ERZ1292640 | MGnify/ENA primary metagenome ERZ1292640 (study PRJEB36523, sample SAMEA6512636) | groundwater metagenome | collected 2019-01-08 | study: AquaDiva: Metagenomics assemblies of 32 groundwater samples | reverse complement strand
AGAAGATTCTTCGCTACGCTCAGAATGACATTTTATGTCACCCTGAACGAAGTGAGGGGTCTTCTTATGCCATAACTGAAAAACTCGTATCCTTAACCTATTATTTCATAACCGCTATCTTTCCCATCTTTCTTTCTGATTGCCTTTCAGCGACGTATATATAAATTCCACTTGCCACTCTCACACCTGATGAATTATCAAGATACCATTCCGCCTTATTTTGCTCTGATTTGATGATATTGATCAAACGACCATTTAAGTCGTATATGCTGATGTTCGTATCAGATGGCAAACAACAGAACTCAACTTTTTTTGCACGATCAATTATAGCAGGATTCGGATATACTTTCATTTGACTTAAATCAAGATATTCGTCTGGTTTAGGTGGTATAGTAAACTCAATGGAATTTTTGTTAAAGTTAATTGGATTTTGGCTTTTATCTCGAATGCCTAGTGCAGAAAGCTTATAAATTCCAGCCGGTAATATCGGTAAATTAAGAATAACTCTTTTATCATCATGATCTAGTATTGCTGAAATAGGGTTAATAAATGGCATTCCACCTTCAATATAAAAATAATTGGTCGCATTTGGGGGCAAAGTTACCGGTTCGCTAAAAGTCACATATAACATTGATGGATATTTATATTCAGCGGACACCATGAACGGCGGAGGATTTAATATAACGCTTGCTTTTATTGAAAATGGGCTTTCTATGCCTTCTCGATTGACAGATGTAACGGCATACCAATATTTAACATTCGGAGTTAGACCTTTATCTCGATAGTCCCAACCTTTTACATCCGTCTGTCTGCTGTTAGACGATGAGTCAAAGGTTGATAGCAATTGAAGATTATTTTCTTCTGTTCCACGATATAGCTTATATGCAATTGAATTTGATGACCCATACCAGGTTATCTCTATTTCATTTTCGCTGAAAACTGTCGCAGTTAATTTCCATGGTGGACGTATCACTAATCCAGAATCAAAATGAAACGCCATCAATTCGTTATCAACGTTGAAAAGCAATTCTTTTGTGCCATCGCCATCAATATCATCAACGAGAATTTTGTTGGTATTGCTTGCGGGATGATACCAAAAATAAGGCGTTTGTCCTTCTTGAGCAAGTCTGATTATGTATGTCGAATCACCGACAATAGCGAGAAATTCATCAATTCCATCGTTGTTGACATCTCCAACGGATAGACCGCAACCGTCTTTTGTGCCTACAATCTGAACAGAATAAATCTCTTGATATTGAAGGGAATAGTCAAATATTGAATAAGTATAGACTTTATTCACACTATCAGAATATTCAGCCAATTCACCAGTAACCGCAAACTCATCAACGCCATCACCATCAAAATCGCCTTTTGCCAGAGATTTTATATTGACATTCTCAACTTTTCCAGACCAAACGAGTTGATAAGTGTCATCATCAACGCATTTATAGACAAGCAGATCACCATCAGAATCGCCAAAGGCAATTTCTTTTCCTCCATCAGAATCAAAATCCGCTATGGCAAAATTAATGGCAATAAAATTATCCCCTTTAGTTGTATTTTTCAGTCTAGCGACTCTGAGATATGAGTCATTGCCCCTATTCTCTAATATATCAACCGATTTATTGGCGATGTTTGATGATATTATCTCTTTTCTGCCATCTGAGTCTATATCGTCAATCTGTCCACCCCATAGACCATCGCTTTCCCAGATTTTCTTTGTTGGGTAAGACCCTTTTGATGGAGATTCCAGCAGAAAAGTGTTATTTAGCCTATTGCCAAGAATCTCAAAAAACCCGTCTCCATCAGTATCGCCAATATCTCTAGGATAATACTCATGGTCGCTTTTAAAGGCTTCAACATATAAACCTAAATCTGTTCTTTCATATATTCTAACAAACGAATAGTCCCAACTAGGTCGATCCATGCCGATAATTTCGTTTTTTCCGTTTGCATTGAAATCAACCGAAGCGGAGACTGGATAAATCGCTGGAATACCGGTATTTGTGCCGATAAATCCGCTTATTGGTATATATGGCGATGGAATATCAAAAGTATAATACCATCCTCCATTTGCACTATCTATGGTCTCAAGTCCGACTGTATTTATTACCTTGAGATAATAATTATATCCAGTCGATAAATACACATTATCCGTCAAATATATCTCATGCTCTTTGGCAATAGATGGAAGATAAAATTCCGTTGGGTCAATATCAAGACCTTTCATTACATAATAAAAGATAACTTTGGTCATATCATCGGTTTTTATGTCAAGGACAGCTTTCACCCTATCATTCTCAAGCCTTATGCTGTATTTATGCTCAATAATCTTTGGCGGAGTATGATCAATGATTATAGTTATTCTATCTTCTGCGAGTATGCCATTCTGACCGAAAGCCCTCAATCTCAATATATAAGAGTCTTCCCTGAATTCTGAAACATCCCATTGAGCAAGAATATCATTATAAACTGATTCAAACCCTATTTTTATGCGATTCCATTTAGGTGATGTTTCCGCCAAACTATAATCCAACTCATGCCTCTTAAACCCTATTCCTCCCGCTGAACCAATTATCGTTAAAAATTTGTCTGCGCCGTCCCCGTTTTCTGGTGATGATATATGAGCGATGATGTTTGATGTTGTCAGTAGGGCTTTATATGCGTTTATCCTTCCAATGCTGTCAAATTTTGGCTCGTTGATATGATCTGCGGATTCACGGAGTATCTGGACGATCTCCTGGTTAGTCAGTCCAGGCCTTTTTGATAGCATCAAGGCGATCACTCCCGAAACGACAGGCGCAGACATTGACGTTCCACTCCAATCGCTATATGAGTTGTTAGGAAGCGTTCCAAAAACTCTATTCCCGGGAGCGACAATATCTAATCCAGCGCCGTAGTTTGAGAAACCAGCTTTTTTATCGCCTTTATCTGTTGCGCCTACTGATATAACATGCTCATGGCTTGCTGGATAGATGATCTTCGGTTGATTATCGTTACCAGCAGCGCCGACCAAAACGCATCCGCTATTATAGGCATATTCTGTAGCGTCCCTAATGACAAAGGACAACTCATCACTGCCCCAACTCATATTGATAATCTGCGCACCATTCTCAACGGCATAAACTATGGCAGAGGCAAGATCATCATCCTCAAGGATTTTGCTTCCTGCCCTTAACGGCATGATCTTGCATCCCCAAGTTACGCCAGCAACTCCAACGGAGTTATTGGGCGTGCCTGCGATAATGCCAGAGACATGCGTTCCGTGTCCGTCCTCGTCCATCGGATCGTTGTCACGAACAACGTGATCTGTTTTCAGCTTGGCGTCTGGAGAATCAAAAAAATCCCATCCTCTAACATCATCGGTATAACCATTTCCATCATCATCAATTCCATTATCTGGAATTTCATCAGTATTAATCCATATTCTTGACTTCAAATCCTCGTGATTATAGTCAACGCCGGTGTCTACAACAGCAACGATAATATCCTCACTGCCTTTCTCTATCTCCCAAGCCTTTAGCGCATCAATTTTTTCTAATGCCCATTGGTCAGGATAAAAGAAATCGTTTGGTTTTTCAATTTTTTCGGCTAGATGATTGTAGAAATTGGGTTGGGCGTATTGCACTATCGGATCATTTTTGCATTTATAGACTATTGAATTTATATCTGAGTTTGGAAGGAATCTGAGTTTATATATTAGGTTTAGATTGTTGTTTGCTCTTGGAAACAAAGCCTCATAAGATAATGGGCTTATGCGATCCATAAAAGCATTAATGGTTTGCTTATTTGTCGCATTGAATTTGACAATGACATCGCTTGGGTTATATGCCATATCTTGCGCTATTGCAGATATGGGAAACAGGAAGGATAAAACAGTTAAAATACATAATGTAGATATTGAGTATGTTTTTTTGGGTGTTTGCCTTGATAATAACATTTTTTGCCTTAAATCCGCTTAATCAGCGTCATCAGCGTTCTATTCCCAAAATGATTTTGGTTAAATAGCATTATTCATCCCAAACCTTCGGGGCTTTACATATTTATCAATCAAAGGCGTAAAGGCATTCATTAAGAGAATAGAGTAGCAGACTCCTTCTGGATAGCCGCCGAGAATTCTGATAACGCAAGTCAAAACTCCCGCACCAACACCGAATATAATCCCGCCAACCTTTGTCAAAGGGCTAGTTACCATATCCGTTGCCATGTAAAATGCGCCAAGAATCAATCCGCCGGAGAATATTTGAACTGCTATCATCTCAAAGTTTCTGTCACCGAATACCTCTTTAACGCCGAATATTAAAGCAACTGTACCGATGTAACTAAGTGGAATATACCAGATGATATATCTCCTTGCCAAAAGTAGAATCGCACCCAAAAGCAATGCAAAATCTGAGGTCTCACCAAGACACCCACCGGATTTTCCGATAAAAAGACTCCATAACGGCAGAATATTCTCAGACCTTGATTCTTTTATGATCGCTAATGTTGTTGCGCCGGTCACCGTGTCTAAGGTTTGCATAGAAATGGGCAACTGCCAAGTCGTCATTGCTACCGGGAATGACGCCATCAATATCGCTCTGCCTATTAATGCTGGATTGAAGATATTATAGCCAAGTCCGCCAAAAGGCGCCTTTGCCAGAGCAATAGCGCAGAAAGACCCTATCGCAGGCATCCAGAGAGGAACGTTGGGTGGAATAACCATCGCCAAAAGCATTCCTGTAACAACTGCGCTTCCATCGTCAAGGGTTATTTTTCGGTGGGCTATGTGCTGTATAATAGATTCAGTCGCAATTGATGAGACAACACTGATCAAAACGACCAATAACGCCTTTATGCCAAAAACATAAACGCCAGCAAAAACAGAAGGAAGCAAGCTTATTACAACAGTCCACATTATTTTTTGGACAGAATCTCTATCTTTTATATGGGGTGAAGTTGATATTGTCAGTAAACTGCTTTGCATCTATTTTGCTCTTTCGCAATTATTGAAAAATGCCATTTTGACATAATAATCAAGCGTTTTGGACAACCCCCTTTGTTAAGGGGGAATCTGATGGCGACTTGATTTATTCCCCCTTATTAAAGGGGGCTAAGTAAGTGTAAAAAATATCTTTGAAGTTTTTCAAAACCCCTCTGACTCCCCTTTAGATAAAGGTGAGAACCAATTCCCCCTTTACCAAAGGGGGATAAAGGGGGATTTAAAAATGTTCCTAAAGATAATGATGCCCAAAAAGTTAAAAACCATTATTTACACTTACTTAGGGGGTTGTTTGGCTCAATTTTTTGTATTTTTCAACGATTACTTTTGCGCTCTTTGTCTAGCTGTTATGTCTGTTTTTGCAAACTGTATCAACTGAACCAGAGGTATTTTTGATGGGCAAACATAAGAACAACAACCGCATTCTTTACATTCAAGCGGAAAATACTTTTCCGCTTCTTTAATTATGCCTTTCTGTGTAAGCAAAGCAATCATTCTAGGCATTAATCCAACAGGACAAGCATTAATGCACCTTGCACAGCGTATACATGCCTTTGGGAGTAAGTCTTTGACTTGTTTTTTTGTCAAAACTAATATATTGTTTGTCGCTTTGGCTACTGGAACATTAACGTCTGACATTGAAGACCCCATCATGGGACCTCCGGCGATAACTTTTCCTGCTTCGTCTTTAAATCCGCCACATTGCCTTATTAAATCAGCGAATAGCGTGCCAATCCTGGCTCTAAGATTCTTCGGCTTGACAATTTCAATCCCATTTATACTGACTACTCTCTCAATTAAAGGCTGACCCGATCTTAACGCATTTGAAATAGCATGAGCAGTGCTGACGTTGGAAATAACTATACCAAAATCAAGCGGAAGCATATTTGACGGAACCTCTTTATGAAGTATCGCCTTAATCAGCATATTCTCCCATCCTTGCGGATATTTAACTTTAAGCGGAACTACTTTTATATTTGCATTTTCTCCTATCTGACTTTTAAAGATTTCTATGGCGTCTGACTTATTTTTCTCTATTCCAATGAAGGCATTTTTTGCTTTTGTTATGCGCATTATAATCTTGAGTCCATCAAGAATTTTTTCTGTTTCCTCTAGCATAAGCGCATGATCTGCGGCAACGTAAGGCTCACATTCTACGCCGTTTAATAGGACAGTATCAATTTTTTTGCCTTCTGGAATACTCAGCTTAACATGGGTAGGAAATCCTGCGCCACCCATGCCGACTATACCAGCTTCTAATATTATATCAAGGATTTGTTGCTCTGTCATTAGATCAGGATTATATGGAGTTATGCCTTCTATCCATTCATCTTGTCCATCAGATTCTATGACTGCGGCAAGGGATGATCTGCCAAGTGCGGGATATAGATTTCTTGAGATGCTTAAAACTTTGCCGGATATGCTGGAATGGATATTTGCGGAGACAAAACCTGTGGCTTCACCGATTTTTTGTCCTTTTTTGACTACCTCACCAACTTCAATGATTGGACGTGCAAGGGTTCCAATATGTTGATAGAATGGTATGATGACTTTGGCAGGGAGTTCGGCATTTTCTATTTTCTTATGAGCTGATAATTTTTGATCCTTTGGGTGAACTCCTCCACGAAATTTCTTTATAATTGTTTTTGCGGAAACCTCCATATTATCCACCCATCATTTTAGCCAAAAAACCGATTTCCTCGATCAATATAGAAGGCAGAAGGTAACCTATTACCTATGTAATAATAACATAATATTAATGAGAATGTCAAGTATTTCGCTTGAATTAGTAATCATTAATATAGAAAACGATATATCGGTCTATTCGTTGACAGGCACATAATCAGTTAACTTTTAACCCAATTCATATTGCTTTTATTTGAGAAAGCTCTGACTGCATAGTAACTAGGCGTCTATATAAACCATCGTTTTCAAGCAATTCGTTATGTGTTCCCATTTCAGCTATTTTGCCTTTTTCAAGGATCAAAAGCAAATCAGCTTTTTTCAGCGTTGACAATCTGTGTGCTATGGCAAAGGTTGTTCTCCCCTCAATAAGTCTTTCTATAGCTGATTGTATTAACGATTCCGTTTCGGTATCCACTGATGAAGTTGCTTCGTCAAGTATTAGGATACGAGGGTCTTTTAATATAGCTCTAGCGATGGATATACGCTGTTTTTCTCCGCCTGATAATCCTACGCCGCGCTCACCAACCATAGTATCATAGCCATCGGGAAAATTCATCACGAATTCATGTGCATTAGCCGCTTTTGCGGCGGCGACAACTTCCACTCTCGTTGCAGTTGGTTTGCTATAAGATATGTTATCAGCTATGGAACCGTGAAACAAAAACGGTTCCTGAAGCACAACGCTTATCTGATCACGAAGCGATCTGACCTTCACATCTCTAATATCATGTCCGTCAATGGTTACACTTCCATCGGTAACTTCATAGAATCTACAAAGCAGATTGATTATGGTTGTTTTTCCTGCACCGCTAGGACCAGAAAGTCCAACCATCTGCCCCGCTTTAACCTCAAATGATACGCCGTCAAGTGCGTTTTTCTCGCCATCATAGCTGAAAATTACATCATCAAATTTTATGTTGCCTTGTATTGATGGTAAATCCTTAGCGTCTTTTTTGTCGTCGATCTCAGGTTGGGCGTCTAATATCTCAAAAACTCTTTCAGCCGCAGAAGCCGCCATTTGAAGCGTTTGGTTCAATCTAGTTAATCCGTTTACATGACCGTAAAACTGCCACATATAAGCCATAAAGAGCATCAGCGAGCCAAGAGACATATCTCCAGTGATAACATCCCTACCACCATACCATCGTATTATAATTCCGCCCACAAAAGTGGCAAGCCCCATTATCGGGAAGTATAGAGTATTTAGTTTTGCCGTATACATGCTAGACTTAAAAAAGTCCTGATTGATCCCTGTGAATTTGTCAATTTCCCTTTGTTCTGCGACAAATGCTTTAACCACTCTGGCGCCTGGTATTGTGTCAGCAAGAACCGCAGATATACTAGACATACGTCTCCATACTTTATGATATGCCATGTGCATCTTTTTCCCAAAGTAGATCGTTCCTACTGTTAAAATCGGCAATGGAAGCAAGGTTAAAGCGGCAAGCTTCCAGTTTGTGATAAATAGAACAATACACATACCCAACAGCATCATAAGGTCAATGGTAAACTCCTGAATACCGTTGACGATAAACCCCTGAAGGTTGCCCGTGTCATAAGTGATCCTTGACATTAGCCTTCCGGTTTCCTTTTTATCGTAAAAACTCAATGAAAGCCTTTGTAGGTATTCATAAGCAGAAGTTCTAAGATCGAGTATAACCTTATTTCCAAGCCAACTCATTAGATAGGTTCTCACAGTTCCCAACCCCATTTGCAGAACCTGCACTCCTATAAGGAAAAGAACAAACCAATTCAACAAGAAAAGCCGATGTGGAATATCGGCTATTTTAGCCGCATCAGTTGGGGCAAAAACCATATCCGTAAGCGGTTTGGTCATATAAGTATTAGCAAGGTTGAATAAAATTGTTAAAAGCGATAATACAAAAGATATGACGACCATATACCAATAAGGCTTTAGATAGCCGAACAATCTGCTAAGCATCGCTCTCTTTTTAAGACAGTGAGGGCATGTATCCGTCCAAAACGGAATAATACTGCCACATTTCGGGCATCGTCCAGCGTGTTTTTGGCTATGCCCGTCATGCTTTTTCGCAACTTCCTGACCACCAATTTCCCTAAGTTTATCTATCGCCTGAGGCACTTCAATGATATTATCTTTATACAAAGCGGTTCTTGAAAATCTGATAAGCTCAATGGCTTTATCTTTGGTCTTTACCTCCAATATACCGTTTCCGGTATAGTTTTTTATCTTAACTTCCTGTATATCGCTTATTGGTATTTCTTGAACAAGATCAGCGCTTTTCCTATGATCACTGTTGAAAATAAGAATGCGCTTCTCCGTAGCTAATAGCCAAAACTCCTCAAACGTGCCTTCCATATTCATATCACTAGGAACTGCAATACGAATTTCCTCACCTGATTCTGATATTCTAACAAATCCCTCTTGAATAACCTTGGGGAGATCCTTTTTTGGACCAATCTCAATCTTTACAGGTTCTTCCAATGTTATTGAAGCCATTATTTCACTCCTTTAGTGATAGATTATAAGCAAGTTTCAATAAAAAATTCTGGCTCTTTGGTGCCCAGTGTAGAAATGCGGAGTAGCACAGCTTTAGCTTGCGTTTTTATTGCGTTTATATTTAACGCAGGCTAAAGCCACGCTACTCCGAATATTTTTTGTTATGCAAGAATCATTCCCACACTTAACACGGAAGAACCAAAATTTTTATTGCCGCCGCAGACTCGCTTAGTATATAATCATTGAAAAATAGGTTTTATCGTGGCATGTCAAAATGGTATTTCTCAACGATTACAGTATGTAGCAATAAAATGCTAACATAGAACAAAATTTATATCAACCCAAGAATTGCATTCCATACATCAGAAATTGGAAGCGATTTTGTGCATTCATAATTTTTTTTGCATTTATGCGCACTGCAAGGGAAGCAATCCATTTCTTTTCTAACAACCAACGCTTTTTCATGTTGAGGACCCCATCTAACATAATCGGTTGAGCCAAAAATGGCTACTGTTGGGATCTTAAAAGCTGATGCGATGTGCATAGGTCCTGAATCATTGCAGATAAAAAAAGAGCATCTTTCTATAAAGGCACAAAGCTGGCGCAAACTTACTCCTGAAATTAGAATCGGCTTATTTTTCATTTTACTTAATATAATTTTTGCAAGATGATCTTCGTTATGTCCATAGAAGAGCATAATTTTTGCCTTAAATTCGTCAATTAATCTGTCTGCAATCTCCGCAAAATTTTCTGGTAACCATAACTTATCAACAGAACTACCACCGGGATGTATTCCAACAAGATGAAAAAGCGGATGGCTAGAAGCTAGGGGAACTTCACTTTCTCCCTCTGAAAAAGGGAAGCCCATATCATATTCCCCCTCTGAAAAAGGGAAGCCCATATCGTACTCCCCCTTTGGAAAAGGGGGATTAAGGGGGATTTTTAAACTCTTTTCTACTCTGAAGTCTGAAGAACCATGATTTCTCAATAGAAAATCATCGGCAAACGCTTTTTCGCTGTCAGACAATCGCAAGACTAAATCTCGTGATCCATTTTCTACATTAATAAGCCTTACGAGATCAAAATTTCTATCTATCTCATGCTTTGTTCCCTTCGGATCCTTCAGGCTAATCCAGTGGGTAAGGGTTCTGCTAAATCGCTTTGGTTCTGATCTGCGACCTACTCTAATATTTGCGCCTGATACAAAAGCCATAAAATTGCATAATGAGGAATTTTGCAGAACTATTGCAGTATCAAAATTTTTTGATCGTAATTCGGAAAAAAATCTTACTTTATTAATGAGACTTTTGTGTAGCTTGCTTGGATTATAGATTAAGATTTCGTCTATATCGGGATTTTGAGAGAGGATGTCTGCGCCAAATTGCTTTATAATTATGGATATTTTGGCGCTAGGATAGGTTTTTCTTAGAGCAGATATTGTGGGGGTGGAGTTTAGTGCATCGCCAATCCCATCAGCACGAATCAGCAGGATATTTTTTATATTGCTAACTTTTATTGATATTTCCATAATCTATTAGACTAAGAAACTAACGGAAGGTTTAATAAAAAAAGGCACAAATCAAGCATATTCAGGCTACACCCCCTAAATTTCCCCTGTTGTAGCCAAAACATGCGATCTGTGCCGATAAAGTTTCAATCAGATTATACTATATGTTATAGAAAACATCAAGCCCTTGATAGAGAGCAACTACCCCAAGTTCCTCCTCAATTCTGAGCAACTCGTTATATTTGCATATTCTCTCTGAGCGTGACATTGAGCCAGTTTTAATCTGTCCGGTATTCATTCCAACAACTATATGAGAGATTGTAGAATCCTCAGTCTCACCTGAACGATGAGATATAACCGCAGTATATTTGGCTTTCTTTGCCATTTCAATCGCATCAAGGGTTTCTGTTAATGTGCCGATCTGGTTTACCTTTATAAGTATGGAGTTTGCAACGCCTTCTTTGATGCCTTTGCTTAATATCTGGGTATTTGTAACGAAAAGGTCATCACCTACAAGTTGGATTTTTTTGCCAAGCGCATCAGTCAGCATCTTCCAGCCAGCCCAGTCAGTCTGTGCCATACCATCTTCTATTGATACTATCGGGTATTTTTCCACTAGACTAGAGTAAAATTTCACCATTTCTTGAGCGTTTTTCTTAGGCTTTTTCTCTGCTGATAGGATATAGACGTTTTCATCTTCTTTATACAATTCGCTTGCGGCTGTATCTAGGGCTATTGAAACGTCTTTTCCGGGTTCGTAGCCGGCTTTTTTGATACTCTCCATTATAAGTTCAAGCGCTTCTTCATTTGATTTAAGGTTTGGGGCAAATCCACCTTCGTCACCAACAGCAGTATTATATCCTTTATCTTTCAAGACTGACTTTAGATTATGGAAAACTTCAGCGCCCATTCTTATAGCTTCTGAAATACTATCTGCCCCGACTGGCATTATCATAAATTCTTGAACGTCAACGTTATTATCGGCATGCGCTCCGCCATTGATTATATTCATCATCGGAACGGGCATTAGCTTTGCATTTGCCCCGCCGATGTATCTATAAAGCGGAATTTCCATAGCATTTGCCGCCGCCTTAGCAACAGCAAGCGAAACGCCGAGTATTGCGTTTGCGCCAAGATTTTCCTTGTTCGCAGATCCGTCTATATTAATCATTGCACGATCAATCTCTACCTGATTGCGTCCATCCATGCCGACGATCTTGGGCATTATATTATCGTTTACGTTCTCAACGGCTTTTAGGACGCCTTTTCCGAGATACCTTCCCTTATCTCCGTCACGCAGTTCTAGCGCCTCATATATTCCCGTTGATGCTCCAGACGGAACTGCGGCTCTTCCAAAAACGCCACATTCCAATATAACGTCAACCTCAACTGTTGGATTGCCTCTTGAATCAATTATTTCTCTTGCATGTATACCTACGATTGTAGTCATATCAATCTCCCTTCCTATGAATAAACTCAAATTGTTTCTATTGGTTAACTGGGTTAATTATTTATTATAAAACACCAAGTCACAAAGACACGAAGAACACTAAGCATTTAAGATTCAATACACTATCTGAATAGAATTTCTTAATCTCTAATCCTCTTTGTGCCTTCGAGTCTTAGTGTCTTTGTGGTTATCATAAAAATTTAATTCGGTGAATAAGACCGTTGCAAATAGATTTCAATAACAATAAGGTTTTGCGATGAATAGAAACAA
>ERZ1292640.3417-Hain-H43-02um-R1-3417-length-12377-cov-7_pt1 | contig 12377 bp, 21 predicted proteins | sample MGYA00564404_ERZ1292640 | MGnify/ENA primary metagenome ERZ1292640 (study PRJEB36523, sample SAMEA6512636) | groundwater metagenome | collected 2019-01-08 | study: AquaDiva: Metagenomics assemblies of 32 groundwater samples | reverse complement strand
ATTTAGGGATAAATCTCAAACATATTCCCTAAATTTTTGCGGAGTTAAGGTTATTCACTTAAACCTCATCAGTTCATTCTACTTCCCATTAATACTATTCCTCTAAACTCTCCCATTTCTAAAAATCTTCTCAAAATCCCTCTTTCTCTGCTTCATCCAAAGGTTTTTATAGTCTTACGTATAATTACGTAATATGGAAATAATAGCCAAGATAAGCAAAGGCACACTAATGGATCAGGTTTATCTCCCAAAAAATAGACCTTCAATGCCTACTGGAAGTTATGTTATTTTGAAGTCCATAGATAACTTAACTCCTAATAAGATAAATCTAACTTTTCACGGCATCAAATACCTAGAACCTATCAAATTAGAGATTTTGAATAGAATTATAAAAGTAATCAAACAAAATACTCAAGATTACCAAAACATCATAATTACGGGCTCTTTTCTAAATAAGGGTTTTAGCTTCAATGATATCGACATATTAGTCATTTCAAATGTCCAACTAATTCCTGAGAAGTTAAGTAAAATTTTAGAGAGTCAAATTGGGATTCCCATGCATATCTTAATTCTTTCCAATAAAGAACTTCTAGAAGGCTTGAACACCGACCCATTATACGAGCTAATGCTTTCTCAATGCATTTCAGAAAATAAATTTATTTATAAGATTAATAAGCGAATTAATTACAAACTTCTGGATTTACATTTAATTAAAAGTAAGATAATAATTGATAATTTTGATATTCTCAATGGAAAAGATAAATATCATCTCATAAGAAACCTAATAGCCATAAAATTATTTCTAGAAAATAGGAAATTAAGCTCAAAGATTATAGATGATACTATCCTTAAAGAATTTAAATTAAACAACATTCAAGAACTAAAAGATAATCTATTAGATAAGCAATCATTTCTAATAAAATTCAAGGAGATATACCAGAAACTATTTAATAATATTCTTCAGGGAATAGATAATGACTCAAAACAAAAGCAAAATTCTTGAATTATTCATATCAAATCTTAGTAATGCAATAGTGCATTCTATACTAGAAAAGGCAATAAACTTCGAAGGTTTAACTGAAAAATATCGTAAAGAATTGATTAACACAGAGAATTCTGATACTTGTATCGTCCTTTCGTAGAATTCTCTGGACAGGGAACTCTGTACCTAACATGATAAAACCAACAGAGTTCCCTGTAGTTTTGAAATTGCAAAATCCTATAGAAGTAAACTAAATCCCCTAGACAAGCCAATTTTAACGGATTCAGAAATGATACAGAGAATTCTGATAATCGTATAATCCTTTCTCAGAATTCTCTGGACAGGGAACTCTGTACTAAACATGATACCACCCACAGAATTCCCTGTAAAAGATAAACTCGAAAAAAGAGTAACTACCGAACTCAAATTAAGAATATCAAGAGGATATACGAATATCAACTTATCTTTAATTAAATTTGAAATAGACAAAGTCCTTAGCGAGCTTAATGTTATCTAAATCTGAAAATCATATCCTCTTTTAACATAACAACTTAACGGAATTGGTTGTTTCCTGCTTAATACCAACATTTCATTATCAACGCCAGTTACATATTGCTCATAACCTAAATCAATAACTGTTGGTTTTTCTCTAATAACTTCCCCAGTTACTCTATCAAATCTCACAGTTCCAATAACTGCCCTACTAATTGGAGAACGATAACCTATCCCTGAAGATTCTTGCAAATCCCTTGCGCATGCACCTCCGTGCATAGTATGATTTCCATGATATGAAATTCCACCCATCATCAAATCCAAATTAGTTAAATCGTCCACAATTTCTTCAGGGTTCATGATTTTTCTCCTTGATAATTTCCAGGTCTTTCTATCTTCATACTTCCATCACCAGCAATATGATATCTTTCAACAGCAAACTCTGGTTTTTTATCTTCTGGCTTTTCAGAAGAAGAAACTACGCAATTACCATGTCCAAAATTCAAGCTCGTTTCTCCTATAGTCAATGCCAATCCTCTTATTCTTCTTTCAGTTTCTACAGGATTCATTTCAATTCAATATTTCTTTCATTTATATTAATTTCTATACTCGTTTATTTTCTCTAAACTACTCATGTCTTTGCCATATCCTATGTATTCTTCTCAACCGCACGAAGTCAGATTCGTTAATTTTAAATAGTCCTTATTTACCCTATTTTTATGATCAAAGAAAGATTCGGAGCCAACCAACTGAAAGATGCAGTAGGAATAGTTCTTACCACATTTCAAAATTACACTCTTGGAAAAACACCCCAGTCTGATTTAACTTCAGCAATTGACTCTTTCGCAAATCTATGGGAATCTGACAATGCTAGATTTTATCGAACTTGTTTGGCAAATTTACTTTCAGCAACAGATAATAGCCAACCATTTTTTGGAATTCAGGGAAACCCTAGTTTTGTAACTCTTATGTTTGCAGGTAATCAATTAGTTTTAAGATCTAAAATTAGAAGATATGATGATGTTCTGGAATTAGCATCAAGAGTTAAAACTTCCTTAGACTTTGTTCATCTAGTTGAACAAGATGGAACAGGTTCAGGTGTAAATACTTTAGAAAGTTATGTTAGATAATTTTTAGAATATTTCGTCCTCCAAACCTTTTTAAACCTCTTTCAATAAAACTCTATTATGGATATCTCAAAGATAATGTCTTATTATCCAGAAGTAAGACATCCTGTCGAAAAGAAGTTGAGTTTTAATGTTAAATTAAAATGGACATTATTAGTTCTCGTAGCATTCTTTGTCCTCGCTAACATTCCTTTATTCGGTTTAGCGGCTAACGCACTTCAAAGATTTGAATATCTTGCAATTATTTTAGGAACAGATTTTGGAAGCGTAATCAGTTTAGGTATTGGTCCAATAGTCATGGCTTCTATTATTATTCAATTATTAGTTGGAGCAGGAATTCTTTCCATTGACACTAACACTAAAGAAGGAAAAAAGAAATTCCAATCGCTTCAAAAAGTAGGAGTTTTATTTTTCATAGTATTTGAGGCATGTGTCTATGTATTAATGGGCGGACTTCAAGCAATGCCCGAATTAACAGGCATAGTAATCTTCCAATTAATGCTCGGAGGATTAGTAATAGTTTACATGGATGAAGTAGTTCAAAAGTGGGGCTTCGGTTCAGGAGTTTCATTATTTATTCTTGCAGGAGTTGCCTGGAGATTATTTACAGGATTATTCCAATTCATCGGACCATCAGGAGAAAATTGCCTTCTTGACTTTTCAAATACGGCCTGTGCAGGAAAATTATTAGTTATAATTCAATCAGTTATGAACGGAGCACCAAAAGAATTAATTTCTGCAGTTGCAGTAATTCTGGTAACAGTTATAGTATTTCTAGCAGTTATTTGGGCGCAGAGTTTGAAAGTAGAAATTCCATTAAGCTATGATAGATTACGTGGATTCCAAATGAAGTGGCCTCTTCAATTTTTCTATGCTTCAGTTCTTCCAGTTATCCTAGTTTCTGCATTAATCGCAAACATCCAATTATTCGGAGGACTTTTACAGCAATGGCTAGGCCACGCAACTTTCCTTGGGGCATTTTCAAATGGACAAGCAACTTCCGGAGTAGCATATTGGCTGGGAAGTTCAAATATTCTTGAAGCAATAATCAGAGGAAGCATTGCAGGTAAAGAAATTCTTCAAACTTTCACCCACATTATATTCTATATGATATTCTCAGCAATATTCGCAGTATTCTGGGTAAAGACCTCCGGAATGGACGCACAAAGTCAAGCAAAGAAAATCCTAGCATCAGGATTACAAATTCCTGGATTCAGAAAAGATGAGAGAGTTCTAGAATCAATTCTTTCAAGATACATAATGTCATTAACAATCATGGGTGGACTTGCAATAGGACTTCTAGCCGCAGTATCTAACTCTCTAGGCGCCCTTACTTCTGGAACCGCAATTCTTCTTGCAGTAATGACTGCATACCAATTCTATCAAAACATTGCTCAACAACATGCAGTAGACATGCATCCCACAATGAGAAAGATGATGGGTAAATAATTTATTTTTTGCATCATTTTTCTAATAAATAATCAAACTAATTTGAAGTCATAGCAAGATATTTAATCTCAAACAAATATATTAAATTATGAACTTCAAACCCACAGTATTAAAATCAATAATATCACTGATCATCGGTTTAATCGTTCTTAGAAAAACTTCTCTTATGGTTTACCCTTGTGGAGAAGGATGTATTGATACGGCAACTAGATTTTTACTTTGGCAAGAGATATTATTTTTTGTAATTTCTGCTTTACTAATTTACACAATTTGGAGCTTAATTCAAAAGAAAAAATAATCGCCACGCCATCTAAATATTTATATAATTAATTTCTTAACCTTTTCCATGAGTGCAAGTTCAAATATAGGTATTACTTTACATAGGGCATCTAAATCAAGAGAAGATTCATATATATTTAGAGTAACTCATACTGAGGTGACTGAAGAAGGTCCACAACATTGGTATCAAGATTTTTCCATAAGAGATAGTTCAGGAAATCCTACTTCTTTGGGAAGAAGAATGGGAATAAGATGTCGTGATAAACCAATAACTCATGATTCCCTAAGATGGAATTCAATTCAAGAATATCTTCATAAACTTGCTTGGAAGCACGCAAGACAATTATCTTTTAGATATGGTACAAACGTTAGAGATAATACTCCCTATACTAATAACTAATTTCATCGAGTTTAAAAACACTAAAATCCTAATCTCAACATGGCAATTCAGGAAATAATAACTGCTAATCCCAAGGCAAGTATAATTATTATCTCTTTCATAGTTTCCCTATTTATTACAATTGTAAATTATTTCGTAATGGACAGAGAGAAGATGCAATCTTCAAAAGACAGACAAAAACTTCTTCAAGCCGAGATGAAAAAGCACAGAGATAATCCTCAAAAGATGATGGAAATTCAGAAGGAGCTTTTTGCCCATACTGGAGAAATGATGAAACATTCTTTCAAACCGATGTTAATCACATTCATTCCAATCATTTTCATATTCTCACTCATTAGGGGATGGTATGCAGATACTTCCTTAGGTGGAAGCTGGTTCTGGTGGTATTTCGGAGCTTCAATAGCTGGTTCAATTATATTCAGAAAATTGTTTAAGATGCCCTAATCTTTATCTTGAAGTATAATAAAGACTAAAAACCTTTCAACTTTTCTTTATTTTATGATAGGATATACTGCTCCAAGTAATGATGTTTACATTTTCTTTGAAGGAGACGATTTAACTAACTTAGGACATAATCCAATTAGTGGAACTTATCTTGATTTTAGCGATTTAGCATTTCAATCTACTTTGGAAGTCATAGTTGATGATGAATCTTGCAGGAGAAAAATGGAACAAGCATTTCTCAATAGAGAATTAACTCCTCAAGGAAAATTAGTCAAAGTTTCGTTATTCATGATGCACCGAGTTTATTCTGAACTTTTAGAAACAGGTCTTATAGAACATCATTTAGGATATTGTCACATCTTTCTAAGGTTAGACTTAAAAATACCTTTCCACGAACAATGTAATTATAAAATTGCAAAAGTAGCATTAAATCAAACTGCAAAACCTAATTAATAAGTCAAAGAAAACCTTAAATAGTTCACTTACTCTAAATAAATATAATCTTCCCCATTGTTCCGCTTCGGTTGAGCAATGGGTAATATCCTTATAAAAACTTCTCGATGAAGTTGATGAATCACACGAAATTAATTTAAATATATTAAAAGATTGTTTACAGGAAGAAAAAACTAATTAGACAAACCAAAGAGCTTTATACTTGGTTTATTCTCTTATTAGATGTTTGAAACTAAAGAGGTCAATCATTCTCCCACCATAAGTATTGTAACTATATTATTTGTAGCAATATTCATAATAAGTTTATTTGCATTTAACTTGAAAAATGCAATGTTAGTCTTAGTCCTATTTCTTGAACTTGCATTTTATGTTAGCATTGTAATTTTATTATCCGAAAGAAATAAACTTAAACTTATAGAAAATCCAAATATTAGAGTTGAAGAAAGAGCAGTTGTTCAAGAAGTACCAGTAATTAAAGAAGTCGAAGTTGAGAAACCAGTTTATGTCGATAGAATAGTTGACAGAATGGTAGACCGAGTTGTAGAAAAACCAGTTTATCTAGAAAAACATATTTATCACGAAAAGAAAAGAGCAAAATTGAATATTCCTAAATACGATTATCTTGGCTCAAGTGAAACTAAAGTTTATCATCTAAGAAGTTGCAGAATAAGTAGATCCATAAAGAGAAAATATAAAATATCAAATAATTCTAAGAATTATTTTGTTAATAATAAATATCGAGCTTGTAAACTTTGTCTTAAGAAAAAACACTAATCAGCAAAATCTATAAACTTCCAGTTTGCTTTTATTTTATGGATACTATTTTAATAAAAAAATGTAATCTTCTTCTAAATGCATTCAAAACAGGTAAATTAGGACAAACAAAAATGCCCGAAGATTCAAATCCAGGATTTACCGATTCTGAAAAAGAACTAAGATTAGCGTATTTTACTTTACCTATGGCTCTTAACTATCAAAGAGATAGCTATACGTTATGGGAATCAGCATTGAAAACCTACAACGATCCGGAAACAAAAGATGTCTTTAATATAGAAAAAGTTTCAAAGATGAATAAAGAAGAGCTACAATCTAAATTAATTAAATACAAATTAGCACTTCAACCAAATAAACATATTTTAACTTGGCAAACAATTTCTCGAACAGTATTTACCAATTTCGGCTCATTTACAAACTTAATTAAAAAATCAGAAAATGATTATCTTAAATTAAAACAGATAATTCAATCAGATTACAAAAAGGGATTTCCATATATTTCTGGTCCGAAGATATTTAATTATTGGTCATTCATTCTAAAAGATTACGGAAAAATAAATCTATCAAATACAGAATTCATAGAAATAGCTCCAGATACTCATGTTACTCAATGTTCAGTTATTTTAGGAGTAATCTCCAAAGAAGAATCAGAATCTCTTTCCAAAGAACAAATTTCAGAAAAATGGAGACTCGCCTTAAATGGCTCAGGAATAAATCCTATTGATATGCATCCCCCTCTTTGGTTTTGGAGTAGAAATGGATTTATTTATCAATTTCCAGTTCAATAGGACAATGGTCACTTCCATAAACATCCTTCAAAATTACACTATTTTTCACAAATGACTTCAATTTCTCACTCACAACAAAATAATCAATTCTCCAACCAATATTTCTCTCTCGTGCATTATTCATATAAGTCCACCAGGTATAATTTCCTCCCTCTGAATTAAACATTCTAAACGTATCAACAAACCCTCTATTTAGAAACGAACCGAACCATTCTCTTTCCTGAATTGTAAAACCTGCATTTCCCTTATTGGGCTTAGCATTTTTTAAGTCAATTTCCTTATGAGCTACATTAAAATCAGATGCAATCAAAATAGGCTTCATTTTTTCTAATTTTTCGCAAAGATTCAAAAAAGCCCTATTAAATTTAAGCTTAAAGTCAAGTCTAATTAATTCTCTATGCGAGTGAGGAAAATACGCATTTATCAAAAAGAATTTATCAAATTCTAAAACCAAAACTCTTCCTTCACCATTCAAGATTTCTTCTTCAAATTTATTAATTACCTGCAAAGGTTTTATCTTGCTCAATACCAATACTCCGCTATATCCTGGTTTTTCAGCAGGATTAGTAAATAAATGATAACCTGAAATATTCTTTATTTCATCAGGTAACTTTTCAGCATTTGCCTTCACTTCCTGAAAACAATATACCTCAGCATTTTCTTTCTTAATGAATTCAATCAATCCCTTCTTCACACAAGCATTAATTCCTGCAACATTCCAAGAAACAATTTTCATATAATTACTAAACGAAACAAAGATTTAAACCTTACTTATACTTTATCTAACAAACTTCTTCAACTCATCGCCGTGAAGTCTAACTAACTTATTCTCCGCAGTCTTAATATATCCAATATCAAATCTTACCAAATCAAAGTTTTTATCCAATATCTCTTTGAATATTTTCAATCCAAACTTAATTCCGTCATCAATTTTCATATCATCTTTAAAATCTTTTCTCAATATCTCCTTAATCTTCTCATCATTTTCTCCAATAGCATTTGCTCTAAACGAGTAATAATTTCCATAAACATCAGAAGTGAATAAATGTGCCTTGCCCTTATTCGTTCCTCCAACAAGTAATGAAGCTCCAAAAGGTCTAACTCCTCCATATTGGGTAAACATCTGTTTCTTATCAGCAATTAACTTAATTACTTCAACAGGATCAATAGGAGAATCATAGGTAACTCTATGCTGTTGAGATAAAACTTGAGCTTGATCAACTAACATTCTTGCATCCGAAAGAATTCCAGCAGCAGTAGCCATAATATGTTCATCAATCTCATAAACTTTATTCATACTTTCAGGAGTAACTAGCTTATCTCTTATTCTTCTATCCGATATAATCACAACTCCATCTTCACAAACTAATCCAATACATGCACTTCCAAGTTTAACAATTTTCTCAGCATATTCTACCTGAAGTAAATGTCCTTCTGGTGAAAACATAGTTGCGGATCTGTCATAACCCATTGCCTGATGTTGCATTTCTGTTGGTACGTCCATATTAATTATCTCCTTTAGATAAATTCTTAAAAAAGTCTTGCTATTTAAGCTTTATGGAGCTTAAAGCTTAAACCCTTTATTTAATAAATTCTGAATAGGCAAGAATAATGGGCTAGGAAGATTATCTATTGAAAACCAATTCATCTCACTACATTTTTCAGGTTCGCAGATTTTAGGAGTTCCAGATTCAATCTCTGCACTTACAAATAAAGTAATATAATGCTTACCTTCACTCTCAAAGATATCATTAGTATATGCCACAGATTTAATATTTTTTATCTTAACTCCTACCTCTTCCAAAGTCTCTCTTCTAGCACAATCTTCTTCACTTTCTCCAAATTCTAAATGTCCTCCTGGAAAACTCCAAGTCCCTACGCCATGAGCTCCTTTTCTATTCAAAAGTAAGACATTATTATTTTTAACAATAATAACTCCAACTCCTACTTTAGGTCTATCCATATAATTTTATGCATAACAATCTTTATATAATCTTTTCTTCACCTTTTTTCATGGCAAAAGTCCTAGCAAGAATAAAATTGAAGAATAAGAATTTTGAAATTCATGTAGACTTGGATGAAGCATTAAAAGTGAAATCAGGAAAAGGAGACATAATGTCTGCATTAGATATTCCAAAAATATTCTCCGATTTGAAGAAAGGACAATCTTCATCAGACTCAGATTTGAAAGATTGCTTTGGAACATCAGATGCATATGAAATCGCAAAAATAATTATCACAAAAGGAGAAGTTCAGAAAACTCAAGAATTCAGAGAAGAAGAAAGAGAGGCAAAAATCAAACAAGTTCTTCAATTAATAATTAGAAATGCCGTTGATCAATTTAATCATCCATACACCGAAGATAGACTGAAGAGAGCAATTCATGAAGTTCATTTCAATTTTGATAATCGCCCAGCAGACCAACAAATGACTGATTTAGTTGAAGCATTGAAAAAAGTAATTCCAATTAAAATTGAAGTAAAAAGAATAAAATTAGTTATTCCTGCTCAATACACTGGAGGAGTTTATGCTCTATTAAAAGACTACAAAGAAAGTGAAGACTGGTTAGCAAATGGTTCCTTGCAAGCAATTCTAAATATTCCTGCAGGAATGCAAATAGAATTCTATGATAAATTGAACAAGCTTACTCACGGAGCAATTCATTCCGAAGACTTACCTAATAAGTCTTAAATAATTTAAATCCTTAAGAATTAACGTTTTTTAATAAAAAATCTTTAGCCAAGTATTTCGCTTCTATTTCTTTTTCTCTAGGTAGATAAATTGCGACGGGTATCCTCATCTGTCTAAGATATTTAACCATCATAGGTCCTATATCTTGCCAAAGTAAATTTCCTAAACCACAACCCAACGCGGGCAGGGCAATTGATTTAATTCCTAATAGTTCATAATTATCTCTGAGCCAAATCAAACCTTTCTCAATTCCCATTGAGTCCGAATTATACCTGTAATGGGTTTTTGTTGGAAATAATAGAAACCACGTTGACTCCTCATCATCCAGATAATCTGCACTTAAAAAATCGTTTACAGACTTATCTCGCTTATATAACACTGGAGCCCCCATATTAAGTTCTCTTCTCTTACATAAGTCTTGGTAGTAAACAAAAACATCTGGAAATTGATATCTCGCTCTTGAAGCTATTCCTTTACCCATTATCCCAACAATATTCACACTAATAGTTAAAGTCTGCATTTTAGAAAAGAACATATCTCCATCAAGAATAGAAACATTATCAACAATCGCTTTTATTTCTGGCTGGAAAAATTGATTAGAGTCTGGAATAATTTCATATTCCTCAGATGGCTTACCTAAAAGTAATTCTATATCTTTTTTTATCTTATAATTTGGGACATAAATCGATTTGATATAATCTGAAGGAATCAACTCTGGCACTAAACACTCCGCCATAACTTTTCTCTTAGAACCATTTATTGCTTTCCACCAATCAGAGGTTAATTCTTCTTTTATCGAAGTAAGTACTTCCTTCAGTTGAGAGGTTGGAAGAATTTCCGTATCTGAACTGGCAGCATTTCCATTTGTTATTTTTGCTCCATTTAATCGATATATAGTCGGTTTTAATCCTAATATAACTACGTTGTCTATACCATATTTATTTATTATTTGCCAAAGCATGGGATTTCTTGCTTTAAAATAAACATTAGCATAATCCCAAAGGGTCTTATCTCCTTCGACTTTTCTATTCTTTCTTAATTCCATCACTTGGGGATTTGAAATCATCTCAGGTTTTATTCCCAATTCTTCAACCTTGTTATGTGATAAAATACCTCGCTCCAGAACTTCTTTTAAGTTATTTTTATGCACAATATATTGAAATTCACGTAATCGCATATACTATTTAGACCATTGGATTATATAAGTATTTTGATTCATTTTCAATCAATCACTTTATTTTCAAGGAAGACAACTAACTCAAAAACAAGAAGCAGACAAGAAAGAGGAAGGAAATAAACCTATTTCTGATTATTTGAATTCTAATGATAAAAAGATAATGTTTAAACTAGTAGGTAATAGTATGGAAGAAGAAAATAAAAGATTAAAGAAAGAAAATAAGAATTTATTGGAAACTAAGCTACAAGCAATAAGGCAGAAGATGGGAAGAGTAATCGTATGTCAAATACTCGTTGGAGATAATGGTAGAATTGATATTGTGGGCACAGAAACGGTGGTTCTATTTGGAGTAGACAAATCTACTTTCCAGAAGGAAAAATCATTACCTATCTCTCCTAATGCCTCTAATGCTCCGATAAAGATTAAGTCTTATATCGGTTAATTCGTTTCGTTGTGTATCCATTACATCAAGAACCATTAAGCCCTGGCAGTTAAGCCAGGGCATTCCTGATAATTTAGCTTTTTCTCTGAAAATAATCTGGTTATTTTAGTAGGTATATATTATGGAAGAAAAAACTGAAAGGAGGAAGAAAAATATGCCAAATTTTTTAGCAGGTTACAAAACAAAGACTAAACGTCCAGTAAGTTTTAGAACTGGAGAAGGAAGAGTTAGTTTCAATGCTCGAAGAAGCTCACAGAGAAGAAAAAGAGTTTCTTTTTAATATTCAAGTTAATTCTAGAATAAGCTGGGCAGAGTATCAGAATTATTTGTTAATCTTAATGTATCTAATAAATCCTAATTAAAATAATAATCGTTTTTAGTGTCAGGATTCAACTTCAGAGTATAACCTTCTTCCAATATAATCTATTATCGACAGATTTATAAGATAAATAATCTTCAGAATAATATGAGTTGGTTTGATGCTCCAGAAGACAGAAGAAAACAATATACTAATGTTCATATTTCTGGAAGTTTTGAAGATGCTGAAAGGGCAAAGGATAGAGCAAGAGCAAGAAGAAACGATGCAACCATATTCTTTTTATTATTTCTCTGTCTTATTGGTGGTTTCTTATTCTTTTATATTCATTCTTATGGAAGTGCTTTAATCCTCTGGGGATTTTTTGTTTTAATAATAGTTATCTTTTTCTTGTCTCAAAAACAAAAAAATAAGTATTCATCGTCTGAAAATTATGAGCATCACAGTCATAAAGGAAACCGTCATAGAAAACATTAAAATTCCAATCTTAAAAAGGTTGTCCTGCTGTGTGGCTACATCCCAAATAGATTTTTGAATAGAAATCTAGATCATTAAATGCAAAT
>ERZ1292640.799-Hain-H43-02um-R1-799-length-26233-cov-6_pt1 | contig 12381 bp, 9 predicted proteins | sample MGYA00564404_ERZ1292640 | MGnify/ENA primary metagenome ERZ1292640 (study PRJEB36523, sample SAMEA6512636) | groundwater metagenome | collected 2019-01-08 | study: AquaDiva: Metagenomics assemblies of 32 groundwater samples | reverse complement strand
GCGCGGCGGCCCGGCTCTCCACGGCGGCTCTGCTCTCCGCCGCGGCCCGGTTCTCCACGGCGGCTCTGGCCTGCGCGGCCCGGTTCTCCACGGCGGCTCTGGCCTGCGCGGCCGCGAGGCGCGGGCTTTCCCGATGCAACACCTCGAGGCCGGCCCATGCGCGCGGGTCGGCTGGCGGGTTGGCGGGCTAGTCGGGAGGGGCGGCGGCGCGGCTTCACGGCCGCGCACTCTAGCACTCCGGGCCGCGAGTGCCAGTCGGGTCGCCGGCGGCCTGGAGCGCGTTGCCGCGGCCCGCTCGCCCCCCACGCCGCCCTCGTCTCGCTTCGTGGTCGGGAGATCGTGTCCAGCGTTCTCCGACCGCCGCGGGGCCGCAGGATCTGAGCCCGCCGAGAGGGCTACGTGTCCTCAGCCGGACGCGCCAGATCGGCGCGCGTGCACGAGCAGCACCGCGACGTCCGACGGCGACACGCCCGCGATGCGGCCGGCCTGGCCGACGGTCGCCGGCCGCCAGCGCACGAGCTTCTCGCGGGCCTCGCGCGACAGCCCGGGCAGCGGCTCCTGCCACAGCGCCGCGGGCAGCACCAGGTGCTCGAGCGCCGCGGCGCGCGCGGCGGCGCGCTGCTGGCGCTCGATGTAGCCACGGTAGCGCACGCGCACCTGCAGGCACTCGGCCCACGCCGGCGGGAGCGTCGCTTCCACGCCGAGCGCGGCGAGCGCGGCGCAGGAGCCGTCCGGACGGGCGAGCACGTCCAACGCGCGCAGCGCGCGCGCAGCGGCGAGGGCACCGCCCTTCCGCGTCGCGAGCGCCGGCCCGGCGCCCGCGCACGCGCCGTCGTTGTCCGACGGTGTGCGCCGGGCGGGATCCTCGCGCGCCGCTTCGCCCTCCTGCGCCGTCGTCGCCGGCATGCTCACGATGATGCGTGCGAGCCGCCGCTCCTCCGCTTCGATCGCCGCGACCTTCGCGCGCACGCGCTCGACCTGCCCGCGCGTGATGAGCCCGAGACCGAAGCCGATCTCGGCGAGCCGCTCGTCGGCGTTGTCGGCGCGCAGCAGCAGCCGATGCTCCGCGGCGGAGGTGAACATGCGGTAGGGCTCGCGGTGCTCCCGCGTGACGAGGTCGTCCACCAGCACGCCGATGTAGGCCTGGTCGCGCCGCAGCACCAGCGGCTCCCGTCCCAGCAACTGCTGCGCGGCATTGACACCGGCGACCAGACCCTGCGCCGCGGCCTCCTCGTAACCCGACGTGCCGCAGATCTGGCCGGCGAGGAAGAGCCCCGGCACGCGCTTCACCTCGAGCGTGCGGTCGAGCTGGTGCGGCAGCACGAAGTCGTACTCGACGGCGTAGCCCGCGCGCAGCATCTCGGCGCGCTCGAGCCCGCGCACCGAGCGGACGAACCGAAGCTGCACGTCCTCGGGCAGGCTCGACGACATGCCGTTCACGTAGATCTCGGGCACGTCGCGGCCCTCGGGCTCGAGGAACACCTGGTGGGAATCGCGTTCGGCGAACTTCACCACCTTGTCCTCGATGGATGGGCAGTAGCGCGGCCCGCGGCCCTGGATGCGCCCCGAGTAGAGCGGCGAGTGGTGCAGATTCGCGCGGATGATGCGGTGCGTCTCCGCGTTCGTGTGCGTGAGCCAGCACGGCATCTGCTCGACCTCGAGAGCCTCGCTCCAATGCGAGAACGGCACCGGCGGCTCGTCGCCGCGCTGCCGCTCGAGCGCGTCCCGGTCGATCGTGTCGCGGTGGAGCCGGGGCGGCGTGCCGGTCTTGAGCCGTCCGCGCTCGAGGCCCAGCTCGGCGAGGCACTCGCTGAGCGCGACCGCGGCGTGCTCGCCGATGCGCCCGCCCGCGAAGCGCCGCAGACCGACGTGGATCACGCCGTTCAGGAACGTGCCGGGCGTGATGACCGCGGCGCGACAGCGGAGGCTGCGACCGTCGTCGAGCTCGATCGCGGCGACGCGGCCGCGCTCGAGCCGCACGCGGTGCGCGACGCCGGCCACGCGCGCGAGGCCGGGGAGTGAATCGAGCGCGCGGCCCATCTCGACCGAGTAGCGCGCCTTGTCGCACTGCGCGCGCGGCGACCACACCGCGGGGCCGCGGCCGCGGTTCAGCATCCGGAACTGGATGCCGGCACGGTCGGTGACCAGCCCCATGAGCCCGCCGAGCGCGTCGAGCTCGCGCACCATGTGGCCCTTGGCGATCCCGCCCACCGCGGGGTTGCACGACATCTTCGCGGTGTCGGCGAGGCTCACGGTGAGGAGCGCGGTGCGGAGCCCGAGCTTCACGCACGCCGCGGCGGCCTCGCACCCGGCGTGTCCGGCGCCCACCACCACGACATCGTAGCGGTCGTCGCGGTCGCCCGGCACGCACGCGCCATCGTGCCCCGGGCGAGCGGCCTCCCGAGGAGCGCGCGTGCTTCCCGGCGGCACCTCCCGCATCGTCACTTCCCGACGCAGAACCGGCTGAAGATGCGTTCGAGCAGATCCTCGTCCACGCTCTCCCCCGTGACCTCGCCGATCGCGGACAGGCCGTCGCGCAGCTCGAGCGCCACGATCTCGCCCGGCGCTCCGGCGCGCGCGGCGCCGGTCGCGCGCGCCAGCGCTGCGCGCGCGCGCTCGAGCGCCTCGGCGTGGCGCCGGTTGCCCACCGCGCCCGCGAGCCCGCCCGCGCGATCCGCGCCGAGCAGCGCGGCGAGCGCGTCGGTCAACTCCGCGACGCCGTCCCCGCACCGAGCCGAGACCGCGACGACGCGATGCGGCGCGCCGTCCAGCAGCGACTCGATCTCGTCCGCCTCCACGACCGGCGGCAGGTCGCTCTTGTTGAGCGCCACCAGCACGCGCCGGCCAGCGAGCTGCTCCGCGATCCGGCGGTCCTCCTCCGCGAGCAGCGCGGCGCGGTCCACCACCCACAGGACCACCGCGCTGGTCTCGAGGGATTCGCGCGCGCGCGCCACGCCGAGCGCTTCGACCTCGTCGCCGCCCTCGCGCAGGCCGGCGGTGTCCACCAGCGTCACGCGCGCGCCCGCGACCTCGACGGCCTCGCTCACCAGGTCGCGCGTGGTCCCGGGCACGGCGGTCACGATGGCGCGCGCGGCGCCGAGCAGCGCGTTGAACAGCGACGACTTCCCGACGTTGGGCCGCCCCACCAGCGTCACGCGCACGCCCTCGCGCACCGCGCGCGCCCACGCCGCGCCCCCCAGCAGCGTGGCGAGCGCCGCCTCGGCCGCGGCGACGGCCTCGACCACGTGCGCGGGCACCTCGATCCCGCCCACGTCCTCGGCGAAGTCCACGCGCGCCTCGACCTCGGCGGTGGCGTCCTTCACCGCCGCCGCGACCGCGGCGAGCCGGCGCGACAGCTCGCCGCCGAGCTGCGAGACGGCGAGCGTGTGGGCGCTCGCGGTCTCGGCGTGGATGAGGTCGGCCACCGCCTCGGCCTGCGCCAGGTCGAGCCGCCCGCTCAGGAACGCGCGCAGCGTGAACTCGCCAGGCCGCGCGAGCCGCGCGCCGGCGGCCAGCAGCGCGGCGAGCACGCGCCCGGCGGAGAGCGCGCCGCCGTGGCACGACAGCTCGACCACGTCCTCGCGCGTGTAGGAGCGCGGCGCGCGGAACACCGCGGCCACCACCTCGTCGAGACGCGTGCCGGGCGCGACGTCGCCGGCCGCCGCGGATGAGGCCGCGCCCGGCGTGCGCGCGGGCCAGACCACCCAGCCGTGGCGGAGCGTGTTCGCCTCTGCGCCGGCGAGCCGCGCGCCGCCCGCGAACACGGCATCGGCGATCGCGAGCGCGCCGGGGCCGCTCACGCGCACGACCGCGAGGCCGGCGGCCCCGGTGGCGGTGGCGATGGCGGCGATGGTGTCGTAGTGCATGGTCCTCCGGGCAAACGAATGGCGCCGGGCTCGGAAGCCCGGCGCCAGAGCGGAACGGTCCGGGCTACGCGTCTCTCGGGCCGCCTTCGAAATCGGCGGGCGCGATCGCCACGCGTTTGATCATGCCGTCGCCGAGCGCGTAGGTCTTGACGCGCGGGTCGTCCTTGAGCGTGACGTGCACGATGCGGCGCTCCTGCGAGTTCAGGTACTCGGTCACCATCTCGGCGCCGGTCGCGAGCGCCTGGTCGGCCAGCGAGCGCGCCAGCTCGCGCAGCTCTTCCTCGCGCCGCTTCCAGAACTCGTTCACCTCGAGCTGCAGGTGGTAGCGCGAGCCCTCGCCGCGATTGAGCATGCGGTTCAGCAGGTGCTGGAGCGCCTGCCTCACCTCGCCCTTCCGGCCGGTGAGCAGCTCGTCGTCCGACGCCACTGCGGCGGTGACGTCCACGCGCGTCTCCTCGGCGGTGGCGGACACGGTGGCCTCGAAGCCCATCGCCGCGAGGAACTCCTCGGTCAGCCGCTTGCCCTCGGCCGCGAGCTGCTCGGGCGAGAGCGCGGGTCCCTCGTCCGCGTGCCTGCTCGGAGCACGCCGACTCTCGCGCTCCGCCTCGTACGCCGGCTCGCCTGCGGGCTCCGGCGGGGCCTCGTGCACGTGGATCCTCGCCACTCCCTTCGTGTAGATGGGGGCGTCCGGCGGCAGCGGCTTGATGCCGGGCCGGGCCGCCGCCTCTGCCAGATCGTCCTGGGGAGCGGAGGCGCCGGGCGACGGCGCTGAAGACAGATCCTGCGGCGGTCCGACCGCGGCGCCCTCGCGGCGCCCGCGCCCGCCGCGGCGTCCGCGGCGGCGGCGCTTCCCGCCCTCGCCTCCGGCCTCGTCGCGCGATTCGGGGCGGGATTCCGGGCGCGGCCCGGGGCGCGGCTCCACGCGCGGCGTGCTGCCGTTGCCCGAGCGCGGCGCCGCGGCTTCCACGCGCTGCGGCTCGCGGCGCTCCTCGCGGCCCTTGTCCTGGCGCCCCTCGCGACTGCCCTCGCGGCGCTCGTCCCGCCGCTCTTCACGACGTCCCTCGCTGCGCTTCTCGTCGGGGCGCCGCTCGCCCCCGGGCGCCGCACTCCGGCCGCCGCGGCGCTCCTCGCGACCGCGGCCGCGATCGCCCCGGTCGCGGTCACGGCCACCGCGCCGGCCGCGGCTCTCCCGGCGCTCGCTCCCCTGATCGTCCCGCGGCGCGCCGCCGGGGCGCGCCATGACGCGGACCCTGTACGGCCGGGCGCCGATGCCGAGGAAGCCGCCCGAGCCTTCCTCGACGATGGTGATCATCGCTTCGGCCCGCGACAGGCCGAGCGCCTCCAGGCCCTTGCGAACCGCGTCGTCCAGCGACTTCCCTTCGAAGACCGCACCTTCTGTGGCCATCACTCACCTCTCGTGTCGCGGCAGGAGGCCTGGCGGACCCTGGATTGCCCCCGCTCTGCGACGCATGCGAACCATGGTGGGTCGGTCGGCTGGATCCCGCCACCCACGTTCCGTGGGTACCAGGGCGGGCGCTCCGAGGACGCGCGGTGGACGGGCCCGACTGCGCTCGGGGATTGGGCCCACACTCCGGGTTCCCGCGCGGTGCCGACCGCGTTTGAGTGTCCCTAGACTACCGCCTCGCGGCCATTCTGGCCACGCCTTCGCGGCCTTCGCGGCCATGGCCCGGACCCCGCGCGGCCCGGGCTACTTCTTCCGCTTCTTCGATCCGTCCGCCGCGGGGACGACCACCGCCGCCGGCTCGTCCTGTCTGAGCACGCGCCACTGCTGCCAGGCGCTCAGCAGGTTCATCACGGTCCAGTACATCACCAGGCCCGAGGGCAGGTTGTAGAACAGCACCAGCATGAAGGCGTTCATCATGTACTGCATGGGCGCCTGCTGCGGGTTCATCGGCGTGAGCTTCTGCTGCAGGAACCCCGACCCGGCCATGAGCACGGGCATCAGGTGGATCGGGAAGCCGCTCACGTGGAACAGCGTGTCGGGCGCCGACAGGTCGTCGATCCAGCCCGCGAACGGCGCCTGCCGGAGCTCGATGGCGGTCAGCAGCACCTGGTAGAGGCCCATGAGGATGGGCATCTGGAGCAGGATCGGCAGGCAGCCGCCGGCCGGGTTGACCTTGTTCTCCTTGTAGAGCGCCATGGTTGCGGCGTTGATGGCCTGGGAATCGTTCTTGTGCTTCGCGCGGACGCGCTCGATCTCGGGCTGGAGCTTCTGCATCGCCCGCATGCTGCGCAGGCTGGCCGCGTTGAGCGGGTAGAGCAGTACCTTCACCAGGGTCGCCAGCGCCAGGATGGCGAGCCCGTAGTTGCGCACCACCGTGTGGACCCAGACCAGCAGGTGCAGCAGCAGCTCGCTGATCGGCCGGATCCAGTTCCAGCCCAGGTCCACGGAGCGTCCGAGCTCGTGCCCAAGGCGCGAGAGCTGCGGGAAGTCGCTGGGGCCGAAGTAGAGCAGGAAGCGCTGCACCGGGTGCTCGGCGCCCGGCAGGCTCACCACCAGGCTGCTCACCGCGACGTTCGTCACCGGCTTCTCGTTCGGGCCGAGCGCCTTGAGCATCTCGTTCGGCAGCGGGCGCTGCTCGCCGTGCGAGACCGTGCCGCGGCCCACCGCCTGGTCCACCGCCACGGCGCCGATGAAGTAGCGGCTCTGCACCGACGCCCACACCGCGTTGCCGTCGTAGGCGCGCGGCCCCTTGAGCAGGTTCCCCGCCGGGTCGCGATGCAGGTTCGTGCCGACCAGCGTGGTGGCGCGTACCTGGCGCTCGTCGGTCTGGCGGTCGGTCTCGGTGAATGGCGGCCACGAGCGCACCGTGAGCGAGTAGTCGTTGAGCCGCCACGCGACGGGCACGCCTTCGATCTGCACCTCGAGGTCGAGCGCGTAGGTGCCGGGCCGCACGCGCCAGGTCTGGCGCACCGCCAGCCTCGAGCTGTCGCGCGCGGTGAAAGTGAGCGCGGCGACCTGCCCGGTCGCGTCGGCGCTCTCGGCCACCGCGTAGACCAGCCCCTCGAGCGGCCTGAGGCCCGCGCCCGAGCCGAGGTCCACGCCGAACAGCGGACCGCCGGCGAGCACCACGCGGTCGCCCGGCGGCACCGCCTGCCCGGGCTTCACGCGGCGCGGCTTGCCGTTGACGCTCGAGACGCCGTGCGCCGAGATGTAGTGCTTGAGCTCGACCGAGAGCAGCCGCGCGCCCCGGTTCGTGAAGGTCGCGCGGTAGAGCGGAGTCTCGATGCTGCTGGTCTTCTCGAGCGCGCCCGCCGCGGCCGCGATCGGCAGCGGGGCGATCACCGCCGGGGCGTCCGCGGCGGGGCCGCCCGTGGCGCGCGTGGTCTCGGCCGCGGACTGCGCGCGCGCCAGTGAATCGGCGCGGGTGGTGTCCACGGCGACCGGCGTCGGGCGGCGCGGCGGCTCGACGTACTTCCCGAGCCCCGCCATCCGCAGCAGCGGCTGGTAGAAGACCAGGAACAGCAGGCACAGGACGACGGCGATGATGGTGCGACGGTCCATGTCAGGGTACCGGGTCGTAGCCGCTCGAGCCGAGCGGGTGGCAGCGCAGCAGCCGGCGCAGGGCGAGCACGAGCCCGCGCGCGGCGCCGTGGCGCTCGATGGCCTCGCGCGCGTACTCCGAGCACGAGGGGAGGTGCCGGCACGAGCCGCTGAAGGTCGGCGAGAGCAGGCGCTGGTAGAGCCGGATCAGCAGCAGAGCGACCGTTCGCATGGCGCTAGCGGAGGTCGAGGCTGGTGGGCGCCAGGGCCCCGGCGCGCGCGAGCAGGTGCTCGACATCGGTGGCCAGGTCCTGGTGCGCAGCGGTGACCGCGGTGCGCGAGGCGATGAACACGAACCAGTAGCCGGTCGCGGGCAGCCGCGGGCGGCGCCGGCGGACGATCTCGCGCAGGCGGCGGCGTGCGCGGTTGCGCTGCACCGCGCCCCCCACACCCTTGCGGCTGGCGATGAAGCCGAAGCGGACGGACTCGCCGGGACGCGCGAGCGCCAGCATCACGCAGTGGTGGCCGCGAAAGGGGACGCCGGCTTCCTGGACCGCGGCGAACTGGCGCGGCGAGGTGAGACGATGCTCCTGTCCCAGCCGTTCAGGACGCTCGGCAGTCATTAGGCTCCTCCCGCGCCGGCTCCGACGGCATGCAGGCGTCCCGGCGCAGGCGCGGGTGCGCGGCCGGGGGCCGGCGGCGAGGTGGGACCGGCGACCCGGAGCGGCCGCACGGTCCAGGCTGGAGGACCGCAAAGGGTGGCTAGCTGGAAGAGACGGTCAGGCGCTTGCGGCCCCGGGCCCGCCGGGCCGAGATCACCTTGCGGCCGCCCCTGGTCTTCATACGCGCCCGAAAACCGTGGGTCTTCTTGCGGTGGCGGTTACGGGGTTGGTATGTCCGCTTCATGGCTCTCGAGGCCTCGAATCGACAGAGGGTTGCGCGGCGAAGGAGCGGCCGAGACTACGGGAGGCCGAACGCACAGTCAAGCCGCGCCTGCGGCCTCAAGCCTCGAGCCCGAACCACCGATAACCTCGCAGACCTCCGGGTCGGTGGGACCCGGGGGAAAGGGGGCTTTGCATCCGCCTCCCCGACTGCTGCGGCCCTTCCTCGGGGGTCGCGACCGCACGAGGACCATGGCACCAATGGCAGGCGCCCTGCATACGCGCGAGCTTTCGCCAGAAGCCCAGGCGGCCGCCGGCTGGTTCCGGCAGCTGGCGCGCGCGCTCAAGGTCTTCCGGCTCTACAGCAGCGCGAATCCGTTCGTGGCCGAAGCCCAGGAGAACCTGGCGAACGCCCTCGCGCAGCTGGTGGCCGCTCACGGGCCCTGGGAGCTGCGCTTCGCCGCCACCGAGATCTTCCTGGGCGAGGAGTCCCTGGTGAGGGCCGTGGAGCGCCAGCCGGGCGGCGACGTGGTGCCCAGCGTCACCGACCAGCTTCCCTTCCTGTTCTACCGGGACGGCATCCGCAAGCTGCGGCTCCTGCCCGGCATCCCGCGCCACGAGATCGACGCCCTGATCGAGGGCCTGAAGCTCGTCAGCCACGGCGGCAACACCCAGGACGACCTCGTCACGTGGCTGTGGCAGGCCAACCTCGTCTGCCTCCAGCTCGAAGCGGTGCCGCTGGAGCAGACCATCTACCTCTCGTCGCGGCCCAGCGGCGGACACGACGACGACGACGACAAGCGCGGCCAGACCTTCGCGTGGTCGCCCAGCGGCTCCGAGATCCGCGCCGACCTCGGCCAGGTGACGGGCGGGCAGGGCCTGCACCGCGACACCTTCGACGACTGGTCGCTGCCGGAGTCGGGCGTGGACGTGCCGGCGGCCTACCAGATCCTGCTGCCCGCGATGGAGGCGGCGCGCCCGCGGTTCCTGGCCGGGTGGGAAGCGGAGCGCTGCGTCGCCTGGGACCGCCAGGTGCCGGAGTTCGTGCAGGCACTGCTCGCGCTCGACCCCGGCGAGGACACGCGGCGCGCGCTCGCGCACGCGCTGGTCACCTGGGTCGCCTCGGCCATCGAGAACGTGGCGTGGAGCGAGGCGCAGGTCGCCCTGCGGGTGCTCGACGCGCTCGACCCCGATCGTGCGCTGAGCTCCGAGGACATGACCGCGGCGCTGGCCGGGATCGACGCGGGCGCGGTGGCGGAGGCGCTCGACGAGGGCGACACCACCGAGCACGGGCGCTTCACCGCCATCACGGTGGCGCTCGGCAAGGCCGCGGTCGGGTTCACGGCCACGGTGATGTCCAGGGCGACCAAGGCCCGCTCGCGCGCCGCGACCTGCACGGCGCTGTGCTACCTGTGCGCCGACGAGCCCGAGTCGCTCGCGCCGTGGATCAGGGACTCGCGCTGGCACGTGGTGCGGAACGTGGTCTTCGTGCTCGGGCACATCGGCGGACCGGAGGTGGTCCCGCTCCTGCAGGCGGTGTCCCGCCACTCCGAGCCGCGCGTGCGCCGCCAGCTGGTGCAGTCGCTGGGCTCGGTGCCGCCCGAGGAACGCATCCCGATCCTAGTCGGGCAGCTCGACAGCCGCGACCCGCAGGTGCTGGCCGCCGCGCTCAACATGCTCACCCGCGAGAGGGACACGCGCGTGGCGCGCGCCATCCTCGACTGCATCGAGGCCACCGACTTCGAATCGCGGGCCGAGGGCAACCAGCGCGCGCTGTTCAGCGCGCTGGGCGAGGTGGCGGACGACGCCGCGGTGCCGGCGCTCGAGGCCCTGCTCAACCAGGGGGGCTGGTTCGCGCGCCGCAGCTTCCAGCGCAGCACCGCCGCCCGCACCCTGGCGCGCATCAACTCCGAGAAGGCCGTGGCGGTGCTCGAGTCCGGGCTGCGCGCCCGCAGCGAGGCGGTGCGCTCGGCCTGCCTCGAGGCGCTCGGATCGAGGAGCCGCCCGTGAGCGATGCCCCGCGGCCCTCCGTCCGCCCCACCGACGAGCGCATGCGCGAGCACGGGCTCCTGCTCGTGGTGCGCTTCCTCGCGCTGGTGCGCATCGGGCGCTCGTACCGGGTCGGCAACCAGGTGTTCGCCCGGCAGGTGCGTTCCTTCCTCGACACGCTGAAGCCGGTGTTCGAGGATGCGCCCGAGGTCGTGCTGGTGGCGGTCGAGAACGACCTCTACCTGAACGGCGTGCGCATCCCGGTCAAGAGCGCGAACCTGCGCTTCCATCGCTCCATGATCGAGGAGCTGGAGCGCCGCGGCATCGCGGGCGTGCGCATCCAGCCGGGCCTGACCGCGGAGGAGCTGGAGAAGTTCTTCGGGCTGTTCCTGCAGCCGCACATCCATCACGGGCCCGGGCTGCTCGAGGCTTCGCTCGCCGAAGGGATCACCCGCATCCTCCCCGCCGTGCACGCCTCGACCCAGTCGGACGGCGAGGGCGATGCGTTCACCCCGCACGCCTTCGAGACGTGGTCTGCCCGGGGGCAGGCCGACAGCTTCGGCGCGCCCGCGGCCGAGTCGGGCGCGGACGGCGGCGGCGGCGGCACCGCCGCGGTCCCCGGCGTGCGGCCGGCGGCGCGGAAGACCTACTCGCTCGCCATGCAGGGCGCGCGCTCGCTGCTCACCACCACCGCACTGCAGGGCGGTGTCGAGCTGCGCCACGCCAAGCGCGTGGTCCAGCCGCTCATTGATGGCGCGTTCTCCGAGGAGCCGGTGGTGATGGGACTCGCCAGCCTCAGCCACCACGACGAGTACACGTACGCGCACTCGGTGAACGTCTGCATCGTGGCGGTGACCATGGGGCAGACGCTGGGCCTCGAGCGGCGGGCGCTCGCCGACCTGGGCGTGGCGGCGCTGCTCCACGACGTCGGCAAGGCCACGGTCTACGACCGCATCCATCACCCGCTGGAGACGTTCGACGACGAGGAGCGGGCGCTCGCGGAGCGGCACACCGTCGAGGGCGCCAAGCTGATCGCACGCTCGACCACGTTGAGCCCCACCACGCTCCACTGCATGCGCGCGGCGCTCGAGCACCACGCGGCGCGCCCGGGGAACGCCGGCGGGTGGTGCTACCCCGCGCTGCCCGCGGGCTGGACGGTGAGCCACCTCTCCGAGATCATCGCGGCGGCCGACGCGTACGTGAGCCTGCAGATGCACCGCAGCCCGCGCGGACAGAAGACCACGCCCTTCGAGGCGCTCGGGATGGTCCTTGGCCCGCTCGCCGGGCGCTTCGACCCGGCCGCGCTGTGGGCGCTGGTGCAGAGCCTCGGCTTCTATCCGCCCGGGCAGGTAGTGGAGTTGGACGACGACCGCCAGGCCCTGGTGCTCGCTCCCAACCCCCGCGATCTCGAGCGCCCGCACGTGCGCGTGATCGCGGACGCGAGCGGTGTGCCCTTCTCGCCCGTCGAGGCGAAGGAGCTGAAGCCGCTGCCGCCCGAGCTCAGCATCCGCCGCGCGCTCCGCGCCGAGGAATACCCCCGGATCCCGGGCGCCGCCGCGGCGTAGGCGGGGCGCCCGCAGCGGAACGGGGGCTCTGGCCCGCCCCCGCGAGTGCCCGCCAGCGCCCGCCCGGGACCCGCCGGACCCGCGATGCAGCTAAGGGCATGGCCGGCCCTGGCCGATAGAGAACGAATACCAACCCGCCGGACCGCGCGACCAGGCCGCTTCAAGGAGGACGCTTGTCTCTCTCCCCCACGGTGGAACCGGGCGTGCGCCATCCCGTGAACCGGGCGGCGCTGGCGCTGGGCGGACGCATCCTGCCGCTCTCCCTCGCAGGCGTGTTCCTGGCGGAGCTGCTGGTGATGCTGGTGCTCGCCCTGCTACACGTGCGCTGGGGATGGGCCACGTCCCTGCTCGATGCCTTCCTGCTCGCCGTCCTGATCATTCCCGGCCTCTACTTCGTGGTGCTGCGCCCGGTGGGCGAGCTGACGGCGCGGCTGGCCGCAGCGTCCGCGGACGCGCGGTTCCGGGCCGTCGTGGAGGCCACGGGTGACGCCATCCTGGTCGGAGACCTCCAGGCCCGGATCCGCTACGTGAACCCCGCCGCGCTCGCGATGCTCGGCTACTCGCGAGAGGAGCTG
>ERZ1292640.3416-Hain-H43-02um-R1-3416-length-12381-cov-12_pt1 | contig 12381 bp, 14 predicted proteins | sample MGYA00564404_ERZ1292640 | MGnify/ENA primary metagenome ERZ1292640 (study PRJEB36523, sample SAMEA6512636) | groundwater metagenome | collected 2019-01-08 | study: AquaDiva: Metagenomics assemblies of 32 groundwater samples | reverse complement strand
GACCAACTTGAACCCAGGTTCAAGAAGAGGGCCTAACGGCATCTGCGGGGGACCCTTTCAGGAATGCGGCGGCGAGCCGCATTTTTTTTGCGTCTAAGGTTGCGCCCGCGCGTGCAGGCGCATCAGCGCGGTCAGCTCGCGTGCGCTCGACCATTGCTCGACGCGATCCACGGCCTGCTCGACTTTCATCGCGCCCTCAGCCGTCAGCACGGTGCCTGCAAGCTCGCGGAATTTTTCGCGCAGTTCGCGCTCCTCGTACGGGCGGGTGAAGTCGCCGCGGAAGTTGTCACACGCGTGCGTGGCCCGGCGGCCGTCTTTCAGCGTCACGGTCACGCGCGCCGGCCGCAGCCGCAGGGAGAGCGCGGTCATCGCCGGGTCTTCGGACATGTGCACGCGCTGCCGCAGGGCGGCGATGACGGGGTCCTGCAGCGAGGAATCGTCGAGCGCAGAGTAGCCGGCGCTGCCGCGCACGATCAGCGTGGCGGCGGCGTGCGGCAGCGAATACTTGGACGCGAAGTAATTCGGCGGATCGGGATTGCACATGACCGCGGCAAAGCGGTAGGTCACGACGTCGATGCGCTCGATGTCGTCGGCCCGCGGCTTGAGGGTCCGCAGCGCTTCCTGCAGCGAGTCGAGCGCCGGGTTGATCGGATTGCAGCAGGCGTAGAGGCGGAAGTAATTGCGCGTGATCTCCCAGCGCGCGCCGATTTCGTCGAGCAGTCCATCCGTCCTGAAGCCCGCGCCGACCAGGCTGCCGAGCGCCTCCTCGATTGCGTTTTCCTGCGCGGTAAATCCCGCCCGCACGAGATCGGGCACGAACGCGCACGCGAAGCTGCTCATGCCGCCGGCCACATTGAGCGCCGTCGCCCCCGCCACCGCGTTGTTGTAACTGGGTGTCAACACCAGCGTCGTGGCGATGCGCATGGCGAGACTGGTGCCGGCGGCATCGAAGCCGCACACGCGCGCGCCCGCGGCGGCCGCCGCGAGCAGCGAGGCCTGTCCGTTCTGGTGCGCGAGCGGCCGCGGCGTGAACGCCGCGCCGAAGCGGCCCGCCACGTCGTAACCCGTCACTAGCGCTGCCATCAGGTCGCGGCCGCTCAACTCGCCGCCTTCGCTCAGCGCCAGCACGCCGGGCAGAATCTGGATCGCGGCCTGCCCCGACACCAGGCGCAGCCCTTCGCACAACTCGATGGCGCGCCCGCCGATGCCGTTGAGCAACGCGGCCATGCGCGCATCCTGCCGCGGCCAGCCGCGCGTGTAGACAGTCGCCCCGCCGTCCGCCGCGCCGCCAATCCGCGCGGCGAGCTCGCGCGCCTCGGGCCGCTCCGCGCCCGCGAGCATCACGCCGAGCGTATCGAGCAAAGTCATCTTCGCGTGCCGCTGCACCGCTTCGGGGATGTCCTCCCAACGCGTGCGGGCGACGAACTCCGCCAACTGCTCTATCTGCCGGCCCACGAAACGCTCAGTCGAGCTTGATGCCCGCGTCGCGGATGATCTTCGTCCACTTCGGGATTTCGGCGCGCACCAGGCGGTCGAACTCTTCCGGCGTGCTGCCGACGGCCGTGGCGCCATCCTGGGCCGCGCGTTCGCGGATGGCTGGCGTGGCCATCGCCTTGCCGATTTCTCCGCTCAGAGTATCCACGATTGCCTGCGGCGTGCCTGCCGGCGCCATAATGCCGAACCAGCCGGCCACATCGTAATTCCTGATGCCGGCCTCCACAGCGGTCGGCACATCGGGCAACGCGGCACTGCGCTCACGGGTGGAAACCGCGAGCGGCTTCAGGCGCCCCGCCCTCAGCATCGGCAACACCGTTTCGATGGTGCTGAACGCCACCGTCGCCTCGCCGCTCATCACGGCGATCGCCGCGGCCGAGCCGCCCTTGTACGGGACGTGGACCATGTCCGTGCGCGTCACCACGGCAAACAACGCGCCGGCAAGGTGCAGCGCGCTGCCCGGCCCCGCGGACGCGTAAAGCACCGCGCCCGGCTTGGCGCGCGCGATCCTCACGAGGTCCTGAACATTCTTCGCCGGGAACGAAGGCAGCACCATGATCACGTGCGGCACGCGCGCCACCAGCGACACCCGCACGAAATCCCTGATCGAGTCGTAGCGCAGATTCGAATACAGCCCGGGGTTGAACGAGAACGACGCGGAGGTCATCAGAAACATCGTGCCGTCAGGCGGCGCGCCGAAGCGCGGAGCCGGGGCCCCATTCATGGGGATGCGACCGCGTAGGCGCGCATACGACTGCGGTTCTAAGTTCGGCGCTTGCATCCCGCTACCGGGTCGCATCCACGCGCCAAGGTGCGCGGAACCTGCTCCACCGTTAGCGGTCGCTTGGCGACATATTCCGTGCCCGCGGTCGAACCCGCGCCGGGCCGGTTTTCCACGATGAATTGCTGGCCGAACACTTCGGTGAGGCGCTGCGCGAGGATGCGCGCGAAAACGTCGGTGCCGCCGCCCGGCGCAAACGGCGTCACGATGCGCACCGAGCGGTCGGGCCATTTCTGCGCGTGCGCCGGCGCCGTCATCGCCAACGCAAGCAAGAGCGCGACCGCGGACCCGCGACTGAATCTCATGGTACCCCCAGGAAGACTGCGAGAGGCGCGTGCGCGCCATCAATCGGGCCACGCGCCGAACCAGAACCTGCATGCACCCCGACCGGCATCGTAGTCTGGCGGGTCGGCAAACGCAAGCGCGGTGGCCGGAAACAAGGTTACCTCGCCCCGCGTGCGGGGGGCCAGGGTGAAAGGCAATCTTGTCATCCAGCGCACGGAAAAGTTGCACCGGCCGGGCCTGTTTGCCCGCCTTGATGGTGATATACTAAAGATATCCATTTCGGAGGTGCCTCATGCCAGCAAAGCAAGCCGAGTCCCGGCGCAAAAAGCCCGCAGCCTCACGCATTCTGCTGCGGTATCGCGACTCCGACTCGGATTACGGCGTGTCGCGCGAGACCGCCACCCGCCTCGCGCAAACGCTGGGACTCAGCGAGACGCAGGTCATCCACGTTGCGCTCGCGAAATTCGCCCGCCAGGCGCTGCCGCAATACGCGGCCGACGACGGGCCATTGAGTGCCGCGCAGGAAAAAGCCATCGAACGGCTGCAGCCGCGCGGCCGCATGAAAGTCAAAGCCCGTCTTTTCTGATGGCGCGGCCTGTTGCCCGCTGGTTCGCACCGCCGCAGCCCGGCGATATCGTGTGGTGCCGGTTTCCCCAGAACCACGTGCCCGGGCCGGGCCCCAAACCCCGGCCGGCGCTGGTGCTCGCGGTGGGCGAATCAGACCGCAAACCGATGGTGCGCGTGGCCTACGGCACCAGCCAGGGAACCGATCAACTCTACGCGGGCGAGTTCGCAATTCTTCCCGCTGAGGCCGACGCATATGCGGTATCCGGCCTCAGCTATCCCACCAAGTTCAATCTCGGCAAACTCTTCGAGCTCGACTACAACGACATTTGGTTCGGCGTGCCGCCGCACTCGCCCTACGGCCAGAATCCGAAACTGGGAATTCTCCACCCAAGCCTGCTCCGCCGGGCGATGTCCGCACACCTCGCAGCGAGGCGCGGATAGGCGACCCTGCCTGTGCTGTTAAGCGGCTCGCGGAACGCTGAACTCAACGCGCTGACGGATTGTGGGGCGCAGCTTCAGCGCGCCATGCTTTACCCGTCTCGAAATCACCGGAATACGCATCTCCCGCCCGCGCGGCCTGTTCGGCAAACGCGCAGTAATCACACTCGCCGATGTTCGACGGTGTCTGCAGCCGCCCATGCTCCAGCCACGCTTGTGATACTCTTTCGCGGCTATCCGTGGGACGGAAATGGACAGGCCATGCGCTACTGGTTGATGAAATCCGAGCCGGACGAGTTCAGCATCGACGATCTCGCGCGGGCATCGAAAAAAGGCGCGCCGTGGTTCGGGGTGCGCAACTATCAGGCGCGCAATTTCATGCGCGACTCGATGCAGCGCGGCGACCGGGTGTTGTTTTACCACTCGAGTTGCGAAATTCCCGGCATCGCGGGCATCGCCGAAGTTTTCAGCCCGGCCTATCCCGACGCGACGCAGTTCGACCGCAAGAGCAAGTATTTCGACCCCAAGGCGGCGCGCACCAACCCGCGCTGGTTCAATGTCGACGTGCGGCTGATCAAAAAGACGCGGCTCGTGCCTCTCTCCGAACTGCGCGGCTATCCGCAGCTCGCCAGGATGCCGCTGCTGCAGCGTGGCAACCGGCTGTCGATCACGCCGGTCGCTCCCGCCGAATGGGAATTCATCATGGGCATACTCGAAAGGTAATCATGGCCGACACGCCGACCATCGACATCCACGCGCATTATTTTCCCGAGTCGTACATCAAGCTCATCGCCGAGCACGGCAAGCGTTGCGGCACTACGGTCACGACCGACGCGGCGGGCAACACCTTTATTCAGGTCGGCCTGTCGCTGCGCACCGGCCCGATCACCAGCCGCTTCATCGATCACGGCGAACGCCTGGCCGAGATGGACCGCCAGGGCGTCACGATGCACGCGCTGTCGCTGACCCAGCCGATGGTTTACTGGGCCGACGACGACCTGGGCATGAAGTTGTGCGTCGCATTCAACGACGCCATCAGCGCCGCGCATCGCGCGCACCCTGACCGCTTGATCGGTTTCGCGTGCCTGCCGCTCCAGAATCCGACCCTGGCACTCGAAGAGCTCGAGCGGGCAAGCCGTCTGCCCGGCATCAAGGGCATCTATATGGCGACCGCGGTGCGCGACCGCGAATTGTCGGACCGCAGCTTCTTCCCGGTCTACGGGCGCATCGCCGACCTCGGGCTGCCGATCTTCCTGCACCCGATGATGATCAACAACGAGCGTCTCAAGCAGTTTTACCTGATCAACCTGTGCGGCAACCCGTTCGATACCGCAATCGCCGCCGCGCATCTGATTTTCGGCGGCGTGATGGATGCTTTTCCGAAGCTCGAAGTCAGCCTGCCGCATGCCGGCGGCGTGCTGCCGATCCTGCGCGGGCGCTTCGACCGCGGCTTCAAAATACGCGGCGAATGCAAAACCATCGCGCGCGCGCCGAGCGAGTATCTCAAGCGCTTCACCTACGACACCATCAGCTACAACGAAGACATCATGAACGATTTGATCAGGCTGGTCGGCATCGACCGCATCATGATGGGCAGCGATTATTGCTTCGACATCGCCTATGACGAACCGGTGAAATTCGTCACGCAAATGAAATCGCTCAACGCCGAGCAGCGCGAGCAAATCCTGTGGAGCAATGCCGCGCGCCTGCTCAAGCTCTGACGAAGACTCGTTCAGGCCAGCGCGGCGAGCACGTCTTGCACGCTCACCACGTAGCAGATCGTCGGCAGTATTTTGTTGAGCGCGAACTCGTGGTTCTCGACGGTGTTGCTGGCGCAGGCTTCGCGCACCAGGAACACGCGGTAACCCAAGTCGCTCGCGTGGCGCGCGGTCGCTTCCACCACGTAATTGGTCCACAGCCCCATCAGAATGATGGTGTTGGCATCCGCGTTCTGCAGCGCCTGGCCGAGGTTGGTCGTGAGGAACGGATCGACGCACGTCTTGTTGAGCACCAGTTCGTTTTTCAGCGGTTTCACCCTGCGGTCGATCGCAGCCCCCTTGGTGCCGATGATGAGCTGGCGCTTTTTGCGCAACCCGTCCCATAACGGATTGTCCTTCGGCAGATCGAGAAAATCCGCGCGCACCGACGCCGTGATGTGGATCACCGGGAGTTTCCGGCGCCGCGCGGCCTTGAGCACGCCGGCCATGTTCTCGATGACCCGGTTTTGTTTCAGGCCCGGCGTGATATCGATGAGGTCCTTCTGGACATCGAGCAACAAAACAGCCGTGCGTTGCGGATCGATTTTGAGCTTCATGCCCGTTCCCCGACGATCCTATTTTCCCTTGAGACCGGCAGCTTTGATGACTTTGCCCCACGTCGCGATCTCGGCGCGCAAACGGCTCGAGAATTCCTCCGGGGTCGAACCGATATCCTCGACGGCAAGATCGGTCAGCCGAGCTTTCGTTTGCGGTGCCTTCAATGCCTGCAGCAGCGTCGCGTTCAATTTCGCAACGACGTTCTGCGGCGTCCCCTTGGGCGCTACCACCCCGTACCACCCCGAGGTGTTGAACTGGAACCCGCTTTCGCTGACTGTAGGTAACCCGGGCATCAATGCGGAGCGCTTGTCGCCACCGACCGCCAATGCGCGCACCTTTCCCGACTTTACCGCGGGCAGCGCCGCCGACAAGCCGTTGAACATCAGGTCGACTTCGCCCGCCATCAATGCGGTCATCGCCGGCGCAGCGCCCTTGTAGGGCACGTGCACGATACGCACGCCGGCCGCCTGGTTGAAGAGTTCGCCCGCCATGTGGATTCCGACCCCGGTTCCCCCTGAAGAAAAATTAAGCTTGCCGGGCTGTGATTTAGCCAGCGCAACGAGCTCTTTCACCGTTTTCGCGGGAACGCTCGGATGAACCAGCAACACGTAGGGCGCGGAGGCAGCCAGCGAAATCGGGACGAAGTCCCTCACCGGGTCGTACGGCGTGGCGTCGTTCAGCTGCGGTACGATCGCCAGCGGCCCTGAAAAACCCATCAGCAGCGTATATCCGTCCGGCATGGCCTTGGCCACCAGATCGGCGCCGATCAGGCCGGCCGCGCCAACACGATTTTCAACGACGATCTGCTCCCCCAGGACCTCGGACCAACCCTGCGCGAGGATACGGGCAATGACGTCCACCGGTCCGCCCGCCCCGGAGGGCGCAATCAATCGTATGGGCCGGTTCGGATAAGCTGTCTGGGCCGCGCAAAACGGGCTCAGGCCCACTCCAATAACCAAGAGCAAATACTTCGCAATGAATTTCATGCGTTTCCCTCCGCGATTATTATAAGCGGTCGTTAGTTTTGCTTTGTCACAACATTCCAAAAGAACTCCTTCCCCCTTCACGGGGGAAGGTTGGGATGGGGGTGAAAAGGATGCGAGTCATGGTAATCCCTACCCCCTCCCTAGCCCTCCCCCGTCAAGGGGGAGGGGATCCGCTTTTCTGATGCGGTAAGACTACCGGTCCGCTGCCAGCCCTCGCGCGAACGAGACGACACGCTGCGCGAGCTGCCGGCTTTTGCCGCGATCTTTCATCACGGTATCGGTCACCATCACCGCCTTGCCCTCCTGCTCGATCGCACGCTGCAGCTTCGCGTCCTGCGTATCGATCACCCATCCGTCGACCGAGCTGCCGTAGTGACGCGCTACGCCGAGCGCGGTTGCCTCGCAGCCGAGCTCGCGCATCATTTTCGCTGCCGGGCCCTTGAGCGCGGCGCCGCCGACGATCGGCGACACCGCGACCACCGGGAAATCCCGCTGCCTGATCCATGCGCGTATCGCCGGCACGCTCAATATCGGCGCCATGCTGACATATGGATTCGAAGGGCAGATCACCACGGCGCGCACTTTCCGCGAGCGCATGATCCGCGCAAGCGGCGGTGCGGGCTGCGCGCTGCGGCTGCCGGCAAATCGAAAACCCCGCACGCGCGGCCGGCACTGGTCGCGCACGAAATAATCCTGGAACGCGAGTTCGCCGCGGGCGGTCAGCACCCGGGTGCGCATCGGCGCGTCGCTCATCGGTATCAAAGCGTGGCGGATGCCGAGCCGGCCGGCCAGTTCGCGGGTAATCGCGGATAACGTCACGCCTCGCCGCAACGCCAGCGTGCGCAGCACATGCACCGCGAGGTCGCGGTCGCCGAGCCGGAACCAGTCGTCGCCACCCAGTCCCGCGAGTGCGGACATGAAGTTCCATGTCTCCTTCGCGCGGCCCCAACCGGCGAGCGGATTGTTGACTCCGGCGAGCGTGTACATCACGGTGTCGAGATCCGGCGAAATGGCGAGCCCGAGGTGTTCGAAGTCATCGCCGGTGTTCACGACGATGGCAAGCTGCGACGGCGGCAGCACCGCCGCCAGCCCTACCGCGAGGCGCGCGCCGCCGACTCCGCCTGCCAGCGCGACGATCATCGGAACAGATCCTCCGCGTGCGGCCGTATCAGCTCGTCGACGGAGCTGGCGCGCAGCGCATAGGGAAATCCACGCGCCAGCACCGCCGGATAGCCTTCGTCCGACTGCCCCATGATCAGCGATGCGGCAGCGGCCAGTTCATCGGCCGCGGCAACCTGTGTTACGCGCAACGGCCGGCCCTCGCGATCGGAGCGGCCGCGCAGGTCAACCAGCGCCGGAACACCCGCCACGCCGATTGCGACCCCGGTCACGCCATTGCGCCATGCGCGCCCGAAGCTGTCGTTGATGATCACGCCGGTTTCGACGCCACAAGCCGCGAACAAGTGCTGTTGGATGCGGCGCGCGGAGGCATCGGGATTCTCCGGCAGCAGCAGCACGATTGCTTCGCCGTGCGGAGCGGCCACGTTCGATTGATCGATACCCGCGCTCGCCAGCACGAAGCCGAGCCGGTGCTCCACGATCAGCACGCCGGGCCTGGCGCGCATCACCTCGCGCGATTCGCACAGCATCAGTTCGACCAGCCGGGGGTCTTTCCCGACGACGCCCGCCAGCTCGAGTGCGCGCGTGGATGGCGTAACGCCGGCGAGCCGCACCGTACGGCCTTCGGCCTTGGAAACGATTTTCTGCGCGATCACTATCACGTCGCCGGACTCGAGCATCCTGCCCGCGCGCCCGACGGCCGCGAGCAGCAGCCCGGCGAGGTCCGCCCCGCGCGCGACTTCGGGTATACCCGGCAGTGCAACCAGCGTCAACTCACGCATCGCAGGCACGCCCTGTTATCACGCAACAAAAGCCGGCGCGACGTCGCGGATGAACTGCTCGAGCTGCGCGATCTGGTCGGTGCCGGCGAAGCGCACACACAGGTCGGTGACTCCCGCCGCCTCATAGAGCTTCAGCGTTTCGATCACTTTGGCGGCCGGCCCCAGCCCCATCAGCCCGCGGTAATTGACTCCGCCGCCGTAGTACTCCTGCAGGAATTTCTGCGTGTCCGCCTCGGCCTTGGCGACATCGTTCTCGATGCGCACCGTGGTGTAGACGCAGATCGGAAAGTTCGGCAGCGAGCGGCCGTGCTTCGCCAGCGCCTCGTCGCCGAGCTGCCGCAGCTTGCGGCAATCGTCATCGGTGAGATAAGTGGTGATTATGCCGTCGCCGAGCCGCGCAAAGCGGTCGATCTGCGCCGGGATGAATTCGCCGCGATTGCCTGCGGTGATCAGTACCGGCGGGCCGGCCTCGAGCCATGGCAGCGGTCCGATGGTGTGTGCGGTGAGTTTGAAATCGCTGCCCTGATACGTGACGGGTCGGCCGCTCCACAGCTTGCGCCACACCGCGACGTGCTCTTCGAGGTCCTTCACGCGGCGTTTGTGCACGCGGCCGCAGGCCTCCCACTCGCGCTCGATCGCAGGCAGCTTCCAGCCCACGCCGAGACCCAGCATCAGGCGGCCGCCGGAAATCTGGTCGATATTGGCGAGCGCGTGCGCGAGCACGGTCGGCTGGCGCAGCGCCGGCAGCAGGATCGCGGTGCCGAGCCGGGCGCGGGTGGTGATCGCGGCCACATAAGCCAGCGTCGTCAGCGGCTCGAGGCGCGGCTTGGCGACGACGCTGTCGCCGACCCACACGTCCATGTCCGCCGCGTCGGCCATGCGCGCGACCGTCCAGCATTCTTCCACCGGCGGACGCCGCGTCGACTGGATCACCACACCCCGGTGGGGAAGCAATACGCCTAATCGCATACTCGAGTCTCCGTTGCTACTTCAAAATACCAAACACCCGTTCACTCGCTCACACGGACGATCCGCGTTCATCGGCAGTCAATCCTACTGCGTCACAAATTTCAAAAGGAACTCCTTCCCCCTTGACGGGGGAAGGTTGGGATGGGGGTGAAAGTGTTGCGAGTCATGGTAGCTCTCACCCCCACCCTGGCCCTCCCCCGTCCAGGGGGAGGGAATCGTCTTTTCTGACGCAGCTAAACTAATTGTCCTATGCTTTTCGCCGCGCGCCAAACTTTCAACGCGTTCAAGTATTATGCCCGGTAGACCCGAATCTCGGAGGAATTCCCAACATGCCGGTCATCGACACCCATACGCATTTTTTCCCGCAGGAGTGGATAGATCTGCTCGAGCGCGAAGGTCAGGCCCACGGCGTGACCCTGGGCAGGAACGACAGCGGCGCGGTCACGTTCGCGTGCCCGGGAATCCGGCAGGTTTTCGCCAAGCCGTTCGTCGACCTCGGCATCAGGCTCAAAGCGATGGACCAGGAAGGCATCGATGTACACTCGCTGTCGTTGACGACGCCGATGGTCTACTGGCCGAAACCCGAGTTCGGGCTCAAGCTCGCGCAAACGTTCAACGATGCATGCTCCGCCGCGTGTGTCGAGCATCCCAAACGTTTCGTCGGCATGGCGATATTGCCGATGCAGGACCCCGAACTCGCACTAGCGGAACTCGAGCGTGCCGCCAAACTGCCCGGCATGCGCGGCCTTTACCTGGGAAACCAGGTCAACAAGAACAATCTCGACGACCCATCGTTCTTCCCGGTCTACGCCAAATGCGAGGCCATCGGCTGGCCGATATTCCTGCACCCGATCGATCCGCTCGGCGCCGAGCGCCTGGAGAAGTACTACCTGCGTAACCTGATCGGCTATCCCTATTCCACGGCGATCGCCGCGGCTTCCCTCATATTCGGCGGCGTGATGGACAGCTTTCCGAAGCTCGACGTGGTGCTGCCGCACGCCGGCGGAATGTTCCCGCCACTGATCGGACGCTGGGACCACGGCACTGAGGTGCGCGAAGAAATGCAGCACATGAAGCAGCTGCCGTCGGCCTACCTGCGCCGCTTCTATTACGACACCATCGCGCACAACGACGAGCTGATGATGAACGTGGTGCGGCAGGTCGGCGTCGACCGCATCGTGATGGGCAGCGATTACTGTTTTCAGATCGGCGACGACCACCCTGTCGCCACGGTCAACCGGCTGGGCAAATCGATCTCGGTCGCAGAGCGGGAAATGATCCTGGGGAAAACCGCGGCGCGGTTGCTCAAGCTTTGACGCAGGTCATCTCCTACCCCAGCCGATTGGACCAAAGCAGCGAAAGTATTGCCGCGGCGACCACCATGATGGCCGCCGCCACGGCAAGCAGCGCGGTGATCTCGGTTTGGTTTTTTTCCAAAGCAAACCGGCTGTTCAGGTTCTCGTAGACCTTCTTCAGGTCCGCTGCATTTGCGGCGTGGAAATATTCGGCCCGCGTCGTCTCCGCGATTGCCTTGAGCGTTTCCTCGTCGAACCTCATGTAGATGGACATCCCGTAGATGTCGACCGCGCCGCCGGCGGCAGAGCCGAATCCCACGGTGAACACACGGACGCCATGATCGGCAGCCATCCTGGCCGCGTCGAGCGGATCGGGGCCGGTCGTCCTTCGGCCATCGGTGAGCAGAACGATTGCGGCCGACGGGTAGGATCCCGGCGCGACCGGTTTGAACTCCTGCTTTTGCGCCTTGGGTTTGCGATCGATGGGGGCGCCGCGCGCATTGGCACGCGAAAACGCACTCCCGAAAATCTCCGCCTCCAGATCGATCCCGCGGTCCGGAAAGATCGTCGCCAGCGCAAGGATGATGCCGCTGCCAATCGCCGTGTGGCGCTGCAGCTCGAACCGGTCGATCGCCGCGAGCAGGTCCTCGCGGATGCGGGTCGGCGACTGAACCACCGAGGCAGTGCCGGCGAATGTGACGATCCCGGTGCGAATATCGGGCGGCAGTTCCTGAACGAACGTCTTGGCCGCGGCCTGCGCGGCGGCCAACCGGTTGGGCTCGACATCCGTCGCGCGCATGCTGAGCGATACATCCATGGCGAGAACGATGGTGCGCGTCTCGAACGGCAACGTGACCGAGGCGGTCGGGCGCGCGATCGCGACGATCAGGACGGCGAGCGCCGAGAGCACGAGCAGCGGCGGAATGTGGCGCCGGAACTGCCGGCCCGGGCTCATGGCATCCTTGATCAGGCTCAAGCTCGCATACCGGAGCGCGTGCCGGCTGCGCCGCATCAGCAGGACGTATGCACCGACGAGCGCGGGCACGGCAAGCAGCAACCAAAGCAACTCAGGCGACAGGAAACTCATTGGGGGTACTTTTTCACAGCCGCGCCGCAGGCCACCTCAAACCACGCCACCCTCCTTCAGCTTCGCAATCTCCGCATCGCCTTTCTTCAGCACGCTGCGCAAAATTTCCTCGGTGTGCTGCCCGAGCGCGGGCGGCGGCACTTCGTGCTTGAGCGGGGTTCCGGAAAAACGCATCGGGCTCGCCACCAGCGGCACCTTGCCCGCGATCGCGTGCGGCAGCTCGAATTTCAGGCCGCGCGCGATGACCTGCGGTTCCTCGAACA
>ERZ1292640.3249-Hain-H43-02um-R1-3249-length-12711-cov-6_pt1 | contig 12382 bp, 15 predicted proteins | sample MGYA00564404_ERZ1292640 | MGnify/ENA primary metagenome ERZ1292640 (study PRJEB36523, sample SAMEA6512636) | groundwater metagenome | collected 2019-01-08 | study: AquaDiva: Metagenomics assemblies of 32 groundwater samples | reverse complement strand
ATCGTCATCACCGTATACGCCACCTCGTCCACCAACTCGCTCGGCAACGACTACGCCGAAATGTTCCCCGTCTCGAGCCCCGGCATCGGCGCGGCCGACATCGTGGCGGTAGACGCAGGACAGCCTGTTTCGATGAAGCTTGCCGAGCGCGGCGACAGGGCTCTCGCCGGAGCCATCTCGACCGACCCTGGCCAGACCTTGGGCGACATAAGTGCGACGGGTATGCGCCCGGTAGCGCTCGCGGGCCGCGTGCCGGTCAAGGTCAACATGGAGGGAGGCCCCATCGCGGTAGGCGATCGCATCGCACCTTCGTCGATGCCGGGCGTCGGTATGAAGGCGAGCCCGTTTGACGCGAGCGTCGGCATCGCCCTTGAGCCTTTCTCGGGAGGTTTAACCTCCCAAGATTCCGGCACCGTGACGACCATGCTCGACATCCAGCAGGGAATCAGCATGCAATCGCTCGGCGACGCGCTCCTCGGCGCCGACACTCCGACCGCGACTTCAACGGATTCGACCGATTCGACTTCGCTCACCGCAAGCAACTCACCGCAAGCCGCGAGCTCAACTCCTAGCGTCGTTACATCATTCCTACGTTCGCTCTTCGCGCGCCTCGTGCAGTGGTTTGCCGATGCGGCCAATGGGATAGGAGATTTCTTTGCGAACGCGATACATACGAAAGAGATATGCCTCTCCGACGACATGGGTAGCTCGACTTGCGTGACCAAAGTGCAGCTTGACAGGCTACTCACCGGCCAGACCGCAAGCGCGGCGGGGCAGGCCTCCGCGCAGGACGGTAGTGATGCCGCAACCACCGTCTCAAGCCCGGGCAATGTCGGGATTTACGAAACCCCGACATCGGATACGCCCGCGGAGGGCACCTCAACAACCACCGACTCCTCCTCCGCTGAAACTATGGCGGACGAGGAAGCCCCTGTCCTCACCCTCAACGGCGCGAACCCCGCGAAAATCTACACAGGAGAAACTTACGCCGACATGGGCGCCACCGCGACCGATAATCACGACACTGCACTCTATATATACGGGAAGGTAGATGACGGCCCAACCCAAGAGCCCGGCACCATGCTTACCCTCGAAACCACCGAAGCGGCCGACCACACCGTCACCTACACCGTGACCGACGAGGCAGGGAACAGCAGCGCTGTCACCCGTACCGTGCATGTGGTGATGCCGGAAGCAACTCCTTCGCCGGAGGTTACGGAAGAGCAAGCCGCTCCAGAACCGGCGCCGGAGACCGTACCCGAACCTCTTCCCGCAGAATCCCCTTCAACCCCTTCAACCCCTTCAACCCCTTCAACCCCTTCATCCCCTTAACCCACGATGAACCTCGTAGGTCCATCGTGGGCATCTCCCGCGAATGCGATATCGGGATTTCGTAAATCCCGATATTCCTATTCGAGGAGGAAGGGTCTCACCGCAGTAAGCTCGATATCTTTGAGATATGAGCCGATAGTCTTTCTGTAATTTCGGAACACATCGCCGAACAGATCTTTGTTGATGACCGAAGGAAAGTTTTTCTTTCCGCAGTAGTCGAGGTAGCTGCTCCAACGGTATTTCTCCAGGTACTCCAGCGCTTTTTTTGAGTTTTGTATCTCCAGCGTGCGCCACTCCTCCGCGCCCTTCAGAAAATCGAGCGGATTCAGGTGTATGTAATGGAGGATATGCAAAAAATATGCATCGGAGTTCACATGGATTTTCTTCGTCCGACCCTGGAAGAGTGTTCCCGAGCGCTTGTATCTCTCGTTGAAATAGTTGGCATAGCCGACATTCAGTTTGCGCAGGAACAGCGATAGTCCGCCCTCTCGGCGCTCAGAAAGCAAGAGGTGATAGTGATTTCCCATGATGCACCACCCATGAATATCTACAATCCGCTCCCGCACTCGAATATCGGGATTTCGTAAATCCCGATATCGAGTGAATTCGGGTGCCGGTGCCTCATCGTTGAATTCGTACAAATCGTGTATAAAACGAATGCGATCTTTATCATCCATGAAAAGCGTTCTTTTTTCGACTCCGCGATTGAGTGCGTGGTACAACTCCATCCAGACAGTATATCGGGATTTACGAAATCCCGATATTGGGATGTGGACAAAGAGGCTTCGCGCATTGATGGTAGAATCCGACGATGACACACACAACACGCATTGCAATTAACGGGTTTGGGAGAATAGGTAGAGGGTTTTTGCGCGCGGTTCACGCACGGAAGGAATTTGAAGTCGTTGCTATCAACGACCTCGCGTCGGCAGAAAATCTCGCGTACCTTTTGAAATACGATACGGTGTACGGGCGGGCGCCGTTCTCTGTCGCCGTTGCCGAGGGTGCATTGATTGTCGACGGCAAAAAGATAACGCTCTGTGCCGAACGTGAGCCCACCAAGCTTCCCTGGAAGGAACACGGGATTGATATCGTCATCGAATCCACGGGACTTTTCACTGACGGGGAAAAGGCGAAGGTGCACCTTGAGGCGGGAGCGAAGCAAGTCGTCATCTCGGCCCCGGGCAAAGGAGAAGGGGTTGAAACCATTCTTATCGGAGCGAATGAGGATAAATTTGCCACCTGCGGTCCCATCACCTCAAACGCGTCGTGCACGACGAATGCCGCAAACCCGCTCGTCGGTATTCTCGATGAGGCTATCGGCATCGAGCGGGCAATACTGAATACAACTCACGCGTATACCGCGAGCCAAAGTCTGGTTGACGGCGGCAAGGCAAAAGACCTCCGCGAGCAAAGAGCCGCCGCACAGAACATGGTGCCGACTTCGACGGGCGCCGCCAAGGCGACCGCGCTTGTGTACCCGCAGCTCAAAGGAAAATTCGACGGCGTCTCGGTGCGCGTCCCCGTGCCGAGTGGTTCGCTCGTCGACATCACCTTCGTTTCGAAGCGGCCGACCTCCGCGGAGGAAGTGAACGATGCGCTTCGCAAGGGTGCGGCGAGTGACCGTTGGAAACGCGTATTTGCGGCTTCCGACGAGCCGCTGGTTTCCTCGGACATTTTGGGATTGCCGTACGGTGCGATTGCCGATCTCGCGATGACGCGTGTCGTGGACGGCACGCTCGTGAAGGTGCTCGCCTGGTACGACAATGAAATGGGGTATGTGCATACGCTCGTGGAGCACGTTCTTGAAGTGGCAAAAAGAATCAAGTAAACAATTTGCCTACCGCTTTCTATCCATTATGAAAATCTATTTCGCTTCCGATCACGCCGGATTTGAAACCAAAAATGGGCTCGTCGAATACGTCCGTTCGCTCGGCTATGAGGTCGAGGATTGCGGAGCGCATACCTTCGACGAGACGGACGACTATCCGGGCATCATCGCCTCCGCCGCACAAAAGCTTTCCGCCGACGCGCTCGCGGGCAAAGACAGCCGCGCCATCGTCGCAGGTGCCTCCGGGCAAGGCGAGGCGATGGTCGCCAACCGCTTCGAGGGCGTGCGCTGCGCGCTTTACTATGGTGACCCCGGAGTCGAGCAGGTGGATGTAGCCGGCAAGAAGCTCGACATTCTTTCCTCGACACGCGAACACAACGATGCAAATGCCCTTAGTCTCGGACTGCGGTTCCTCACGCTGGAGCAGGCGAAAGATGCGGTCAAAAAGTGGCTTGCTACGCCGTTTCCCGGCGAAGAAAGGCACCTGCGGCGCATCCGGGCTATAGACCGGCGGGGCTAGACGTGTCCCCATTCTTTTGTTTTCTTGCATTTACAAGGGGAGGCGCAGGCCATATACTTTTGCCATGGGAGATTTACGTTTTGACACCGATCAACAAGAGGAATTTGGCCCTCCTGCGGCCAGACCAACGGGGAGCGACCTCACGGGCAAGCTCATTGCATGGGGAGTAGTGTCGAACCGCCAGCAGGCGGAATACGTGATGATAGGCCTTGCCGTTCTCATCGCCGTCATCGCGTTCTTTGTCTACCGCTCTACGGCCGGCTGAAGAAGACCGGGATTTATCAGTTACTATTTAATTTTTGTTTACGATTATGAATGCATATGATAAGAAGGGAAGCAAACAGCAGGGCTTCACTTTGATAGAACTTCTCGTCGTCATCGCCATCATCGGGCTCCTCTCATCGGTGGTACTCGCATCACTCAATAGCGCACGCAACAAAGGCGCTGATGCAGCCATCAAGTCGCAGCTCAAGAGCCTCCAATCGCAGGCCGAGATTCTTTATGACGGCGCATCACCGAACAGCTATGAGGGAGTCTGCGAAGACGCCAATGTCATTTCCCAAGTAACCGCCGCAGGGAATGCCGGGGGCGCCACGACCATAAACTTCGCGGACGCAACGGCATCGGTACACAACACCACAGCGGTCTGCCACGACTCCGCGGACAACTACGCCATTGAAGTCCCGCTCAAGACGACCGATACGCAGTCGTGGTGCGTCGACAGCAACGGTACGGCGAAAGCGACGTCTTCGGTACTCCCCGCGAATACCTACCTCTGTCCGTAAACGGTCCGCGTAATCGTGTTTTGCATCATCCCGCCGCGTCAGACGCGACGGGATTTTGCGTTATACTTCCCCCATGATTGAGATAATCCCGACCAACACCTGCCCGCCCGATATCGCGGAGATGACCAAACGTTCGGGATTTTTCGCGGGATTTGCAGAGTGGATACAGCTCGACATAAGCGACGGAGCGTTTACCTCGGAGCGTTCGTGGCCATTTCACGAGGGGCAGTGGGAGGAGATCGAGAGCATGGCCGCCGGCGCACTCGAGTTGCCGTCCGCGCCGCCTCTCAAATACGAAACACATCTTATGGTGGAAGAACCGCGGGAGCTTGGGATGCGGCTCGCGGAAGCGGGCATCGCACGCATCATCGGGCATGTCGAAGCATTTGGCGACGACAAAGAGATACTCTCCGCGCTCGATTCGTGGCGCAGTGCGGGAGCACAGGAGGTCGGCCTCGCACTCTTGCTCGATACACCGCTTCCCGTGCTGGAGCCGATGATAGGGGCGTGTGATGTCGTGCAGGTCATGTCTATCGCGACCCTGGGCGCGCAGGGCGCGCCGTATGATGTGCGTGCGGTTGCGCGCATCAAAGAGCTACATACAAAATATCCCGCGCTTGCAATCAGCGTAGACGGAGGCGTCTCGCTTAAGAACATTGCCGACCTCGCGCGCGCGGGCGCCACGCGTTTCGGCGTGGGCTCGGCCATCACGAAAGCGCCCGACCCCAAAGCTGCTTACGAAAAGTTGAAAGCGACCGCTGAAAATGCGTTAGACCCCGTGAGATAATTACCTCCGCGCAACACAACGGAATCGAATTTGTTATCTCATGGGGTAGAATAGAACGATGGAGCCGCTGACCGACGAAGAAATACGCGAGCTGGGGAGGCACGCGCACGATATCCGCGTGACCATCGTGGAGATGCTCGCGGCCGCGGGCTCGGGACACCTTGCGGGGCCCTTGGGCATGACGGATATTTTCACCGCCCTCTATTTCCGCGTCTTGCGGCACGACCCGAAAAATCCCGATTGGCCGGAGCGCGACCGGCTCATGCTCTCCAACGGCCACATCGTCCCCGTGCGATACGCGACCATGGCGCACGCGGGATATTTTTCCGTGGAGGAGTGTCTCACACTGCGTAAATTTGGCAGCCGCCTCCAAGGGCACCCCGAGCGCGACATGCTGCCGGGAATGGAGACGACGTCGGGGCCGCTCGGCTCGGGATTGTCGCAATCATCGGGCTACGCGTACGCCGCACGGATGGACGGGAAAGAGTTCCGTGTCTTTTGCGCGATGTCCGACGGCGAACAGGAGGAAGGCAACACCTGGGAAGCCGCGATGTTCGCGGGCAAATACCGCCTAAGCAACCTCACCGCCATCATGGACCGCAACAACATACAGATAGACGGCGATACGGAAGACGTCATGCCGCTCGAACCGATGCGCGATAAGTACGAAGCGTTCAATTGGCACGTCATTGAGGTGGATGGGCACAACATTCCGCAATTTGTCGCCGCATGTGAGGAAGCGAAGGCTATCCGCGAGAAACCGACGCTCATTTTGGCGCATACGATTCCGGGAAAAGGATTGCGCGAAATAGAGGGGGATTACCGTTGGCACGGCAACCCGCCCGGAAAAGGCCCGACCGACAAAATCCCCGCCGACAAACAAACGGAAGTCTTTCTCGCGGAGCTCCGCGGTACAAAATAGTATGTTGAACCCTGATGCAAAACTTGTAGAGAATATTTTTGAGAAGCCGGCGATGGCTTCCACACGCGAGGGCTTCGGCAAGGGCGTCGTCGAAGCGGGCACGGCAGATGAGCGCGTGGTCGTCTTGACCGCCGACTTGGCTGAATCCACGCAGGCGCATCATTTTCAGAAAGCTTTCCCCGCACGCTTCATCCAGTGCGGTGTCGCCGAGCAAAACATGGCGACGGTCGCCGCAGGCATGGCGCTCTACGGGAAAATTCCGTTCTTCACCTCGTATGCGGCATTCAGTCCGGGACGTAATTGGGAACAGATACGCACGACCATCGGCATCAACAACATTCCCGCCATCGTATGCGGCATGCATGCGGGCGTCTCGGTGGGCCCCGACGGCGCTACGCACCAGGCGCTCGAAGACATGGCGCTCATGCGTTCCATCCCGCACTTCACGGTCATTTCCGCGTGCGATTCCGAGGAAGGTCGTAAGGCGACGATTGCCGCCGCGAAGCTAGGGAAACCCGTCTACATGCGGTGGGGACGCGACAAGACGCCTGTCATGACGACTCCCGATTCGCCGTTCGAGATAGGGAAGGCGAACGTCGTTTGGAAATCAGACGCTCCGCAGGTAGCCGTTTTCGCGACAGGACACCTTCTCTATCAGGCGCTCCTCGCCGCGCGGCAACTCGAAGGTGAGGGTATCGCAATCACGGTCACCAATGTGCATACGATAAAGCCGCTCGACTCGGAGACCATCCTCCGCGAAGCACGTGCCGCAGGCGCCGTCGTGACTATCGAAGAGCATCAGATAGCGGGCGGTTTCGGCTCGGCGGTAGCAGAGCTTCTCGCGCAAGAATGTCCGCTGCCCGTAGAATTCATCGGCGTGCACGACAAATTCGGACAGTCGGGGGAGCCGAAGGAATTAATGGAACACTACAAAATGGGAGTGTCACACATAATGGCAGCCGTAAAAAAAGCGATTTCCCGCAAATAAAATCTCTGCTTAGAGATACCTATAGGACACTCTAAGCATAGCGCTCAAAGGGGCAATTCGAAGTGTTTTCGCAAGGGACGATCATATTCGACTGCGTCTGCGATGATATAGAGAAGTTCCTTGCCAATCCCAAAGTCGTGCTTGAGAAGAGCTACGATTTCCTCGCAGTCGTATGGGTGTACCCAAACACTATCCTGCAACCGGACAAATTCGAGACGTTCGAGAAGGTGTCGAACTCGTATCCGGAGGCTTCGGCGTTTTTCGCTAATGTCGAATATGACGATACGCCAACGGCCATCCCATTTCCGAGGTCGCGGTATTTCAATGAGGCCAGTACTTATGCGGGCTGCCTCTGCACGCCCTCGCGCCGTGAGTTCCAGATGGTCTTTTTCCTTGTTCCAAGTGAGAAGACCCTTCCTTTTCAATCTACTGGCGGTTTCTCGTATACGAAGGCGCGGGTCGCGCTTGCGGGCCCACGAAACATCTACGTGTTTCAAGAGGCGCGCAGCGTTGGGTGCCAACACCGCGAACGACAGGGCGCCGACAACAGCAAGCGACCCCAGGAGTATCTGCTCCATCCGTACGCGTTTACGCTTTGTGCGGGCTTGTGACTCAAGGGAGGGAACCGCCATACGATTTTATGATGTCGGAACTCCAAATGCTTAGGAGTACCTATAGGATAACCTAAGCGTTATAGGTTTGACTCCGGGATTGTGGATTACAGGGAGGTTGCTTGGAAATCCGCGGGGCGTTTGGTATACCACTCTTCTATCTCGGCGCGCTTGAGAAGCTTCGTCTGTGCGCCGACGCCTTGTACGACGGAAGCTGCGTTTATCATCCCGCGCAGAAGCGCCTCGCCTACGGGCACTCCGAGGTGAATGAAAGATACGGTCGTGGATGCCGTCGCGTCGCCCGCGCCCGTGCGCGAGACGGGCGGAGCGGGGTCGGGATACATCGGTACATGCCAGGCACCGCTCTCGTCGAGGATATTCGAGCCGTTGGGACCGTCCGTCACCACGACGACCTTCGGACCGAGCGTGCGCAGCTGTTCCATGAGTTTTTTCACGTCATTCTCCTGAGTTTTCAATATCGTCTGCGCCTCTTCCTTGTTGCAGAAAAATATCTCGGTGACCGCATAGACGTCCTTGAGTTCTTCCGCGCCGAGTTTTATCTGGAAGGTGCCGGGCTGAAAGGCGAGTTTCGTTTCGGGATGCTCGCGTACGTACGCGGCGACCTCGTGATGGAATTCTTTTGCGCTCTCGCCGAGCGAGGTGAGATAGATGTACTTCGGCGGCTTTTCGAATTGCGGCATCGAGTAGGTGAATTTCGTTTGTTTGACCAGTATCGTGCGCTCCGCGCCGAACCACAGGACGTAGTGGTAATTCGTCGGTAGCCCCGGCTGCGTCTCGACGTATTCGTCGGAGACGCCGTTGCCTTTCAGGGTCTCACGGCAATTTCTGCCGTTCTCGTCGTCGCCCACGCGTGCGATGAGAGCGGAGGAAAGCCCGATGCGCTGTGCCGACACGGCGGCGTTCGCGGCGTTGCCGACGGCGCGCACTTCCGTCACGTCCTCGTAGGGGACCTTATCGGCGAAACGCACGCAAAGCTCGCGCGTGCCGTGATTCACAAGCTCGTCCGCGTCTTTGAGCTTGATAAAGGCGTCGGTGGTAATGTCGCCGATGGCCACGAAATCATACTGCATGGGGGTAGTTTACCACGGCGTAGGGTCGCCAAGGCGGCGATAAGGTTGCGAAACGATGTGAAATAAGTATACTGCTGCCCATGTTAGTGCTTGAAGTAAAGCCGCGCGGGAAAGAATCCGCAGATACGCTGCGCAAGGAAGGCGCCGTGCCTGCCGTCTTTTACGGTCCCAAAGAAGCGGCAACCGCAATTTCCGTGGATGCCCGCAAGCTCGCCCATGTCTGGCGCGAGGCAGGCGAGACCACCATCGTTACCCTGAAGGGGCTCGGCGAGGACAAAGACACGCTCATTCACGACGCACAGTTCCACCCCGTCGGCGGCCAGCTTTTGCACGCTGATTTCTACGTACTCGAGAAGGGCAAGAAAATCACCATCAAGGTACCGCTTGAATTCGAAGGCGCCGCGCCCGCGGAAAAGGCCGGCCACATTCTGGTCAAAGCGCTCCATGAAGTTGAAATAGAAGTCGCCGCGGCCGAATTGCCTCACCATCTTCCCGTCGACCTCTCGGTACTCGCCAATGTCGGCGACCACATTACCGCCGCGCAGATTAAACTTCCCGCGAGCGCGACACTCATTACGCATGCGGAAGAAATCGTCGCATCCGTGACGGAATTCAAGGAAGAAAAAGAAGAAATCACACCTGCGCCGGAGACCATCATCACAACCGAAAAAGCGCCTGAAGAGGGAGCAGCCGCAGAAGAAGCCGCGCCTGCGAAAGGGGAGAAGAAAGAGAAGGGCGAATAACCCGTCTGATATACTGATAAATTATGCGCTTCATTCGCGTCGGTCTTTTTGTTGTACTTCTCTGCACGGCGTCGGTACTCGTGCCTTTGGAGGCACGTGCCGCGACGAGCGTTGAAGAGCGCGCGGCACTCCAGGCGCAGCTTGACCAGATAGAGAAAGACATTGCGAATAATCAGGGGACGTTGAGTACGCTTCAGGCACAGCGCACAACGCTCGAACGTGACATCAAAATACTCGACAACAAGATCCGCATCGCTCAGCTCAACATTAAGCAGAGCGATGTAAAGCTTACCCAGCTCAAGGGCAACATCGTTGAAAAACAAAAGTCTATCGTGCAGGTAGACGCAAAGGTGGCGCGGAGCGAGGCGTCGCTCGCGCAGCTCCTGCGGCGTACGCGCGAGATAGACGACATATCGCTCACCCAGCTCGCGCTCGGCGAGAGCCTCGAACAGTTTTTTCAGGACATAGACGATTTCCAGTCCATTCAAAAGTCGCTCGGCGAATCGTTCATCGAGATGGCCTCTCTGCGCGAGGAGCTCTCCGGCCACAAGGCGGCGCTCGAAGAAAAGGAAGACGAGACGCAGAAGGTGCGGCAGGTGCAGGTGCTTGCGAAGAAGGCGGTTCAAGAGGATGAGAAGAAAAAGCAGTCAATCTTGACGGCGACCAAGGGCCAGGAAAAGACGTACCAGCAAATCATTGCCGAGAAAAAGAAGCAGGCCGCGGCCATCCGCGCCGCGCTCTTCGGCTTGCGCGACTCCGGCGCCATCCCGTTCGGTACGGCGTATCAGTTTGCAAAGGAAGCGGAGAAACAGACGGGCGTCCGTGCCGCCGTCACGCTCGGCGTGCTCCGTCAGGAAACGAATCTCGGCGAGAATGTGGGGCAATGTCTCCTCACCAATTCTCCGGACAAGGGCGACGGCAAGGGCAAGAATACCGGCAGGGCATTTAATCAGGTGATGAAAGGCACCCGCGACGTCGACCCGTTCATGGCCATCACCAGCGAACTCGGGCTCGACCCGTTCTCACAGGTCGTTTCGTGTCCGCAATCAAGCGGCTACGGCGGCGCCATGGGCCCCGCGCAGTTCATTCCTTCGACGTGGATGCTCTACAAGGACAGGCTCGCGAGCATCACGGGGCAGAGCCCGCCCGATCCGTGGAGTGCGCGCACGGCGATATTTGCGACCGCGCTTCTCATGGCCGACAACGGCGCCGACGCGGGCACACGCGCATCAGAGCGCCTTGCCGCACTGCGTTACTTTGCGGGCTGGGCTAATGCGGGTAAATCCGCGTACGCCTTTTACGGCAACGGCGTCATGGGCTACGCCGACGAGTATCAGGCTGATATAGATATTCTTGAAGGCAAGTAGAGACCCGGCTATTGTATTTTCGACGGCTTTGGGGTATTGTTGCATCGCAATGAAAAAAGACCTTCATCCGGATACATACCGACAGGTTATCTTCGAAGACTCTACTTCGGGGAAGCGTTTTTTGATTGGTTCGACCATCGAAACAACCAAGAAAGACAAGTGGGAAGACGGTAAAGAATATCCGGTCTATCAGGTTGAAATCTCAAGCGCATCGCACCCCTTTTACACGGGTACCGCCAAGACCATCGATACCGCAGGACGCGTCGATAAGTTCAAGAAGCGCGCAGCATCCACGAAGATCACAAAGAAACCAAAGGCCTCCAAGAAATAACGCCCATGTTGCGCCGTCCCGCCGTAGGCGGGACGGCGCTATACTTACGCTATGGCGGAAAACAAAAACATAAACCTCGAAGACTACGCGAACGACCATCGCGTCTCTTATCTTGTTGCCGAATGGAACCGTCTCACCCAGGCGGAAAAAGATGCGGAAGAACTGATGGAGGTCGACCCCGCCATGAAAGAGCTCGCGGAGAAGGAGCTGAGTGATATTGAGAGTCAAAAGGATGTACTGATGAAGCAGATAGAGGGAATCGTCGGCGGCGACAATGAGCGTGAATGGCCCAACGAGGTCGTCGTCGAAGTGCGCGCGGGTGTCGGCGGCGATGAAGCGGCGCTCTTTGCGGAAGAGCTTGCGGCCATGTATCTGAAATATGCGGAAACGAAAGGATGGAACTTCAAGGCGCTCGACGAATCACGCAGCACGCTCGGCGGATACAAGGAAGCGCAATTCGAGATAAAGGGTCAGGACGTATACCGCAAATTGCAGTACGAAACGGGCGTGCATCGCGTGCAGCGCGTCCCCGCTACCGAGAAGGCGGGGCGCATCCACACATCCACCGCATCGGTTGCGATTCTTCCGATATACAAACGCACCAAGATAGAAATAAATCCCTCCGACCTCGAGATAGAGACCTCGCGCTCAGGCGGCGCGGGCGGTCAGAATGTGAATAAAGTGGAAACCGCCGTGCGCATCGTCCACAAGCCGACGGGTATAGATGTGAAGTGCACCTCCGAACGTTCCCAATCGCAGAACAAGGAAAAGGCGATGACGCTACTCATAAGCCGTATTCAGCAGCAGCAGGACGAGCGGGAAGCGCGCGAGCGCGCGGCCGACCGCAAAGCGCAAGTCGGCACGGGCGACCGCTCGGAGAAGATACGCACATACAATTTTCCCCAGGACCGCGTGACCGACCACCGCATCAAAGAATCGTGGTCCAATGTACCGAAAATAATGGCGGGCGGCATTGAGCCGATACTCGGAGCACTCGAGAAGGCCGAAGCGGGTGAGAGTATGGAGAAGATGAGATACATCGGTGACACCTCAGAAGTCGATATTTGAGGCAGA
>ERZ1292640.3415-Hain-H43-02um-R1-3415-length-12383-cov-5_pt1 | contig 12383 bp, 11 predicted proteins | sample MGYA00564404_ERZ1292640 | MGnify/ENA primary metagenome ERZ1292640 (study PRJEB36523, sample SAMEA6512636) | groundwater metagenome | collected 2019-01-08 | study: AquaDiva: Metagenomics assemblies of 32 groundwater samples | reverse complement strand
CGAACGAGAGCGCACGCCGGACGCCCCGGTCCGCCGGTCCGCCCGTCCGCCCCTCCACCTGTGCGTCCGTGCGTCTGTGGGTCGGCGCGTCCGAGATCCTGTGCCTCTTGGCGTCTTGGCGTCCTGGCCTCTGCACGCTAGTCCCCCACGGCATACGCCGTCACCACGAACGGTGTCTCATGGACCACCGGGGCCTTCCGCTGCGAGAGCACCAGCCACCATTCCCGCGCCGACGCGACGATCACGACCAGCACCACGGTCATGAACGCGAGCGCCAGCGCGGCGTCGAGCCGGTCGTTGACGATCATCCGGGCGGCGTTCGGGTCCGCGGAACCGGCGAGCGATCGGGCGTGGGCGAGGAACCCGAGGTGCGGGTCGCTCGCGAAGACCTTCTGCCAGCCCGCGGTGAGCGTCACCGACGCGAGCCACGCGAGCGGCAGCAGCGTCACCCAGGCGAAGCGCGGCCGCCCCGTCTTGATGAGGATCGTCGTGCCCACGCACAGCGCGACCGCGGCCAGCAGCTGGTTCGCGATGCCGAAGAGGGGCCAGAGGGAATTGATGCCGCCGAGCGGGTCCACGACGCCCTGGTAGAGGAAGTAGCCCCAGCCCGCCACCACGAGGCCGCTCGAGAGGACGATGCTCGGGTACCACGACGTCCGGCCCATCGGCTTCCAGAGGTACCCGCCAAGCTCCTGCAGCATGAAGCGGCCCACGCGCGTGCCGGCGTCCACCGTCGTGAGGATGAAAAGCGCCTCGAACATGATGGCGAAGTGGTACCACAGGGCGAGGCCGGGCCCGCTGATGACCCCGCCGAGGATCGCCGCCATCCCCACCGCGAGGCTCGGCGCGCCGCCGGTGCGCGAGAGGAGCGTGACCTCGCCCATCTGCCGGGCGAGAGTCTCCATGGCCCCCGGCTGCAGGGTGAACCCCCATTCGGCGATCTTCCGCGCCGCGCTGGCCGCGTCCGGTCCGAGCGTCGCCGCGGGGACGTTCATCGCGAAGTAGACGCCGGGATCGAGCGTCGCCGCGGCGATCATCGCCATCAGCCCGACGAACGACTCCATCAGCATCCCGCCGTAGCCGATGAGCCGGGCGTCGGGTTCGCGCAGCAGCATCTTGGGCGTGGTCCCGCTCGCGACGAGGGCGTGGAAGCCCGAGATCGCGCCGCACGCGATGGTGATGAACGCGAACGGGAAGACCTTCCCCGCGAACACCGGGCCGGTGCCGTCCACGAACCGCGTCAGCGCCGGCATCCGCATCGGCGGCAGGAGGATGAGGATCGCCACCGCGAGGAAGAGCACGGTGCCGATCTTGAGGAACGTCGAGAGGTAGTCGCGCGGCGAGAGGAGCAGCCAGACGGGCAGCACCGACGCCGCGAAGCCGTAGACGATGATCGCCCACGCGAGGTTCGGCCCCGTCCACGTGAACCAGCGCGACCACGTCGGGTCCTGGGAGACCCAGCGGCCCGCGACGAGCGCGAGCAGCAGCAGCGCCACCCCGATCGCGGAGGCCTCGAGGACCCGGCCCGGCCGCAGGGCCTTCATCCACCAGCCCATCAGCAGCGCGATGGGGATGGTCGCGGCGATAGTGAACAGGCCCCACGGGCTCGCCTTGAGCGCGTTCACCACCACGAGGGCGAGTACCGCGAGCAGAATGATCATGATCGCGAGGATGGCGACCATCGCCGCCAGCCCGGCGACGGAGTTCACCTCCTCCTTCGCCATCTGGCCGAGCGACTTCCCGTCACGCCGCAGCGAGGCGAACAGGATGGTGAAGTCCTGCACCGCGCCGCCGAGGATGACGCCGGCCACCAGCCACAGGGTGCCGGGGAGGTAGCCGAACTGCGCCGCCAGGGTGGGGCCGATGAGCGGCCCTGCACCGGCGATGGCGGCGAAGTGGTGCCCGAACAGGACCCACTTGTTCGTGGGCACGAAGTCGCGGCCGTTGCTCAGCCGCTCGGCCGGCGTCGCGCGCCGCGCGTCCAGGGCGAAGACCTTGAGCGCGATGAACCGCGAGTAGAACCGATAGGCTATGAAGTAACTCGACACGCCGGCCACCAGCAGCCACGCCGCGCTGACGGTCTCCCCGCGCCGGAGTGCGAGAACCCCGAACCCGGCCGCGCCGAGAATCCCGACCGCAATCCAGGTGAGTCCGGAGATGAAGCGTCGCATCTAGCGGGCTAGCATAGCGTTGGAGCTTCGGCGTCGTCAATGCCGACTCTTGCGGCCCCGTTGGCCGGGGGATAGAATCGCGCCGTGCCCAAGGGCCAACCCGACGCCGTCACGGCGCTCCTCGAAGAACTCGCGCACCAGGAACAGCCCCAGCCGGCCGGACTGAAGTCCGACTTGAAGGGGAAGGGTGCCATCGTCACCGGTGCCGCTACGGGCATCGGCCGGGCCACCGCCATCGAGCTCGCCCGGCGCGGGTGCGGCGTGGCGTTCAACTACGTCGAACTCCCCGGCCGCGACGTGAGTGTGCAGGCCGCGATGACGGAGGCCGTCCTCAAGAGCCTCAACGTCCCCGTCTACTGCGACCGCTGCGACGTGCGGGACCTCAAAGAGGTGGAGCGCTTCGTCACGGCGGCGCAGAACGCCCTCGGCGGCATCCACATCCTGGTCAACAACGCGGGCATCTCCCGGGACGCCGCACTGTGGCGGATGGACGACTCAGCCTGGCGCGACGTCGTGGACACGAACCTCACCGGCGCGTTCCACACGATTCGCTCCGTCGCGCCGATCTTTCGGGGGCAGCACTACGGCAAGATCGTCAACGTCGCCGCCCTGCAGGCGATGAAAGCCGGCTTCGGCATCGCCAACTACGCCGCCTCGAAGTCCGGCCTCATCGGCCTCACCCACGCCGCGGCGGTGGAGCTCGGCCCGGCCAACGTCAACGTCAACGCGGTGGCGCCGGGATTCGTCCGCACCGAACTCACCCAGCACATCTCGGAGGAGCTGGTCGCCCGGGCCCGCGGCAACACCCCGCTCGGCCGACTGGCCGAGCCCGACGACGTGGCCCAGGTCATCGTCTTCCTCTGCTCCGCCGCCGCCCGCCACATCACCGGCGAGATCATCCGCGTGGACGGGGGCCAGGGCCTCGGTTAGCTTACCCGCCGCTGAGCGAACACATCCCCGGGCGGCAACAAATGATGACGCTATCGTGTCGTCACAGTGTCGTGTTGATGTCGTTACTTGCCGCTGCCGCCTGTTCAAGGCACGCTTCCAGCGGCGCGGATCCTCTTGATCCCATTGCTGGTATTGAAGTTAGCCAGATTCCGATCGCGAGCCTCGCCGGAAGCAGCGCACTCCTCTTCCCCGTCAGCAACATCGTCTTCGGCGACAGCGTGTCCGAGCTGGCGACGAGCCGCGGAGAGCTCCTCGACCGGGCGTCGGCGGTCCTCGACAGCGTTCTCCTCCGGGACGCGCGCGAGGTCACGTGGCACGGGCGGGAAGCGCTCCGGCGGGCGCTCAGAACGGCACCCGGCCTTGGCGCCACGGATCCCACCCGCCTCCCGACGGGCTTCCTGCTGGCCCGGACGGTGGAGGTCATCCCGGACCCCCTCTGGTCGTCCCTTCGTGCCCTGGCGGCCGTCACAGGCGCGCGGATGGCCGTTATCCCGGTGGTGGTCAAGCTCGACGGGACTGGTGGAGCGGTGAGCGCATCCTACGTCGTGGCCATCGTCGACTGCCGTCTCGGTCAGCTGGTCTGGCGGGGCCGGGTGGTCGGCTCGCCGTCCGCCACGGCCGAGGCGGCGCTCGTCAGGGCAGCGGCCGCCGCGGTGCCCACCGGTATCCGCTGAGGAGGCAACGTGTGGCGCACAGGGTGACGCTGATCCCCGGCGACGGGGTCGGGCCGGAAGTGGCGGCGGCCGCCGTGAAGGTCGTCGAGGCGACGGGCGTGCGGATCGAGTGGGACTCGCATGCGGCGGGCTCGAGCGCGCTCGAGCGGCGCGGCCAGCCCCTGCCGGACCCCGCGATCGAGTCCATTCGGGCGACGCACCTGGCGCTCAAGGGGCCGCTCGAGACCCCGATCGGCGGCGGGTACCGCTCGGCGAACGTGGCGCTGCGGCAGATCTTCGAGCTGTACGCGAACGTGCGGCCGGTGAAGACCATCCTGCCCTTCCGTTCGTACGACGCCATCGACCTCGTGATGGTCCGCGAGAACACCGAGGGGCTCTACGTCGGGGTGGAGCACTTCGTCCGCGTGGGAGACGACCCGCGGGCGGTGGCCGAGTCGGCGGCGATCGTCACGCGGAAGGGCTGCGAGCGGATCATCCGGTTCGCCTTCGAGTACGCGGTGCAGCACGGGCGCCGGAAGGTCACGCTCGTGCACAAGGCGAACATCCTGAAGATGGCGAGCGGCCTGTTCCTCGAGGTCGGGCGCGAGGTGGCGAAGGAGTACGACGGGCGGGTCGCCTTCGAGGACAAGATCATCGACAACGCGGCGATGCAGCTCGTGATCCGGCCCGAGCAGTTCGACGTGCTCGTCACGACCAACATGTTCGGGGACATCCTGTCGGACGAGATGGCGGGGCTGGTCGGCGGCCTCGGGCTCGCGGCGAGCGCCAACGTCGGCACCGGCGCGGCGATCTTCGAGGCGGTCCACGGCACGGCGCCGGACATCGCCGCGCAGGGTGTGGTCAACCCGTCCGCGCTGATCCTCGCGGGGGCGATGATGCTGGACCATATCGGCGAGGCGGACGCCGCGCGCCGGGTGCAGGAGGCGGTGGCGCACGCCATCCGGGTGGACGGCGTGCGCACGAAGGACCTGGGCGGGACGGCGAGCACCTCCGCGTTCACGGAGCACGTGGTGAAGCTGGTGAGGCGGAACTGATGCCGAGCGGTCTCGCGACCGGCGCCTCCGCGTTCACGACCTTCGTGCAGGTCGCACCGCGGCTCGCGTCGCTCGTCGGGCGGATGCGGCCGACCTGGCACCTGCCATCGCTCGCCGCGGTGACGCCCGAGTTCCTGCGCCGTCACGAGGTGCGCGGGCTCATCTGGGACGTGGACGGGGTGCTCACCGGGGACCGCCAGCCGGAGCTGCGGCCCGAGAGTGCCGCACCCTTCCGGGCGCTGCTCGCCGCGGAGGACCTGCGGCACGTGGTGCTCTCGAACGCGAGCGAGGACCGGTTCCAGCAGCTGGGCGAGATGTTCCCGGAGCTGCCGATCCTGCGCGGCTACGCGTACCGGGGGGCGATCACATTCCGGAAGCTCTACGCGGGCGTGGACACGTGGGGTCCGGACGAGCTCGCGGCCCGCCTCGCGGAGGGGGCGCACGTCGTCCGCAAGCCGAGCTCGGACCTGGTGGCCTTCGCCGTGCAGGAGCTGGGGTGTGGTGCCGCCGAGGTGGCGATGGTCGGCGATCAGTACCTGACGGACGTGGCCGGAGCGAGCCTCGGCGGTGTGCGCTCCATCAAGCTGCCCACCCTCGCGCCGGGGACGTTCCGGCTGTCGGTGCGCGTCGGGCAGGTGGTGGAGACCTTCGTCTACGCCGTCGTGCACGGCGGGGCGCGGGAGAGCGGCGCGTGACCTGCTGGTCGCCTCGCTGGGAGGGCGTCACGTGTCCGTGGCCGCCCGTGGCCGTGCCGGCTCCGGCACCGGGGGAGCATCTCGTACGCCTCGGTATGCCGGAATCCGAGCTGCTCGCGCGCCGGCTCGAGGCCCTCGGCCTCCGCGGTGTCCAGCGCGTTCGCGTGACCGACAATCACACCGTGATGGTGAGTCTCTCGCCGCGCAACGTCCTCGGCATCCACCGCGGCTTCGCGCAGGCACCGGACCGGGTCCTCAAGGCGGTGGTGCGGTTCGTCTCGCGCGGGACGCCGAAGGCGATGCGCCGGGCGGCGGAGCACGAGATCCTCTCCTTCCGGGCGGAGACGCGTGCGCCCGGTGCGCGGGGACGGCGGCGCGCACCGGACCGGCCCCGGCCCGGGGACCTCGAGGCGGCGGAGCGGCTGGCGCACCTCTTCCGCGAGTACAACGCGCAGCGCTTCGGCGGCCAGCTCCCGGAACTCCCGATCCGGCTGTCGGGGCGGATGCGCAGCCGCCTCGGCCAGCTCTGCCTGCGGCACGGGACGGGCGAGCCGTACGAGATCACCATCAGCCGGCGCCACTTCGAGCGGCACGGCTGGGCCGAGGCCGCGCACACGATGCTCCACGAGATGGTGCACCTCTGGCAGCACGCGGGCGGCCATCGCGTGGATCACGGTCCGCACTTCTGCGCGAAGGCGGAGGAGGTCGGGGTCGCCTCCACCGCCCGGCGGGCCATCCGCACGCCCGCGCACCGGCGTCGGGCCGCCCGGACCGACTGAGTCTCTCACCTCAACCAACCGAGCCATGGCTTCCCGATTCGACGGTGTCGACTTCTACGATGTGGCGTCCCTCCTCTCCGAAGAGGAGCGCGCGGTGCAGTCCATGGTCCGCCAGTGGGTGGACGAGCGCGTGCTCCCCGTCATCAACGAGCACTATCTCGAGGGCTCGTTCCCGAAGGCGCTGATCCCCGCGATGGGGGAGCTGGGCTTCTTCGGCGCGAACCTGCCGGAGGAGTACGGCTGCGCGGGGCTCAACAACGTGGCCTACGGGCTCATCATGCAGGAGCTGGAGCGCGGCGATTCCGGGGTGCGGAGCTTCGCCTCGGTGCAGGGCGGGCTGGTGATGTACCCGATCCACGCCTTCGGCTCCGAGGAGCAGAAGCGGCACTACCTGCCGAAGCTCGCGACGGGCGAGCTGGTCGGCTGCTTCGGCCTCACGGAGCCCGACTACGGCTCGAACCCCGGCGGGATGATCACCACGGCGCGCGAGACCCAGGGCGGCTGGGTGCTGAACGGCGCCAAGATGTGGATCACGAACGGGTCCACGGCGGACATCGCGATCGTCTGGGCCAAGACGGGCGGGCTCGACGATACGAAGTCCATCCGCGGCTTCATCGTGCCGACCGACGCGAAGGGCTTCACGGCGAAGGACCAGAAGGGGAAGCTCTCGCTGCGCGCGTCGGACACCTCCGAGCTGGTGCTCGAGGACGTGCAGGTGGGCACGGACGCGCTCCTGCCCAACTCCAAGGGGCTCAAGGCTCCGCTGATGTGCCTCACCCAGGCGCGTTACGGCATCGCCTGGGGCGCGGTCGGCGCCGCGATGGCCTGCTACGACGAGGCGCTGAAGTACGCGCGGCAGCGCGTGGTGTTCGGCAAGCCGATCGCCTCGTACCAGCTCCAGCAGCAGCGGCTGGCGGACATGCTCGCCGAGATCACCAAGGGGCAGCTGCTCGTCGTGCAGCTCGGCCGCCTCAAGGACCGCGGCACGATGACGCCGCAGCAGGTCTCGCTCGCCAAGCGCGACAACGTGAATATGGCGTGCGAGTGCGCCCGCGAGGCGCGACGGCTCCTCGGGGCGAACGGGATCCTGGTCGAGTACGCGGCGATGCGGCACCTCGCGAACCTCGAGAGCGTCTACACGTACGAGGGGACGCACGACATGCACACGCTGATCCTCGGGGAGGAGATCACGGGGATATCGGCGTTCGAGTGAGTGAAGGTCAGACGCCAAGGTGCCCAGACGCCCAGACGCCAGGGAGAAGCGTGCGCGCTGACGTCCGGCGCACTCCGTGGCGTCTTGGCGTCTGCACCCTGGTCGCCCTTTCCCCCTCCCTTTAGCTTTCCGCCCGCACTCCTCCACACGGGATCCCGATCGTGAAGATCGCCGTCTGCATCAAGCGTGTTCCCGACACCGAGACGCGTATCCGCATCGCCGGTGACGGCGTCTCGATCGACGAGGCCGGTGTCAAGTTCGTCCTCAATCCCTACGATGAGTACGCGGTTGAGGAAGCACTCCAGCGCAGGGAGAAAGCGGGCGCCGGCGAGGTCGTGGTCGTGACCCTCGGGCCCGAGGCCGCGCAGGAGACGATGCGCACGGCCTTCGCGCTGGGCGCTGATCGCGGCATCCTGCTCAAGGCCGACGCGATTCCGGCCGATGCGCTCGCCGTGGCGAAGGCCCTGGCCGCAGAGCTCAAGGACGGCGGCTACGACCTCGTCCTGTTCGGCAAGATCGCGGCGGACGACTGCAGCCAGGCGGTCGGCCCGATGGTCGGGGAGCTGCTGGGGCTGCCCTGCGTCACGGCGGTGACGAAGCTCGAGATCGAAGGCGGCGCGGGCGTCGCGCACCGGGAGATCGAGGGCGGCGTGGAGGTGGTGGCGTTCGCGCTGCCAGCCGTTCTGAGTGCCGAGAAGGGGCTCAATACCCCGCGCTACCCGGCCCTCAAGGGCATCATGGCGGCGAAGAAGAAGCCCATCGAGGTGAAGCCTGTCACGTTCGCCGCCTCGCATCTCCGGGTGGTGGCGCTCGAGCCGCCGCCCGCGCGGAAGGAGGGGCGCATCGTGGGTGAAGGCCCGGGAGCGGTGGGCGAGCTGGTGCGGCTGCTCCGCGAAGAAGCGAAGGTGCTCTGATGGCCGCGATCCTCGCAGTGACGGAGCAGCGCGACGGCGCGGTGCGGAAGGTGAGCCGGGAGGTGGTCTGGGCGGCCCGACAGCTCGCGGACCAGCTCGGCGGCACGGTGGACGCGCTGGTGCTCGGCGGCTCGGGGGTGGACGCGGCGGGCGCGGCCCTGGGCGATGCCGGTGCCGACCGCGTGCTGGTGGCGGCCGACGCGGCGTTCGCGCGGTATGCGCCCGACGGCTACGCGGCCACGGTGGCCGCGCGCGCCAGGGCCGGCAGCTACGCCGCGGTGATCGTCGCGGCGACGGCCACGGGCAAGGACCTTGCCCCGCGCATCGCCGCGCTCCTCGACGCGCCGCTCGCGTCCGACGTCACGGCGCTCGGGGTGGAGAACGGAACGGTCACGGCGGCCAGGCCGGTGTACGCGGGGAAGGCGATCCAGCGGGTGGCGTTCGAAGGATCGCCCGCGGTCGTGTCGCTCCGGCCGAACACGTTCGTCGTCGGTGCGGCAGGGAAGGGCGGGGCGATGGAACAGGTGCCCGCCGCGCGCGTGCCGGTGCGCGTGACGGTTCGCGAGGTGAAGGCCTCGGAGCAGGGGGCGCTCGACGTGGCGGAGGCGGATGTCGTCGTCGCCGGCGGGCGCGGGCTCAAGGGGCCCGAGCACTTCCAGTTGGTCGAGGACCTGGCGAAGGCGTTCGGCAACGCGGCGGTCGGGGCCTCCCGCGCCGTAGTGGACGCCGGCTGGCGACCGCACGCGGAGCAGGTGGGCCAGACGGGCAAGACCGTGAGCCCCACCCTCTACGTCGCCCTCGGCATCTCCGGCGCCATCCAGCACCTGGCCGGGATGCGGACCGCGAAGGTCATCGTCGCGGTCAACCGGGACAAGGACGCCCCGATCTTCAAGGCGGCCGACTACGGGATCGTCGGCGACCTGTTCGAGATCGTGCCGCGGTTCACGGAGGAGGTCCGGAAGGCGAAGGCGGGGTGAGGTGGCGGCGGAGGGCGCCGGACGTCAAGTGCGCGTGACGGCCCGGAGCACGTTCAGCGACTCGGCCAGGTGGGCGGGTGCCTCCTCGGGCTTGCAGCGCCGACTGGAGCGGTAGATGCCGATGTGACCGCTCCGCACCTCCACGTTCCATCCCCGCTGCTCGGCGAAGAAGGCGAGCGCATCTGCGGAGAAGGCCGACCGGATCGCCGTCTCGTCGGGGCCGCGCAGGAGGTAGTGGGACGAGAACTCCGGGCTCGCGTCGAAATCGATGTCCTGGTATCCGAAGACCTGGCCGACCTTGTGGAAGAAGTTCTCGGGGGCGAGGGCGAAGTCGGGGAGTCCGGGGGCACCGCCTGGGAACAGCGCGACGGACTGGTGCCATGTGTGCGAGTTCTTGCCGCTGCCAGTGGTGTACCGGTAGTCGAAGAACTTGACCTCGCGAGCGGCCACCTTGCCCGTCATCACGTTCCGGGCCTGCTTCGAGTGGCCGTGATCGAAGATCGGGAGGTCGCCGTAGGTCCGCAGCGCGCCCAGGTCGCCCTTCTCCTCGAAGGCGAACCCCATCGCCTGGCAGGCCACTGCCATCGCCTCGGTACGCTTCTTCTCCGTCATGTAGGCCAGATAGATGATCCCGCCGACGAGGACGAAGGCGCCGAGGATGATCAGGCCGACTTCCATTGATGGCTCCCTTCGTGATCCGTTCGACGACAGATGATTGGTGCGATGACGCCGGCGCGGTCCCCGGTCACACCGGGCACTCGCTGCTCTCCGTCCAGCCGTCCCCGAGCGGGATGGCCACGAGCGTCTCGCCGGCCGGAATGTCGTTCCGGTCCTCCGGCACCACGAGCAGCGCGTTCGCGCGGGCCATGGAGGTCAGGATGCCGGAGCCCTGGGGTCCGGTGAGGCGCACCCGGTACGCGCCGCCCTCTTCGCGCACCACCGCCCGGAGGAAGTGCATCAAGCGCCCGCCGGTCGCGATCCGTTCGTCGGTCACCGCGCGCACGGTGCGGCGGAAGAGGGCGCGGCGCCCCTGCATCTTGAGGATCGCCGGCCGCACGTAGAGCTCGAAGCAGACCATCGTGCTCACCGGGTTGCCGGGGAGGCCGATCCACGGTACGCCCTGCACGGTCCCGAAGCCCAGGGGCGCGCCGGGCCGCATCCGCACCTTCCAGAAGGCGCGCTCCACGCCGAGGGCGTCGAGCGCGGCGTGGACGAAGTCGTGCTCGCCGACGCTGACGCCGGCCGTGGACACGAGCAGGTCGCAGGCGGCGAACCCGCGCGCGAAGTGCTCGGTCATGCTCGCGAGGGTGTCCCGCGCGATGCCGAGGTGGACCGGCTCGGCGCCGGCCCGGCGGACCAGTCCGTCGAGGGTGAAGGAATTCGAGGATGCCGTCTTGCGGCCGGCGAGGATCGCCTCGCGCTCGTCCAGGCCGGCGATCTCGTCGCCGGAGCCGAGAATGCCGACGCGGGCGCGGCGGACGACGCGGACCCGGTGCTTCGCCATCGAGGCGAGCACGCCCAGCGGTGCGGGGCCCAGCACGGTGCCGGCGTCGAAGACGCGCGCGCCGCGCCGCAGGTCCTCCCCCGCGACGCGGAGGTTGCGCCCCGCATCCCGGTCGTCGAGGACGAGCACGCTGTCGCCCTCGCGCTCGGCGTCCTCCTGGCGGACGATGGTGTCGGCACCTTCCGGGATGGCCGCGCCGGTGAAGATGCGCGTCGCCTCGCCGGAGGAGAGCGCGCGGGTGGGGAACCGTCCCGCCCGGACCTCCTCGACGATCCTGAGGCGCTTGGGCTCGCGCTGCGACGCCCCGCGCACGTCGGCTGCACGGGCGGCGTAGCCGTCCATCGCGGAGTTGGTGTGGGCCGGGAGGTCGAGCGGCGAGTCCACGTCCTCGGCGAGGACGCGATCGAGGGCATCCGGCAGCGCGACCTCTTCGTCCGGCAGCCGGTGCACCCCGGCGAGGACGAGATCGATCGCCTCGCGGACCGTCGTCATCGGCGGGAGCCGGCGCCGCTCAGCGGCGCGCCCCGGTGCCGCGGCTGAAGTTCGCCCGGCGCTCGAGCACGCGGTCCTGGACGAGCTCCGCGACGCGACGGGGCACCGTGAAGTGATTGGCGATCATCACGAAGACGAGGCGCTCGCCGTCGGCGGTCGTGACGTAGCCGGAGAGGGAGCGCACGTTGGCGATGGAGCCGGTCTTCGCGTGGACGTTGCCGGCGGCCGCGGTGCCGCGCATCCGGGCGGCGATGGTGCCGTCCACGCCGGCGACGGGAAGGGCCTGGTAGAAAGCGTCGAAATCGCTCCTTCCGGCCATCGCGATGAGGATGCGCGCCAGCGTCTCCGGGGCCACGTAGTCATAGCGCGAGAGGCCGGAGCCGTCGGCGATGACGTACGCATCGTCGGCGACGCCGAAGCTCCGGAGCACCTCCTGGACGGCGGCGCGGCCGCTGTCCACCGACGCCTGGCCCTTCGCCACCCCGCCGATCGTCCGGAGCAGCGTCTCGCCGATCTGGTTCTGGCTCGGCTTGAGGAAGGGCGGCAGGATGTCGCGGAGCGGAGGCGACTGCCAGACGAAGACCGTGTCGGCGCCGGCCGCGGGGGCCCCTGGTGCGGCCCCGCCCGGGATCGGGCCCGGCGCTGCCGCGGCCGGAGGGCCAGCGGCGACCGGCGCGCCCCGGACCGTGATCCCGGCCTCGCGCAGCACCTGCGTGAGCGCTGCCTCGAAGTAGCGGGTGGGATCGAGGACGGCCACCTCGAGGCGCAGCGGCGCCCGCCCGGCCGAGATCCGGCCGGAGACCGTGACGGAATCGGTGAAGGGGGCCCGTGTGAAGTCGACGTCGTTGATGGCGGAGTCGCGCGGGGCGGTCGTGACGCTCCCGAAGAGGCGGAGTGGTGACCCGCTCGGGAGGAAGGCGGTCCGCGCCGGCGCTCCGGCGCTGTCGCCCGGCACGACCTCGAGCAGCGCGAACCCCTC
>ERZ1292640.3414-Hain-H43-02um-R1-3414-length-12388-cov-7_pt1 | contig 12388 bp, 12 predicted proteins | sample MGYA00564404_ERZ1292640 | MGnify/ENA primary metagenome ERZ1292640 (study PRJEB36523, sample SAMEA6512636) | groundwater metagenome | collected 2019-01-08 | study: AquaDiva: Metagenomics assemblies of 32 groundwater samples | reverse complement strand
CGGCTTTTGGCCCATATGTTCGGTGCTGGAAGCGAACTTGATATCTACTACGCGGCGTTCCGCATACCGGATTTTCTCTTTATCTCCGTCGCTTCAATTGTCTCGCTCTCCGTACTCATACCTTTCATCATCGAGAAAGACTCGCAAAGCCGCCAGGCTTTGCGGGGATTCATCGACAGCGTCTTCTCATTCTTTGCCATCCTGATGCTTTTGGCGGCAATACTCGCGTATTTCCTCATGCCGCAGCTTTCTCAAATTCTCTTTAAGGGATTTTCAGCGGTGGCGATTGAAGAGGTGGTATTCATCTCGCGGCTTTTGCTTCTCTCTCCCGTAATCTTAGGACTCTCCAATCTTTTCGGCTCGCTTACCCAGGCCTATAACCGTTTTCTTATCTACGCCTTAGCGCCTATTCTCTATAATGCCGGCATTGTCATAGGAATTCTCTTCTTCTCGCAAAAGCTCGGCATTTTGGGAGCGGTCATAGGGGTGATTCTGGGAGCCTCGCTTCATCTTCTGGTGCAGGTGCCGTATGTGTGGCAATCCGGCTTTCTGCCCCGCCTAACCTTCCGACCGGACTGGAATCTTATAAAAAAAGTGGCAAAGATTTCTTTCCCGCGCACACTGACCCTCTCCATGAGCTCCATAGTCCTCCTCTTTCTTGTGGCTATGGCGGCAAGAATAGCGCCCGGTTCCATCTCCATCATCTCGCTTTCAAACAATATCCAAGGCATCTCTCTTTCTCTCATCGGCGTTTCGTATTCCTTGGCCGCCTTCCCGACACTTTCCCGCAAGTTCCAAGAAAAGGACATGAAGGCCTTTGTCGAACAGATGGCAATCTCCGCGCGGTTTATCATCTTCTGGTCCTTGCCCCTCTCGGCGACTCTCGTCGTCCTGCGCGCTCAGATTGTGAGGGTGCTTTTAGGAAGCGGCCTCTTTGATTGGTCTGCCACGCGCTTGACTGCCGCCGCTGTAGCCCTTTTCATAGTATCGTCTCTTTTCCAGTCGCTTATGCTCTTGTTTATGAGAGGATTTTATTCCGCCGGCATTACCCGAAAGCCCTTTTACATCAATCTAATCTCCTCCCTAGCCCTGGGACTTATCACTTACTATCTGCTTGAATTCTTCTATCGTTCTAATACTTTCCATCTCTTTATCACCGCTCTCATGAAGGTGGAAGACCTGCCCACTAGCGCCGTATTGATGCTCCCGCTCGGCTTTTCCTTGGGTACATTTATCAATACCGTTATTCTCTGGTACGCGTTTGAACGCGAATTCCCCGGATTCTCGCAGGGCATAGTGAGGACGCTCTTTGAGGGAGTGGGCGCAGCCTGCATCATGGGCGCCGCCTCTTATGCTGGATTGAATTTGTTCGCCCACCTCTTCAATACCGACACTTTGGTCGGGATATTCATGCAGGGAATTCTTGCCGGCATTTTAGGCATCGCGGCGGGGATTTTAGTGCTCGTCGCTTTAAAGAGCCAGGAACTCTCGCAGGTGTCTAAAGTTCTCGTGAGCCGATTCTGGAAGACCAAAGTCATTGCGACTGACCCAGAAATTGTCTAAACTCAAGATTCTGGATTTAAGATTTAGGATTTATGAATAATATCCGCAACTTCTCGATAATCGCCCACATTGACCATGGCAAGTCCACTCTGGCGGATCGGATGCTTGAATTGACCCACACTATCGAGAAGCGGAACATGCGCGCTCAAGTGCTCGACTCCATGGATCTCGAGCGGGAGCGGGGCATTACCATCAAGATGCAGCCAGTGCGCATGATTTACAAAGTAAATCATGCAGATTTAAGATTTAAGAATAGTGATTTAGGAATGATTCATAAATCCAGAATCCTAAATCCTAAATCATCAAATTCAGAGTACATTCTGAATTTGATTGATACTCCCGGACATATAGATTTTTCTTACGAAGTGTCTCGCGCGCTCGGAGCGGTCGAAGGGTCAATTCTCCTTGTCGACGCCACTCAAGGCGTGCAGGCCCAAACGCTCACCACTTTAGGCATGGCGCGCTCCGCCGGCCTCGCTATTATTCCGGTGATTTCTAAAATTGATTCGCCTCTGGCGCGGATTAATGAGGTAAGAGGCGAAGTTTGTAAGTTGCTAAATTGTGAAGTTGAAGAAGTTTTGCTTGTTTCTGGGAAAACTGGGGAAGGAGTTACTGATTTATTAGACGAGATTATTCGGCGTGTGCCGGCGCCAAACCAAGGTCCGACCTTAAGTATCGATTCCCAAGGTCGGACCTTCAGGTCTCTAGTCTTCGATTTCAAATACTCCAACCATAGAGGAGTCATAATTTTCGTACGAGTTTTTTCTGGCTCTGTAAGAGCGGGAGAGAAACTTAAGTTCAAAATAGCCGGCAAGGAATTCCAGGCTCTCGAGGTCGGCGTTTTTACTCCGGAAGAGCGCCCGACTGAAGGCCTTCAGTCGGGCGAGATCGGCTATATAGTTACCGGCATCAAGGAGCCGGGCATTGCCTCCGTAGGTGACACAGTCTCTTTCGCTTCAGACTTAGGCCCGGCGCTTCCGGGCTATGACGTTCCTCGGCCGGTTGTCTGGGCCTCTGTCTATCCTGAAAATCAAGATCATTTCGCCACTTTGAAGCAAGCGCTCTCGCGCCTGCGCCTTTCCGATTCAGCTTTCTCATTTGAGGAAGAGGTTTCCGGCGTTTTAGGCAGAGGATTCAGATGCGGCTTCTTGGGGATGCTCCATCTCGAGATAATCACCGAGCGTCTGCGCCGCGAATTCGACCTGCCGCTCGTCATCACCTCGCCCTCCATTACTTATCGTATCGAATATAAAAATGGGAAAGAGGAAATGGTTTATACCCCATCCTTTTTCCCGGAGGACCACCTTGTAAGTGCGGTGTATGAGCCGTGGGTATCGGGGGCGATAATATCGCCCCCGACATACCTCGGGGCGGTGATTATGCTGCTCCACGAGCATGAAGCTGGAATCAAGGAAACCGAGTCATTTGGAGACTCTCGAACATCTATAAAGTTTGAAATGCCCCTGCGGGAGCTTATGCGCGGATTTTTCGACAAACTCAAGGGCGCCACTTCCGGCTTCGGCTCGATTTCCTACACGCTTATGGGAGAAAAGATTGCCGATGTGGCCCGGCTCGATATTCTTGTTGCTGACGAACCGATGCCCGCGTTCAGCAAAATAGTTGGCCGGCGGCTCTTGGAAAATGAGGCAGAAAAAGCGGTCGATAAGCTTGTAGAAATTCTGCCGCGCCAGATGTTTACCATTAAAATTCAGGCCAAGGCCTTGGGACGCATACTCTCGAGCCGCACGCTCTCCGGCATGAAGAAGGACGTCACTCAGCACATGTACGGCGGAGATATCACGCGCAAGATGAAACTCCGCGAGAAGCAGAAAAAGGGTAAAAAGAAGATGAAAGAGCGGGGCAGAGTCAATATTCCGCAGGAGGTATTCTTGAAAATGATTAAGCGGGACTGACGCCGCGCTTTCTTAGAAAAAGCCGGGCATATATAGGAGCACCATGCTCACGATAATAAGGATAACGAGTATCATCCATACGGCCTGCACCTTCTTCTTGTGTCTCCGGTCGAATAGCATTTCTTTTATGTTAACATATCTTTCAAGATGAGAGAACTAGAGAGGAAACAGATGATAAGAAGGGTCATGTACTCCATACCTTCTCTTTTTCTCCTCGCCCTTGTGACATTTCTTCTGGCTAAAGGAGCGCTCAATATTTTCCTCAAGGAGCGCGAAAGCGCGAAGACAGTTCGGGAGCTTGAGATGAAAGCGGCTCTAGGAGAAAGCCGAGAAATCGAGCTTCAAGACTACATCGAGCGGTTGAAGACGGAAGAGGGCATTATCGATGAAATAAAGAATAAATTCAGCGTGGTAAGGGAGGGCGAACATGTGGCCGTCATCATCGACGCTCACGAGGCCCAAGCTTCAACCAGCATCACGAAAATTCCTTGGTATAAAAAACTCTGGAATGCTATAATCAAAAGCCAATGAAAAAAGTGGAAATTTACTCGACCGAAACCTGCCATTTCTGCCACATGGTCAAGGAATTTTTCAAAGAAAATAACATCCCCTTTACCGACTATAACGTGGGCAAAGACACTACCAAGCGAGCGGAAATGTTGGAGAAAAGCGACCAGATGGGCGTGCCTGTTATAGTCATAGACAACAAAGACCTCATCGTCGGCTTTGACAAGAAAGCGCTTGTTAAACTCCTCGAAATTCCCGTGGCGGTATAATCGGTGCCCAGGGCCAGATTTGCACTGGCGACCCTTCGCTCTTCAGGCGAATGCTCTGAACTAACTGAGCTACCTGGGCAATTTTATCTCGATAAAAGATCTTGCAACTGGCTGTAAGTGCTTCCGGCCTGATTTATATACGGCTCAAGCAGGAAGTATCCTACCACAAGCGGCGCTAATATGACGACGAGCTTGATGAACCCGTAAATAGTCGCTCTTTTAGCTCTTCGCTCCATCCTTTTCAGCATTTGGTTGCTCTCTTCCGAGAGCTTCAGAGAACGCTCCATAAGATGCTTTTCCTCCGGATTCATGTAGAAAATTATAGCAAAAATATCAGTTTTTTTCAAAATTAGTGAACATGCGGGATGAGTTCATGCTATGCTATTATTTATCTATGGCAGAAAACCAAGATCAGAAAAGATTCTTAAGTAAAGATCCAAAAGAATAAAAAATTTAGAATATGAAATATCTAGTTCACTAAAAAGTCATAGGGATTTTTCAAATTTTCTCAAGAAAGCTAAGGATCAAGGAATCCAGAGAGAACAAATTGATAAATTTATATCTAAAGATGAGATTCAAAAACGTTTAAAAGAACTTCTAATATTTTATTTTGGAAAAACGGATGATCTTGGAGAAATAAATAGCATTATTCTTGAATGGAAAAAGTTGGATATAGACTTAAGTAAATTCTTAAATACTCCAGAAGTATATGATGCTTTTAAGAAAAACTTCATAAAAGTCCTCATGACTTTAAGTGATTATCAATTAAAAATTTATCTAGATAATGCAAGAAAACTATCATTAGATGTAAATAAAGTATTAAATGAAGAGAATATTCTGACTTCCATTGAAAGAACAGCTATAACTAAGTTGAAATCTACCGCGCATTCATTTAAGAGTTTTACCGATTTTTGGATAAAAGCAGGGTGGAAACCTAGTAGTGATCTTCTAACTGTTTTAAAACTTCTGAAATAAAAAAGATTTTAATCAAATTTCATGGGTAAAGCAATATCGTTCAAATGGACAAGGTTCGACCTTGTCCACTAAGCCATTCTGTAATGCTGGAACGAAAGCTTTTCGGTGTAGAGGCATAAGCAGGCAGCGCATCTAAAGAAAGAATTATTTTTTCTAATCGATCGTAACCGCAATAATCTGGGAAACTTGAATACATGTAATTATCTAAGAATTTCTCGGCTCGCTTACTATCTTTAATGCCCCGTTCTTTCCAGTTCCGCTCCAGAAGTTTGATTGGATTCAGATGTAAGTAAACGATAAGATAACTTAAATAATGGTCATTATGGGCATGTTCAGATTTGAATTTTCCTTGGAAGAGAGCTCCGTTTCTCTCATGAATTTTGTTGAAATACATTGTATATCCAGTAACAAGCTTTTGCATAAATTTACTTATTCCGCCTTCTTCTAACTCCCTTACGATTAAGTGAAAATGGTTGGGCATAAGGCAGTAAGCGCAAATGTCTATCAACTTTTTACCTCGGTCTTGATTCAGCAATTCTGCCAAGGTTCGACCTTGTCGCTTTATATCTACTCGCAATTCTCCATTAGCCAGATAAAGAAGAGAAATAAATCTTTCGTAATCGTGGCGACTAAGAAATATTTTTCTCTTCTCAGTTCCACGATTATAAATATGGTAAAACTCTCCGGGGGATAGAATTATATTTCGAGACATTCTTTAATTATAAACCAATCTAGACAAGGTTCGACCTTGTCATAAATAAAGTTGTGGTATATTGGCAAGGCGCCGCCGTAGTTCAACGGATAGAACAGCGCCGTCCTAAGGCGTTGATGCAGGTTCAATTCCTGCCGGTGGCACCCTAATTACCTTTGACGCGGAGTTTGGTCTGGCGGTTTTTGTCGAGCTTTGGCAGACGGAGTATTAGCATGCCGTATTTCTCGCTTGCTTCAGCTTCGTCAACGTTTATTTCTTCCGGCAAGTTTATCGTTCTTGAGAAAGAGCCCCAGTAGAGCTCGCGATGGATGTATTCATCACTTGAAACGGTCCTTTCCTCGCCGCGCTCACCCCGGATGGTGACGGAATCGCGGGTAATGGAAACATCCAGGTCGTCGGGCTTCACGCCGGCCACCATGGTCTTGATTATTATCTCAGTTGGAGTGTGGTAGACGTCGACGGTAAGCTGAGCTTCCTCCGCCTCTTCGAAGATATTCGCTTTACCCGAATTTCTGGTCAGGAGAACGTTATCAGAAGAGGCGCCCGCCTCTTCTGATTCATCCAGTCGGACCGCTCCGGTCAGTCTTTCAAAAAAGCTTCTTTTATTTTTCATCCCATTAGAAGTTTATCAGTTAATTATATCACCGCTAGATTTTTTATGTAGTGAACTTCTAACGGGATTCATGATATATTCAATTATAACCCAGTATTGCCGCGGCGCAACGCTTTTACCATCTCAAACGCGAGGAGCAGGAGCACAATACCTGCCCAGACAGACAAGAAAGAGATCATAGTCCCGACATCACCCCATTTAAGTATCAATATGTTGAATGTTGTATGAAAGATAATGGCTCCTATCATGGCCAAAGAGACTGTGCGTATGCGCGTACGGAGCGGCTTGTAGAAGGAGAAACCCAAGGAGGCCCCGATTAGGCCGGAAGAGAGCACATGAAGGAGACTGGCTCCGATAAAGCGCAGATTTCCGGTAATGATGCTTCTAGGAACGTCTTCTCCCAAAAGTGGCCCCAAGATGAAAAGAGTATTTTCCAGCGCCACGAAGCCGAGAGCCGCCGTAATCATGTAGATAATCGGGTCGACCGGCTCGTTATCTTCTACGGAATGCAAGCCGCCGAAGTATCCGGCCGCGAATTTGAAAAATTCCTCGAATACCGCCCAGAGAAACAGAGATGTCATCATCGCATCGGGAAAAAGCTGCTCCACCCCTTTCTGAAACGGTAAGACGAGTATTACCGCAAGCATGCCGAGAAAAAAAGTTTTCCCAATGAGCCGCTTTGGCTCCGGATGCTTCCTGTCTTCCCGTAGCCAGAAAGAGAGCCATAAAAGGGCGGGCAGAATACCGCCCAAGAGAGCGTAGAAAATTAATTGGAAATTAATCATGCGGGCCAGGGCTCTATCATGAGAAGCTTCGAAGCTTCAGAAGCTTTGGAAGCTTGTAACTCCTGCCATATCTCTTCAGTGATAAACGGCATGAAAGGATGCAGGAGTTTGAGCGAGTTTCCCAGAATATAATAAAGTGTCGCGCCGTATTCCGGCTTGTTTTTGCTTTCCTCCAGAATCTCATCGGCAAAACGGTGCCAGACGTAATGATAAATTTTCTCAGCGGCTATGTAGAAGCGGTAGTTATCCATGTCTATTGTCACATCTTTCGCCAAACTTTCAAATTCTTCCACCAAATCTTTTTTAATTTCTCCATCACCCTCTTGCGAAAGCACATAGCGTGCGATATTCCAAATTTTATTGGCGAAGTTTTTGTACCCCCTGATTCTCTCTGGCGAGAGAGATAGGGATGTGCCGGGAGTATTGCCTATGACCAATGCTATGCGCAAGGCATCTGTGCCGAATTGACTGGTCAAGTCCATGGGATTGATAACGTTGCCTTTAGATTTGCTCATTTTTTGACCCTTAGCATCTAGCACCAGGCCGTGGAGGTAGACTGTTTTGAAAGGCAGTTTATCCGTGGCGTAAAGTCCGAGCATTATCATTCGGGCTACCCAGAAGAAGATAATTTCACCCGCTGTTTCTAAAACATCGGTGGGGTAGAAAGTCTTAAAGTCGTTTTTCCCAGATGTTTTAAGAGTGGCATAGGGCCATTGTCCGGATGAGAACCAGGTATCAAAGGTATCCGTGTCCGGCAGCGCCTTCCCGCCACACTTCGGGCATTTTTTGATTGAATTTTCGAGATCTACCACGCCCTCACCACAAGATTCGCATATCTTCGCCGGTATTGGGATGCCCCAGACAATTTGGCGCGAAATGTTCCAGTCAATGATGTTTTCCAGCCAATGCTCGGTTATCTTTTTATAATGTTCCGGAATATAAGTGATTTCTTCATCCCTGATTTTCTTAAGAGCTTTTTCCGCGAGAGGTTTTGCTTTTATGAACCACTGGCTTTTAATCTGGGGTTCTATGACCGTTCCGCACTTATAACACGTGCGGACCACATGCTTATAATTCGGCTCTATCTTTTCCACTAAACTCTTGCTTTGAAGCTTTTCTACAATTTTCAGCCTTGCTTCGGCAATCTTCATGCCGGCAAATTCTCCAGCAATCGAAAGAAGTTTACCGTCCTCACCGATAATCTGTTCTTTTTCCAGATTATGCCTTTCGGCGATGTCAAAATCGGCTTGATCATGCCAGGGAGTGATAGTCATCGCTCCGGTGCCGAATTCCATGTCTATGGAGTCATCTTTGATAACTGTCGCAGTAATAGGTCCATTAATCCATTCAAGTTCTATCTTTTGCCCATGCTTATAATTTTTATAACGCCTGTCGTTTGGATGCGTGACGACGTATTTATCGCCGAATTTCGTTTCCGGTCTCGCAGTGGCGATGGTAAACGGTCCGTATTTGAGAAAATATAATGAATCAACGCGCTCCTCATCTTTTATTTCAAGATCGGAGAAGGAAGTGCGATGCTTTGGGCACCAGCTTACGATTCTAGCGCCTCTGTACAGAAGTTTGTCCTCATAAAGCCGTTTGAACGTTTCATAAACCACCGCGACAATGTCTTTATCCAACGTAAATTTTTCCCTTGACCAGTCGCACGATGCTCCCATTGAGCGTACTTGAGATTTAATGTTCTTGGAATTTTCAAGCGTAAAATCCAAAATTTCTTTATATAGATCTTCACGCGAGAGGTCGAAACGCGAACGCCCTTCTTTCTCTAGTTTCTTTTCAAACACCACCTGGGTTTCAAAGCCGGCATGGTCGAGCCCGGGAAGCCAAAGAGCCTTATAACCCCGCATGCGCTTATAACGAATCATAATATCTTCAATAGTCATCACTAAAGCGTGGCCCGCGTGAAGGGAACCATTCGCGTTGGTTGGAGGCATGATTATGGTAAACGGCTTATCCCCGGGCAAATTATCGGGATTAAAGTAGCCACTTTTCTCCCACAGTTCATATATCCTTGACTCGGTTTCTTCGGGCTTATATGGTTTAAGAAACTTATCATTCATGCGTCTTCTAATGATACCACGCTTAAATGCGTGAATTAAATCTTATAAAGGACAAAATATAAAGGACATAATAAAAAATAATGTCCTTAAAAAACTTGACTTTAGGCAGTGAGTGAGTAATGTGAGCTTGCTCAGCATTACGAACGAATGAACCTGAAGCTGTGCGAAGCATAATCTTAATTTTTAAAAAAGTAGTTTGATGTATCACAGACAGAAAGAATTGGTATGAAAGGTATTTTCTTAAATAAACCTAAAACCAAAAGAATTTTATTGAACACAGGAGCGTTTTATCTTGCCCTGGCAATATTTTTTATAGGAATTCCAACTACTTTCGCCGCTGTAGGCGCTGATATAAAAGCCAACGGGTCGGATGGGCCGATAACCGTATCGGGCGAAGACTGGAATTATAGCTGGACTTCAAGCAATGCCATGGCTTGCACTCTCTCTTCGCCCACAGGCGACTCTGGCATTTCACTCTCCGGCTCTGGTGGTCCGATACCTTCGGGACATCCATGGTATCCCAGCACCACCACTTCTACCACCCTGACCCTAAACTGTACCGACGGTACTCTAACTACTACTGACTCGGTAGTCATCCAGCTGGCAATACCCGCGCCACCAGGCGGCGGTGGAGGAGGTGGAGGAGGTGGAGGAGGTGGAGGAGGTGGAGGAGGTGGAGGAGGTGGAAGCAGCGGCGGTTCCAGCCGACCATCCTCCTCAACAACCTCAGGCCAAGTATTAGGGGCCTCTACGGTATCTGATTTTTGTCCCTATCTCTTAAACTATTTGAGAATTGGTTTGAATAATGATTCGATTCAAGTTATCCGCCTTCAGGCATTTTTAAAGACATTTGAAAAATTCGACTACGTTACCGTAAACGGTGTCTTTGACCAAGCAACTCTGCAAGCTGTCAATGAATTCCAGCTAAGGTATAAAGACGAAATTTTAACACCGTGGGGCATAAGCCAGCCGACTGGCTATGTCTATATCCGGACTTTGGGCAAAATCAACCAGATTCTCTGTGGCACATCTATCCAAGATGTCCATCCCCAAGTCATAAAGGACATTAAGGCACCAGTCAATAAGGAAATGGGCGGCTATAAAGAAGACGCCGGTACAAGCACGTTATCTTCAATACCTCTCATAGGGCAGGATATTTCTAAAGGACAAATACCCGATAAACTAGATAAAGGACATCCAGATAGTCTTGCGGCGGCTCTATTCACATGGCCAGATACAGGCGCGGCTACAGTTAAGTGCTTATACCAATTCCTACTGATACTGATTGTCCTTTATATCTTGGGAAGCATAATGGAAAATGTTCTTTATAAAGACATTCCTGAAAATGTCCTTAAGAAATTCCATGCCAAGTGGGGAACAATCATTGCGGGTCTCGCACTATCCTTTGTCGGAGCTTATATGCTGGAGTTCTGGTGCCTCTTGCTGCCGCTCCTCATTGCCTTCATTGCATCGGTCATCTGGATGATTACGAAACAGCCATCGAGAATAAAGAGTAAGGAGGTGGTTAAAGAGACTACCACCAGATCCGTGATAATTACCGATTCGAAGAAGTAAGATTCAGATTTCCCATCGCCTTTATCTTACTTCGGTTCTTTAGGATATCGGGGTTTACTTTTACGTCTATAAAGCCGGCGATACCTATCATCACGGCGTTGTCGGTGGCCAAGAGCTTTTCCGGCAGTCGGAGAACAACCCCCGGGAAATCTTGAATCAAATTATTCAATTTATTAATAAGATGGGTGTTAGCCGCCACGCCGCCGGCTACGATTAGCGTCTTTATTTCATTCCCGAGATTTAGGAGCGCCCTTCTTGTTTTCTCCACCAATACCGCGACGGCGGCATCCTCAAAGGCTCTGGCCATATCTTCTTTAAATTCTTCATCTTCCCGCTTCTCACTCCTTAATTTATAAAGTACTGCCGTCTTAAGTCCTGAATAGGAGAAATTTAGATTACCAGAATTAATCATCGGGCGTGGGAATGAAAAGCTCCGGGGGAGCTTTTCATAATTGATTCTTGCCCGAGATTTCTCGGCTAACCGAGAAATCTTAGGGCCGCCTGGGTAGGGAAGTCCGAGCAACCTCCCCACCTTGTCGAATGCCTCTCCTACGGCGTCATCAAGCGTTCTGCCAATAATCTCGTATTTGCCAAAGTCTCTTATAAAGACCAGTTCCGTGTGCCCGCCCGAGACCAAGAGGGCGACGGCCGGTAATTCTAAGGTGGATTTAGGATTTAAGATTTGAGATTTAGAATTTGACTCAGTTTTGTACAAAACTGAGTAAATGTGTCCTTCCATGTGGTTAACCGGCATAACTGGCTTTTTCCAACGTTTCCCGAGTTCTTCCGCGAATGTAATGCCGGCCCAGAGAGCCGGTTCAAGTCCGGGCCCGGCGGTTACAGCGATGAAGTCTATTTCATTGGATATTGGATATTGGTCATTGGTCATTACGCACCCAGCCTCTCCCAAGGTTTTCTCCAAGAGGACGGGTAAGTTCTTTATGTGTTCGCGCTTGGCCAAGTTGGGATAAACGCCGCCGTACTTTTCGTGCAAGGCCACTTGAGACATTAGGGTATTGCCCAAAACCTTTATATCCGGCTTTTCAAGCGGTCCGCTTATCTCCAAAAGCGCCACCGCCGTCTCATCACAACTTGTCTCAATTGCTAAAATCTTCATAAGTTACTGGCGGAAGAGGAGAGATTCGAACTCTCGAGGAGTTGCCCCCTGCCGGTTTTCGAAACCGGTGCTTTCAACCACTCAGCCACTCTTCCTGTGGCAGAAACTATACCATTTTTAGCCATAAATGCTATGATAATGACCGTGTTTGGCCCTATCGTCTATCGGTTAGGACACAAGCTTTTCAAGCTTGGAAGCCGGGTTCGATTCCCGGTAGGGTCATGCGCGGTTAGCTCAGTTGGTAGAGCATCCCCTTGACGTGGGGAGGGTCAGAGGTT
>ERZ1292640.2825-Hain-H43-02um-R1-2825-length-13744-cov-13_pt2 | contig 12389 bp, 12 predicted proteins | sample MGYA00564404_ERZ1292640 | MGnify/ENA primary metagenome ERZ1292640 (study PRJEB36523, sample SAMEA6512636) | groundwater metagenome | collected 2019-01-08 | study: AquaDiva: Metagenomics assemblies of 32 groundwater samples | reverse complement strand
CACGATCTATCACACCGAGTGCGTGGCACGCGGCTCCAAGCGCGCGTTCATCATCAGCGACATGCCGTTCGGAACCTTTCAGTTGAGCCCGGCGCACACGTTTGAGAACGCCGCACGGCTGATGGCGGCGGGCGCGCAGATGGTCAAGATCGAGGGCGGCGAGCCGATGGCCGAAACCGTCGCGTTTCTGACCGCGCGCGGAATTCCGGTCTGCGGCCACCTGGGGCTTACGCCGCAGTCGGTGCACCAGATCGGCGGCTACCGCGTGCAGGGCAGGACCGATACGCAGGCGCAGCGGCTGATGGCGGAGGCGAAAATGCTGGAGCAGGCGGGCGCGGGCATGCTGGTGCTCGAGCTGATTCCGGCGACGCTCGCGCGTGAAGTCACCGCCCAGCTCACCATGCCGACCATCGGCATCGGCGCGGGCGCCGGCTGCTCGGGGCAGGTGCTGGTGCTGCACGACATGCTCGATATCTACCCCGGGAAGAAAGCGAAGTTCGTGAAGAACTTTCTGCGCGGCGCGGGCAGCATCCAGGGCGCGATCGAAGCCTACGTCAAGGAAGTCAAGGCCGGAACCTATCCCGGACCCGAGCACTCGTTCTAGAATCCTGCCTTCGACATGGACGTCATCCACTCAGTCGACGCGCTGCGCCTGCGCCTGCAGCACGAGCCGAACAACGTGTTCGTGCCGACGATGGGTAATCTGCACGCCGGCCACATTCAGCTGATCGGGATCGCCAAACCGCGCGCCGCGTGCACGGTCGTCAGCATTTTCGTCAACCGCCTGCAGTTCGGCCCGCAGGAGGATTTCGAGCGCTACCCGCGCACGCTCGAGGCCGACTGCGCGAAGCTGCGCGACGCCGGCGTCGACGTCGTGTTCGTTCCCGACGAGCGCGAGATCTATCCCGAGCCGCAGACCTTCCTCGTCGAACCCTCGGATCTGCAGCACATACTCGACGGCGCGGCGCGCCCCGGGCATTTCCGCGGCGTCGCGACCGTGGTGCTGAAACTCTTCAACATGGTGTCGCCGCACTCGGCGATCTTCGGCAAGAAGGATTACCAGCAGTGCCTGGTGCTCACCAACATGGTGCGGCAATTCGCGCTGCCGATCGAAATCATACTCGCCGAAACGGTGCGCGCCGGGGACGGGCTCGCGCTGTCCTCGCGCAACGACTATCTGTCGCCCGCAGAGCGGCGCGAGGCGCCGCGCCTGTACCAGTTGCTGTGCCAGGCGCGCGAGGCGATCGCGGCCGGCGCGCGCGACTACCAGCCCATCGAGCTCGACGTGATGGCCGCACTCGCGCATCACGGCTGGAAGCCCGACTATATCGCGGTGCGCCGCCAGAGCGATCTGCAGCCGCCGGCGGAGGGCGACCGCAAGCTGGTGGTGCTGGCCGCGGCGCGCCTGGGCCGCGCGCGGCTCATCGACAACGTCGAAGTGAACCTCTAGCGTCAGTGCAGCCCCGGGGCGCCGCCCAACGCGTGTAGAATAGTATCAATTCCGCATTCCCCGGCTCGGATAAAAAACATGGTCAGCGAAATAAAGAAGCGATTCTGCAGCACCGGCAGCCACTGGGCGGTCGGGGAGTTCCGCAAGATCGGAATCAACCGGTGGATTTGCGCCTTCTGCTACCAGCAGCGGAAGACCGAACTGCGGAATCTGGCGAAGAACAAACGCCTGGCGGCGGGCCTGCGTCCGAAGAGTTAGCCGCGGATCCGCTGTTCATTCTTGCGCGGACCCTTGCGGACGCGCCTCTCTGGCGCGTGACGCGCGGGCAATGGAATAAGCTGCTGCCGATCCGTGTTCGCATCCCAATTGCGGAAAACCCCTGTCCCGACTGAAGGAGCAACTGTTATGGAACGAAGAAAAGCGAGCGATTTTCCTCCGGACGTAATCAAGCTGTTTGACGGTTACGTTCACGGCATGATGAGCCGGCGTGATTTTCTGGATCGTGCCGCGAAGTACGCGATAGGCGGCTTTACTGCGGCGGCCATGCTGGAGAGCCTCAAGCCCAACTATGCTTTTGCCCAGCAGGTCGCTAAAGACGACGCCCGGATCAAGACCGAATATTTGGCCTACCCATCGCCGCAGGGTTCGGGAACCATACGCGGATATTTCGCGAGGCCGGCGAACGCGAGCGGAAAATTGCCCGGCGTGGTGGTCATACACGAGAACCGCGGCCTCAATCCGCATATCGAGGACGTCGCGGGGCGCCTGGCGGTGGAAAATTTCGTGGCCTTCGCGCCGGATTCCCTGACGCCTGCCGGCGGCTACCCGGGCGACGAAGACAAGGCGCGGGAGCTGTTTGCCAAGCAGGATGCCGCAAAACGCATCGAAGACCTGGTTGCCGCTGCCGGTTATCTGAAGTCGCGCCCCGAGTGCACCGGCAAAATCGGCGTGGTGGGCTTCTGCTTCGGTGGCGGCATCGCCAACCTGGTGGCGGTGCGGGTAACGGACCTCGCGGCTGCGGTAACGTTCTATGGTGTCCAGCCCACCGCTGCGGACGCTGCCAGGATCAAAGCGCCTCTTTTGCTCCACTACGCGGCCCTCGACGATCGCATCAACAAGGGCTGGCCCGCCTATGAGGCGGCGCTCAAGGCGAACGGCGTGAAGTACGAAATGCATATGTATCCGGGAGTCAATCACGCCTTCCATAACGACACGACGCCCCGCTACGACGAAGCCGCGGCCAAACTCGCGTGGTCACGCACGCTGGCCTTCTTCAACGCAAACTTGAGAACCTGAAAACCGGTTAACAACTCCTTCCCCCTTGACGGGGGAAGTGCGCCGGAACGTGGAGCAGGGACCCGTTTACGGGATGCGACCGTGAAGGCGCACAATAGCACGCGGATATCCGGCGCTTTGCATCCCGCTGCGGGGTCACATCCATCGGCAAGCCGACGGAACCTGTTCCGCCCTCCGCGGGCGCGGGATGGGGGTGAAAACGTTGCGAGTCGAGGTAATTCTCACCCCCACCCTCGCCCTCCCCCATCGAGGGGGAGGGAAGCGGTTTTTCTGAGGCAATAAGATCTAGTCAGACCACACCATGGGCGCGCAGTTTTTCGATTTCTTCAACTGAGTAGCCGGCGGCGCGCAGTACTTCATCGGTGTGCGCGCCGGGCTCCGGCGTGTTGCTGCGAATATTCCGCGATGCGCCGCTGACGTTGAGAGGTGACGCCACCATGCGGGTGTCGCCAAACAGCGGCGAATGCACCGGAGTGCCCATTCCCAGATGCTGCACCTGTGGATCGGCGAATACCTTGTCGATGGTGTTGATGGGGCCGACGGGGATGCCGGCCGCTTCGAATAACCCGACCCAATGAGCCGAGGATTTCTGCCGCGTAATTTCCGCGACTGCTGCATTGAGGGCGGCGCGCTGTTTCAGGCGTCCGACTCCCGTCGCCCACTCCGGCTTGGTTTTCCATTCCGGCTTGCCAAGGGTATCGCAGAGCCGCTCCCACAGGCGGCCTGAACTGGCCGCGATGTTCATATACCCGTCGCTGGTGGAAAAGACGCCGGTCGGCGCGAACGTCGGGTGATCATTGCCGGCCTGTCCCGCGACTTCACCTTTGATGAGATAGCGCGCCGCCTGAAAATCGAGCATGAAGATCTGCGATTCAAGCAGGCTCGTGTGCACCCAGCGGCCTTTGCCCGTGCGGCTGCGATCGAACAGCGCCATGGCGATGCCGAATGCCAGCAGGTTACCGGCGGTGAGATCCGAAATCGGAATGCCCACGCGCACCGGGCCTTGTTCCGGAAATCCGGTGATAGACATCAGGCCGCCGAGTCCCTGTGCGATCTGGTCCACGCCGCCGCGTTCGCGGTACGGGCCGGTCTGGCCGAAACCGCTGATGCTGCCGTAGACCAGACGCGGATTGATTTTCCTGAGATCGTCCCAACCCACTTTGAGACGGTCCTTGACCGGGGCCCGCATGTTTTCCACGACCACGTCGGCGCGTTCGACGAGGCGCAGGAACACCGCATATCCCTCCTTGGATTTCAGATCGAGCCGGATCGCCCGTTTGTTGCGGTGCAGATTCTGAAAGTCCGACCCATGCCGCCGCCCGATGACATCCTCGCCGAGCGTCTCTGGCGGTTCGATACGGATTACGTCGGCGCCCCAATCCGCGAGGTGCCGCACGCACGTGGGGCCGGCGCGCGCCAGCGTGAGGTCGAGAACCACCACGCCTTCGAATGGGAGATGCGCGTCCGTGCCGTTGCTGTTCTCGGTCATGTCGTCAGGTCCTTTGAATCCGCTCAAGGGCAAACACCGCGCGCGTCGAAACCATCGAAGCCGCGCGCGTTCATGAGACGCTCCGGGCGCATGTCGGCGAGCGTCGTGATGCCGAGCAGCGCCATGTCGCGGTCGACTTCGTCACGCAGCAGGTTGATTGCGTGGCGCACGCCGGCCTCGCCGGCGATCGCGGCCGCGTAGAGGAAAGGGCGGCCGACAAACACGAACTGCGCGCCCAGGGCCAGCGCCTTCAACACGTCGGTGCCGCGGCGGATGCCGCTGTCCATCATCACCGTCATCGCGCCCGCCTGAGCGACGATCCCGGGAAGGACGCGCAGCGGCGCGATCGCCCCGTCGAGCTGGCGTCCGCCGTGATTCGACACGATGATGCCGTCGACACCGCTTTCGCGGGCGATGCGGGCGTCTTCCTTCGCGAGGATGCCTTTCAATATGAGACGCCCCTTCCACAGGCGCCGCATCATCTCGACGTGGTTCCAGGAAAGCTGATCGCGTACCCTCCAACCGCGCACTCCGGTGCCGGTCAGCAAGGGCACTCGGGGGCCCATATTCTCGAAGTGCGGCATGCCGTGCAGAAGCAGCGTGCGCGCGAGCATTCCCAGCAGCCAGCGCGGACGCGTGATGCCGTCCCACGCCAGGCGCAGGCTGGGGCGCAGTGGAGTATGGAAACCGCTGCGCACGTTGTTTTCGCGATTGGCCCCTACCGCCACGTCAACGGTCAGGCAGAGCGTGTCGAACCCGGCGCGCGCCACGCGCTCGACGAGTCCGGTGATGGGGCCGGTCTCGCCGGGAAGATAGGCCTGGAACCACGCGGTGCGCCCCGTCTCCGCAATCCGCTCGAGCGGAGTCAGCGAAGCGCCGCTCAGGATCATCGGAATGTTGGCCTGCGCCGCGGCGCGGGCGAGCACGATGTCGCCCTGATAGGCCGCCATCGCGGTCCCGCCCATCGGGGCAATGCCGAAGGGTGCGTCATACGTGCGGCCGAAGAGGACCGTTTTCTGCGCGCGCCCGGAAACGTCCACCGGCGCCCGTGGCACGAAAGCGAGATCATCGAATGCTGCGCGGTTCCCGCGCATGGAGGCGTTCGTTTCGGCGCCTCCGGAGATATAGCCGAAAATCGGACGCGGAATATAGCGGCGCGCCGGTGCTTCGAAATCATCCAGTGCGAGCATGCTGCGCAGGACTCGCGGTGGCGCTTTATCCGGCTGCGTTGTTGCGCCGCGCACTGGTGTTACGCGGTTTGCCGAGGCAATGGGGTCACTCAGTTCGTGTCGGGTATTGGACATGGGATCTCGAATAAAGCGCCGGCGTAGCGCGGATGACAGCCATGATTTTGCACGCTCATTATAAACATCCATAGCGGGCCACGCACCGGGTCGCTTCCACCGGGAGGCTATCGACGGCACAATAGCGCTCGCACCTTGAAATCAACAGAAAGGATGGTAGCGCTATGGCTACGCTTCTGAAAAAGGAACACGCCCAACGGAATCCAACCACCGGGCTGGAGCTGGGAATATGCTCGGCGACCATTCCCAATGTGAACCCGCCATTTACCCTGGCCCATAACATCATGCCCCCGGGCTACCGGAGCAGCACGCACTCCCACACCAAAGTCTGCCGTGGCACGTATATCGCAAAAGGCCGCATCCGCTTTTTTTTTGGGCCACCCGGCAATCAGCAGGTGATCGATACTGAAGCCGGGGACTATATTTACACCCCTGTCGGCGAAATACATTCCCAGCTGAATCTCTCGGACACCGAGACTGCCGAATATACGAGCACCTACGTTGGCGAGAGCAACCGTGACCAGTTGGGTACTGTTTTTGTGGACACCCCCGGGAAATAAGGTCGCATCCTGTCTGAAGGTTCTTCCGTGAGTGAGCATCCGGTCATCAGCTGGACTGAGGCCGGCGAGATCCGCTCCGCCCGTTGGCGCTCCGAGCGTGGCGTGCCGCCCCCCAGGCGTGTGATCATCGCCGATGATCGCATGACGGCCGACGCTGCCTATCGCAGTGCCTGTGAGGGCACCGCGCTGCTGTGGCGAGGGGACTTCCAGAACGCGCGCCAGTTGCTGCAGGCGCTGGCGCGGCGCGTTGACCGTAAGCCGCGCCCGCCCCGCCCGCCGGCCGCGCCGGCTGTATTACCCTCGGTGTCGCCAACGATTTCGGCGACTGATGTCTTTCACCGGTATCGCCAGAGCCAGTCCCGGCGCGCACGCACGCTCGGCATGTTGCTCATACCATTGGCGGACGACTACAGCGTTCCGCTGCGGCGCGCGCCCGACGTGCGGCAGGCCTGCACCGAAGCTTATGGCCCGGGAGAAGAGCGCTCGGTGACATCGCTGCGCGAGCTGCTGGGCCTGATCGGCGCGCACGAGTGGCGCAAAGGGGGAATCGAGATCCCGGCGCTCGACGGCCGCATCCACCCGCACTACGGTGTGTTCGCGCCGGTGCGCGGCGAGTATGTGGGACTGATCGCCGCGGCGCCGCTGCCAGCGCCCGGATTACCCCTGGCTTTTGATATTGGCACCGGCACCGGCGTGCTCGCCGCAGTGCTGGCCCGGCGCGGCGCCGCGCGCATCGTGGCCACCGAGCACGATGCGCGTGCGCTGGTGTGCGCTCGCGAGAACATCGCGCGGCTCGGGCTGGCCGGACAAGTGGACGTCGTGCCGGCCGATCTTTTCCCCGAGGGACGGGCTGCGCTCATCGTCTGCAACCCGCCGTGGATCCCGGCGCGGCCAAGCTCCCCCATCGAGCACGCCATCTACGATCCCGAAAGCCGCATGCTGCGCGGATTCATCGGCGGGCTGGCCGCGCATCTGGAACCGGGCGGCGAAGGCTGGCTGGTGCTCTCGGATATTGCCGAACACCTCGGCCTGCGTTCGCGCGCCGAGTTGCTGGCCGCTTTCGATGCGGCGGGACTGAAGGTCGCGGGGCGGACGGACGTGCGTCCGCATCATCCCAAGGCCGCCGACGCCACCGACCCGCTCCACGCTGCGCGCGCCGCGGAGCTGACATCGCTCTGGCGCCTCGTCGCGCGCTGACCGTCACAAACACCGCTTGCGACTCGGCAAGCAGTTATGATAGGCGCCTATGGCACGCGTCGCCGCCTTGTTTCGTTATCCGGTGAAGGGTTTCACACCCGAGGCGTGCAAGAGTTTGACTGTCCTCGATGAAGGGCGGATCGCCGGTGACCGCGTGCTGGGCATCCGGTTTGCCAATTCAGGCGCGGCGGACAATGCGTGGAGCACGAAACACGAGTTCGTCGCGCTGGTGAACACGCCCGGTCTGGCGCGTCTTTACGTTCGGTTCGATCATAGCGCGCGGCGGTTGCGCATAAGCCTGGAGGGCGCGGTCCTGATCGATGCGGCGCTGGATGACAAAGGCCGGCGGCAAATCGCCGCTGCAGTCGAAAGCTATGTGCTCGATCTGGACGACAACCCGCTGTCTCCCCATCCGGAAAGGCTGCCGCTGCGGGTGGTCGGCGACGGGGTCACGCCGCGCTACCAGGACAACGAGGCGGGCCAGATAACAATGCACGGCCGCGCCAGTCTGGCAGCCGTTGCCGCCGCCGTGGGCGATCCCAATCTCGGTGAGCGCCGCTTCCGCTCAAACATCGCTCTCGAGGGCATGGACGCTTGGGAGGAGCAAAGCTGGGTGGGGCGCAAGGTGCGCATAGGCCGGGTCAACTTCGACGTGGTAAGACCGAAGGTCAGATGCCTCGCTGTGAACGCGAATCCCGAAACCGGCGAGCGCGACTCGCCAGTACTCGCGACGCTGTTGAGCGCCTTCGCTCAACAACAGCCGACGTTTGCCGTCGCGATGGTTACCAGCGGCGCGGGAGGCCGGATTCGCGTGGGCGATAAAGTCACCATCGTTGATTGATAAAGAATGGCAAACGCATGGCTGAGGCGCCGCGGCAACGCGTTCGGATTATGATACGCATTCCTGCGCCATGACAGGTCATCAGGAGGCAAGATGAATACTGCTTGCGATATCCGCCGCGTCCTGGCCGCCGGCGCCGCGTGCATGCTGGCAATGCCGGCGTACGGGCAAAACTGGCCGCAGCGTCCGGTGCGGCTCGTGGTTCCGTATACGCCGGGCGGTGGAGCGGATATTGTTGCCCGCGTGCTGGGCCAGAGGCTCGCCGATCAGACTGGGGGTTCCTTCGTTATTGATAACCGTCCCGGTGCGGGCGGTATCAACGCCGCTGAACTCGTGGCGCACGCGACGCCTGACGGCCACACGCTGCTCGCATCGGCGACGGAGTTCGGCACCAACGCTGCTTTACGTACCCGAATGCCGTTCGATCCATTCAAGGATTTCGCGCACATCTCGCTGCTCGGCTACGTGCAGTTTCTGCTCGCGGGCAATCTTGCGGTGCCGGTCAGGAATGTCAAGGAGCTCATCGCGTTGGCGAAAACGCGTCCCGGCGAGCTGACCTACGGCTCCACGTCGCTGGGCGGCGGCCCGCACCTTGCAGGCGAACTGATCCAGTCGATGAGCGGCATCCGCTGGGTCCACGTGCCGTTCAAGGGGGCGGGACCGGCATCGGTCGCGCTCATCAGTGGGGAAATCAACTTCATGTTTTCTTCGACCGGCAGCCTGGTCGGACACGTGCAAGCCGGCAAGGTTCGCCCGATTGCGGTAACCGGACCGCGGCGCTTCCCCGAGCTGCCGGAAGTACCGACCGTCGCCGAATCGGGTATCCCGGGCTACAGCGCGACCGGGTGGTACGGATTGTTCGCGCCTGCGGGAACGCCACCCCAACTCGTGCGCCGCATTTCAGCGGAAGCCGCGCGCGCCTACACCAATCCACAAGCGAGGGAAAGGCTCGCGCAGATCGGCATGGACCCGGTGGGCAGCACACCCGAGGAATTCGTCAGCTTCCTGCGCACCGAGATCGCGAAGTGGTCGAAAGTGGTGAAGGAAGCGAACATACGGATCGACTGAAGCAGCCCGGATGAAGCAACGCCTCATCCGGGACCCTTTACTGTTGGCTGTCGATGATGCCGCCGATCGCGGCACCGATCATGGCGCCCATGCCGATATTCGCCATCGGCGCGGGCTGGCTGTAGTACACCGGTTGTTCGACGATATAGGATCGCTGCACGACATAGGGTCGCTGCACCACCACGACGGGACGGCGGTCGTGGCCACGGTACCAGCGACGGTCATGGTCGCGAAAGCCGTGACGGTCGAAGTCGCGGAATTGAGCGCCGTGGCGATTGCGGTCATAGCCGCGGTTGTGGAACGAGTCGGCGAAAACGGGTGCCGCTGCACCGAGCGCTGCGCCGGCGGTCAGGATGCAAATCAGTTTTTTCGTGGTGTTCATGGCTTTCTCCTGTTGAGGTTCCTGTGTGGACAAACGTCCGCACGCAAGCCATTGTTGACCTTGGCGAGGTTACAGTGTGAAAGCAATTGTTACGAACTATGTCCGCAGACCGCTAGCGCGTATTCGCCGGCGCGTCGAGCCGCCAGAGATCGGCACGCCAGCGCACCGCGATCAGCAGAGTGACCACCAGGCCGATCGCACAATAAAGCGTCGCGGTCGTGTGATAACCGAAGCGCCCGATCAGGGGGCCGGAGGTCATGAGCCCGATCGGCACGCCGTAGATCATCAGCATCCGTATCCCCATGACGCGGCCGCGGAACTGCGCGCCCGTGTTTCGCAACAGCATCGCCGACATTGGAACCATGCACAGGCTTTGCGCCAGGCCCGCGAGCATGAGGGCCGGAATGCCGCCGACCGGACTCTGCATCAGTGCGAACACCATCACTGTCGCGTACCAGATCGCGCAGAAGGCGATCATCATGCGCGCCGGCCGGATGGCGTGCCCGATTCTGCTCAGGACAACGGAGCCCAGCAGCGCGCCGCAGGCGAAGCTCGCGAGCAGGTAGCCGAGCCCTGTCTGATCGGTAAGATAAATTTCTTTCGCGACGTAGGGCAGCAATCCATTCACCAGCGGATACGCGGTCAGATTGACCAGAAAGGCGATCCACATCGCCGCGAGCAGCGGGGGCGTAGTCCAGACATAGGCGAGTCCTGCTTTGAGATCGCGCCACGGCGACGGGACATTACCGGCAAAGACTGCAGGACGGTGTGCAGAGGCCGTGCCGCCGGCTTTCCGGGTCAGCAGGAAGCTCGCCGCGTAAAGGCCCACGACCATCAAATAGGCCAATCCCATGCCCAGCGTAGCGACCAGTCCCGCGCCCGTGAGAGCGCCCGCGATGCGGGCGGAATCCTGCGTGGTGCGCTGGATGCTCATCGCTCCCATCAAGCGGTCGGCCGGCATGGTTTCGCCGACCAGCGCGCTGCGCATCCCGAGGTCCGAAGGACGCACGAGACCCATCAGCGTGGCGATGACCAGCACGTGCACCGGAGTCAGGACGCCCATGAAAGTGAAAACCATCAGGGCGGTTGCCAGTGCCGCGTAGACGGCCCGCATGGCGCTGAGCAGGTTGCGGTGGCCGACCCGATCCGCCATCACGCCGAATATCGGCGCGAGCAGGGTGCCGACATATAGCAGCGATGCGAACACAGTGAGCAACAGCACCGACCTGGTTTCGACCAGCACGTACCAGCTGAGGATCAGCGTCTCCATTTCGAACGCCCACGAAGTCGCCAGATCAGCGGGCCACTGAAACCGGAAACTGCGGATGCGGAACGGCGCGAGCACCGGAACTCGCGAGGTCGCGCTCATGACGCGGCACCGTGGCGCATGGCAGAAGGTCCCCTCTCCCCTCGCGGGAGAGGGGCGTGTTTTTCGGTGCCGACGAAAACGAATATTCGGAAACGCACTGGCATTTCATAGCATGAATCGCTTCGCAAGCCAATGGCCACTGCGGGCCGCCCGCGCTACGAAAAGCCGATTCGATGCGGTAAACTCTGTTTGCCTGTCAGGCTCGAGCGTTTCGGCAAGCTCATCAAGGCGATAGGCCTCAAGGACGAACGAAGGGAGCGGGGAACCATGGCAAATCCGAGCGAAATAAAAGTAATGACCTCCAACGCGTTGCGCAGCGTGTTCGGCGAGATCGTCCCGGCGTTCGAGCGCGCGCACGGGCACAAAATCGCGGTGATCTTCGATCCGGCCCAGCGGATGCTGAAGCGCATCGCGGCAGGCGAGACGGCGGACGTGGCGATCAGCAGCGCGCCCGCGATCGAGGAACTGGCGAACCAGGGCGTGATCGCGGCCGGCAGCCATCCCACGCTCGCCCGCTACGGCATCGGCCTCGCGGTGCGCTCGGGAGCGCCCAAACCCGACATCGGCTCGGTGGAGGCGTTCAAGCGCGTGCTGCTCGACGCGAAATCCATCGCCTGTACGACTGAAGGCGCGAGCGGCATCTATTTCATGAAGCTGATCGAGCGCCTCGGAATCACCGAGCAAATAAATGCGAAGGCCAGAAAGCGTCCGGGCGGCCTGATCGGCGAACTCGTCGCCAGCGGCGAGGCAGAGCTCGCCGTGCAGCAGATCCCCGAACTGATGGCCGTACCCGGCATCGAGTTGTTGGGCCCGCTGCCGCAGGAGCTGCAGAACATCAGTGTGCTGGTGGCGGGCGTTTTCGCCGCTTCGAAGGAGCCTCAGGCAGCGCAGGCACTGATCGATTTTCTCGCGACGCCGGACGCCGTGCGCGTGTTCAAAGCCAAAGGTTTCGAGGCCGGCTGAAGCGGCGGCGATTGTAGGGCGCAGCTTCAGCGCGCCACGGCGCTGCCGCGACAAGCAGGATACCTCGACCATTCCCAGAACGAACTGCAAGCCCGCGCGGCCTCGCGCGCCGCGAATCTTTGTCAGGTTCTCCTGACAGACAGCCCGTTATCTAATATTTGGGGTCGAGCTTCTTTCACGGGAATGACGACGATCGAATTAGGGAACCCAAGCGCGGGAAGGGCTGCGATGGCCGACGATCTTGGCGAGTTGCATTTAGCAAACCGCCTTGCAGGCCAATATCCATGCGGGTTTCCGGATTGCTGTCTGAGAAACTGACACCGATCTCGATGAACAAATTTACCGCGACCCCGATAGTGTCCCCATCGGGGATGGTTGAAACCCCTCGCCTTGCAGGCGAGGGTTGTTCAGTTGCACTGGTCTGCCCGGCCCCATCCATTCTTTAAGAGGAATAGAATCCATTTCCAGTC
>ERZ1292640.3412-Hain-H43-02um-R1-3412-length-12392-cov-8_pt1 | contig 12392 bp, 12 predicted proteins | sample MGYA00564404_ERZ1292640 | MGnify/ENA primary metagenome ERZ1292640 (study PRJEB36523, sample SAMEA6512636) | groundwater metagenome | collected 2019-01-08 | study: AquaDiva: Metagenomics assemblies of 32 groundwater samples | reverse complement strand
ATCCGACGCTGTCTGAGATAATCTGCGAAGTGTCAGAGGCAATGCATAATAAGGCAATTCACTCACTCTAGCAATGTCATTGCGAGCGAAGCGAAGCAATCTTTTTTAGATTGCTTCGTCGTTTCACTCCTCGCAATGACGAGGAAGAAAGCATGCGAATTGGTATATTAGGCGGGACATTTGATCCGGTGCATAATGGGCATATGTATCTTGCGAAAAAGATTTGTAAGAAATTATCGCTTGATAAGCTGATATTTATACCTACATACATTCCCCCTCACAAAAAAGGCGCTAAAGTAACCCAGGCAAGGCATAGGTATAATATGCTCAAGCTTGCGGTCTCGGGCAGTAAAATTTTCAAGCTATCGGATATGGAGATAAAAAGAAAAGGCAGGTCATATTCCGTAGAAACCCTGAGGAGGTTAAGCAAAAGATATGGACATAAAGCGGAATTTTTCTTTATAACAGGCTCTGATTCTCTGAAAGAGCTTAATAAATGGAAAAACCTGGAAGAAATACTGAAACTTTGCAAGTTTGTCGTAGTGGAAAGGCCAGGATTTGAAACCAAGGTACCGCCGGAAGGCCTTATCTATCTCAAGGTAAACGCAAAGGATATATCTGCCACAGAAATCCGCAAACAAATAAAAACAGAGGGGCATCTATCAGGCCTCGCGCCTCGCATGGTGGAGCGTTATATCTATAGAAATAAATTATATATTTGACAATTGTGATTTATTGTGCTAAATTTATCTCGTTTAACGTAACAGACATTATTTATTAAACCAAGGAGGGTGCGATGGCACAAGGTTATTGCGTAAAGTGCAAGGCGAAGAAAGAAATGAAGGACGCAAAAGAAGTTACGATGAAGAACAAAAGAAAAGCAATGAAGGGTAAATGCCCTACCTGCGGTACAAATATGTTTTGTATCATGGGCAATAAGTAAAAGCATATCAATTTGTGAGATCTAAAGAAAAAGCGCTGCTTGTTGCGGAACTTGCGAAGGCAAAGCTAGCAGAGGATGTTGTAATACTGGACATGAGGAAGATGTCCAGTATTACGGATTTTTTTGTCATAGCGAGCGCATCTTCGACAAAGCGGTGCCAGACAATAGCAGAAACAATAGAAACCGGCCTATCTGAAAAAGACAAGTCTGTCTCTAAAATAGAGGGCTACAATGAAGGCCTGTGGGTGTTGATAGATGCCTACGATGTTGTAGCCCATATATTTTACGGAGATGTTAGAAGGTTTTATAATCTGGAAGGCTTGTGGGGCGATGCTCCTAGAATTAAGTTATGCCACAAAAAGAAAAAAACTCGCTCAAAGAAGACCTCAAGAAAAAAATAGAAGAATTCTCCGCGCTTTACGAAGTAGGTAAATTTATAACCTCAACCCTCCATCTCGATGAAGTCCTTTCGCTTATAACAAAAAAAATAGCAACTATAATGAAGGCGTCTGCCTGCTCCCTGAGGCTTTTAGATAAGTCAGGCTGCGAGCTTCTTCTGCGTTCTTCATATGGCTTTACAAGCAAAAAGTTTCAAAAGATAAAAAGAAGCCTCAAGGTAGGAGAAAGCATTGCCGGCAGAGTAGTTAAGAGGGGTAAACCTTATATTATAAATGACCTGAGAAAAGAAAAAAAATATAAATATCCATCTTATGCTACACAGATAGGCCTCAGGTCAATGGTAATAGTGCCTCTTGTACAAAAAGATAAAATTATAGGCACCTTGAGTATTTACAATATAAAAGTAGGAAAGTATACCCTTGAAGATGCGAAACTTTTAGCAATGTTTGCCAGCCAGGCAGCGATAGCTATTGAAAATGCCAGGCTTTTTGAGCAGGCGCAGACAGGTTATCTGAATACTATCAAGACGCTTTCTAATATAATAGACGCCAAAGACAGCCAGACGTTCGGACATTCTGAGCGCGTCATGGAACATTGTATGGATATTGCAGAGGCCTTAAAGCTCTCTGAAAGCCAAAAAGAGGTTTTGAAATATGCGGGACTTTTGCATGACATAGGCAAGATAGGCATAGATGTGGGCATACTCAGGAAACCTTCTAAGCTTACCAATGATGAATGGAAGATAATTGCCATGCACCCGGTGGTGGGTTCCGGGATAGTGGAGCAGATAGGATTTCTGGACGATATGGCCCCTATTATACTGCATCATCACGAAAGGTATGATGGCAAGGGATATCCCTCAAGGTTAAAGCAAGATAGGATTCCCTTAGGGGCGAGGATACTTTCTGTTGTGGATGCATACGAATCAATGGTTTCAGACAGGCCTTACAGAAAAGCCCTGTCCTCTAAAAAAATAAGGCAGGAATTATTGGAAGGCGCAGGCACTCAATTTGACCCGGATATAGTGAAGATTTTTATAAAGGTTCTGGATAAGAAGAAATGATCAAGCTGGAAACATACCTGGTAAAGATAATAAAAGAAGCTTTGAATAAGGCATTTCCGGAGATATCTGATAATGATAGCCTTGGCATTGCCCTGGAGATCCCGAAAGAGAAAAAATTCGGGGATTTCTCTGTAAATATAGCTATGAAACTATCCAAAAAGATCAGGAAACCGCCTGTGGATATAGCAACAGGCATTATAAAGCATATTGAAAGATCAGATCTCATCAACGATGTTAAAATTGAAAAGCCAGGATTTATAAATTTTTATGTCTCTAGCAAAGCAGTGGTAGGCAGCCTTAAGGATGTTATCAATGAAACAGATGGTTTTGGAAAATCTTCCATCGGAAAAGGTAAAAAGGCGCAGATAGAATTCGTAAGCGCAAATCCAACAGGGCCTCTGACTGTAGCTCACGGGAGGCAGGCGGCCATAGGAGATTCTTTAGCCAGGATTTTACAGTTCTCGGGTTACGACGTTACCAAGGAGTACTATATAAATGACGAGGGCGTGCAGATACAGGCACTTGGAAAATCGCTTAAGGCAAGGTTTCTGGAGTTAACGGGCGAACAATCAGAATTTCCCGAGAATGGATACAAGGGCAGGTATATTTATGATATAGCGGAAAAGTTAAAAAACAGCCATAAAGATCAAAAAATATCAGAAGAATTTTTCATGGAATACGCGGCTAAAGAAATAATGCAGACCATAATAAAGGACTTGGAAGATTTCGGGGTTCATTTCGATGTGTGGTATAGCCAGAAAGCTTTAGCTAAGTCAGGAAAAGTAGAGAAGGCGGTAAAGACTTTAAAAGAAAAAGGATTTTTGTATGAACAGGACGGGGCGACATGGTTTAAATCTACTGGGATGGGTGACGATAAAGACAGGGTTATTATAAAAAGTGACGGCTCGTATACGTACGTTACCCCGGACATGGCTTATCACAGGGAAAAATTTGAAAAGGGTTATGATAAGATAATAGATATACTCGGGCCTGACCATCATGGCTACATAAACAGGATAAAAGCGGCTTGCGGGGCGCTTGGATACGACACTAGTAAGCTGCACATAATGATAGCCCAGCTTGTAACGCTTTACAGGGGTGGAAAACCTGTCAGAATGTCTACCAGGGAAGGCGAGTTTGTTACGCTGCGGGAAATAATGGATGAGGTGGGAAGAGATGCGGCCAGGTTCTTTTTTATTATGAGGCGGACAGATAGCCATCTTGATTTTGATCTGGCGCTCGCAAAGGCCCAGACATTGGATAACCCTGTTTATTATATACAGTATGCCCACGCAAGGATTTCCAGCATTATAGAATTTTCTAAAAACGCAAAACCAAATCTAGACAATCTAGCTCTTTTGGATAAAGAGCAGGAACTGGATTTAATAAAAGCCCTGATGCATTATCCTAAGATAATAGAGGCAGCGGCTGTAAACCTGGAACCGTTTATTCTTCTCGCATATCTGCAGGACCTGGCAGGATTTTTCCATACCTATTACAACGCTTATCGTGTAGTCACTGATGATAAGCCTCTTACCGAGGCAAGAATCACCCTTATTCATACAGTTAAAAAAGTTCTGGCAAGCGGACTTGGTTTACTGGGCGTAACTGCGCTTGAAAAGATGTAACATATGTCTGGCGCATGACCGGTGTCAGGCACATCTGTATCTTTGTGCCTGACACCGGCCATGGAAAATCATGTTTGAATCAATTAAGATCTATAAAGGCGAAGAATTGGATTATAAGGCTCTTGCCGTCCAGTTGGTGGATTACGGCTACGAGCGCAGAGAGATGATTTCTGAAACAGGAGACTTTAGCATGCGCGGGGGCATAATAGATATTTTCCCTCCTACATTCGAAGGCCCTGTCAGGATTGAATTATCAGGAAATATCGTGGAATCCATAAGGAGCTACAGCCTGCTTTCTTCAGAAACCCTTGAAGAGCATGCAATGGTTATAATCCTTCCAAAGCTCGGCATTTACCCGAAAAAAAGAAAAAAAATAAATCTGGGAGAAAAAATCCCGGTAAGTTCATTTGTAGATATTCAGATAAATGATTACGTGGTTCACGTGGACCACGGTATAGGCATATTCAGGGGTTTTAAGAAGATAAAATTCGGCGCAGAAGAAAAAGAAAATATTATCATAGACTACGCTGATAATGACAGGCTCTATGTCCCGATAGAGGAAATACATCTGATACAGAAGTACGTTGCTTTTGAGCGCAGGCCGCCCAAGCTTTATAAGCTGGGCTCCAAGATGTGGAAGGCGGTCAAAGAGAGAGTTAAAAAAGGCATTTATTCCATGGCTTTTGAACTTCTGGAAATAAACGCGATGCGCTCAAAGGTGGAAGGTTTCCAGTTTTCAAAAGATACAGAGTGGCAGGCGCAGTTTGAAAATAATTTTCCTTTCAAAGAGACTCCTGACCAGCTGCGCTCGACGGTTGAAGTAAAAAAAGACATGGAAGCCAAAAAGCCGATGGACAGGCTTTTATGCGGGGATGTAGGATACGGCAAGACAGAGGTTGCTCTCCGCGCGGCTTTTAAAGCAGTCATGGATAATAAGCAGGTTGTAATACTTGTCCCGACCACGCTTCTGGCAGAGCAGCATTTTATAACATTTAAAAACAGGATGAAGGATTTCCCTGTGACAGTAGAGATGATGAGCCGCTTCAGGACCAAGGCTGAGTCGAACAGGATATTAAAACAGGCTGAAGAAGGATCTATCGATATCCTTATAGGCACACACGCGATACTCAGAAAGAATATGAAGTTTAAAGATTTGGGGCTGGTTATAATAGACGAAGAACAGAGGTTTGGAGTAAAAGATAAAGAGATGCTTAAAAAAATCAAGCTCACGGTAGATGTTTTGACGCTCACTGCCACACCTATCCCAAGAACCCTTTACATGTCTCTGATGGGAATAAAAGATATGTCTATCATAGAAACCCCTCCAGAGGACAGGCTTCCGGTAGAAGTGGTTGTCTCGGAATATGACGATAATGTTATAAAGAAGGCGATACTTTTTGAAAAAAATAGAAACGGACAGATATTTTTTGTGCACAATAGAATAGAGGGTATTGATAAAATAGCCCAGAGGATATCAGGCCTTGCGCCTGAGGCAAAGGTAGCTGTTGCGCACGGCAGAATGCATTCAAAAGAATTGGAAGGCATAATGAGAGAATTTATGAAAGGAAATATTGACGTTTTGGTATCAACGGTTATAATAGAGTCAGGCATTGATGTACCTAATGCCAATACCCTTATAGTTAACCGCTCGGACATGTTTGGCCTTGCTGATCTGTATCAGCTGAAAGGCAGGGTGGGCAGGTTTAAAAATAAGGCGCATGCGTATTTTTTTGTCCCTAGAGGCAACGTATTGAGCAAGGAGTCGGAAAGAAGGCTTGATGCGCTGGAAAGATATAAGGATCTTGGTTCCGGGTTTAAAATAGCAATGGAAGACCTGGAGATAAGAGGCGCGGGAAACCTGCTCGGCAAAGAACAGCACGGTTATATATCCGCAATCGGTTTTGATTTATATTGCAGGATTTTAAGAGAGGCTGCAGATGGACTTAGTAAACATCAGGGTTATTAAAATTATAATTATTTCTGCCGCCCTTATAGCGCTTGGCGCTTTAGCTCAGGCAGCGACTATTAATAAGTTTGTGGCGATTGTAAATGATGAAGTCATAACCCAGCAGGATGTTGACCAGCTGCTGTCGGTGCTATACGCCCAGTATAACCAGGAATATAAAGGCGATGAATTGTTGCAAAAAATGGAAGGGGTTAAAAAGGATATATTGAACCAGATAATAGAGGATAAGCTTGTCTTGAGCAGGGCAAAAGAATTAGACATAAAGGTTACTGAATCGGAAATAAACGAGAGGCTGGATTATATTAAAAAAGGATTTCCTTCAGAGGATGAGTTTTATAAAACCCTTGAAACCCAGGGCGTTACCATAGCTAATTTAAAAGACAGGTACAGGGACCAGATAATGATGAAAAAACTTGTGGATTACGAGGTTAAATCAAGGATCTCTGTTCTGCCTTCAGAGGTAAGCGATTATTATGAAAAGCATAAAAACCAGCTCAGGGAAGTGGATAAGTACAGGGTAAAAAATATATTAATAAAGGCAAAAGACGAGGTTAGCTTTGAACTGGCAAAAGTAGAGATAGATAATGTTTACGCTAAACTTAAAGAAGGCGCAAACTTTGACGATCTGGCGATGCAGTATTCCAAGGGCCCCAATGCGGAAAAAGGCGGGGATATGGGGTATATTGAAAAAGGTCAGATGCTCGAGGCCCTGGATAACGCTATATTTAAATTAAAACCTGGAGAATTTTCTGAGCCTGTTAAAAGCGAGATAGGATATCATATTTTTAAAGTCGAGGATATAAAATATGGGCGGCAGCCGGGCCTTGAAGAAGCCCAGAAAGATATCCAGATGATGCTTTTCCAGAATAAATTCAAAGTAAAGGTAGGGGAGTGGCTGTCAGGCCTTAAGAAAAAAGCTTATATCTGCATAAAATGATCAAGCCCACCGTATTGATTACCACAGGAGATCCAAGGGGTATCGGGCCCGAGGTTACTGAAAAGGCGCTGGAAGACTCTAAAATAAAACGCCTGGCAAATTTCTTTATAATAGAGCCAAAAGATAAAACCGGTTTTGACGCAATCAAAAAAGCCGCCGAGATTTTAAAAAAGCGGAAAGCGCAGGCCCTCGTAACAGCCCCGGTAAACAAAGAAGCGATAAATAGATCAGGAATACCTTTCCAGGGGCATACCGAGTATCTGGCAGAAACCTCGAATACAAAAAAATTCGCAATGATGCTTTGCGGCGGCCCGCTCAAGGTCACTACCGTTACCCGCCACGTGCCGCTAAAAAAAGTCTCAGAGATACTTACGCAGGCAAAAATAATAGACGCTGTAAAATTGACGGACTTTGCTTTAAAAAAATATTTTGGTATTAAAAAACCAAAAATAGGGGTATGTGGATTAAACCCGCATTGCGGAGAAGGCGGTAAAATAGGCAATGAAGAGCAGATCATAATAATCCCGGCTGTTAAAAAAATCAGGCGCCTTGTGCCGGGAATCCTGGGCCCTATTTCAGGAGATATTATTTTTTATATGGCAATTCAAGGGAAATTAGACGCTGTTATTTCAATGTATCATGATCAGGGGTTAGGCCCGCTGAAGATGCTGGCTTTTGAAAAAGGCGTGAATGTCACATTGGGGCTTCCTTTTATCCGCACCTCTCCGGACCACGGCACAGCCTATGACATAGCAGGTAAAGGCTGTGCTGATCCTAGTTCAATGAAAGAGGCAATAAAACTTGCTGTCAAGATGTGTTTACCTCTCCGTTCGCCGAACGGGAGTTACCTTCCCGTTCGGCGAACGGGAAGGTAAAATATGTTAAAGCTAAACGAACTAAAATCAATTCTGCGCGAATATGATATCCGTCCCAGTAAGCGCCTCGGCCAGAATTTTCTGATAGACCAGAATATCAAGAATAAAATAATGCATTCTATTGCGCTGGAAAAAGAAGATATTGTTTTGGAAATAGGGCCAGGCCTGGGCGCCTTAACAGAAGATTTGGTTAAAAAATCAAAAGAAGTCATTGCGGTAGAAAAAGATAAACGATTGTATGACTTCCTCTCAAATAGTAAAGGTTTAAAGCTTATAAATGATGATATACTGAATTATGAATTCAAAGCTATTTCCAAAAAATTAGTTGTTATAGGCAATCTACCGTATTCCATATCCAGCCCTATATTGAATAAGCTGATAGACAATAGGGGTTGTATAAAAGTTCTTTATGCAACAGTGCAGGTGGAATTCGGGGAAAGGCTCACTGCAGCGCCTGGTACAAAAGATTATGGATCACTATCCTGCTATGCCCAGTTCTACGGAGACGCAAAGATTTTATTTAAAATTCCTAGAGGCGCATTTTTTCCTGTGCCAGAAGTTGATTCGTGTTTTTTAAAGATAGATTTTGAGAAACAGATAGACGAGTCTATTGACCAGGAATTGCTTTTTAAGCTGATCCGTTCCAGCTTTGAAAAACGCAGGAAGATTATTCTTAACTCTTTGGCTTCTTCAGGTATATTTAAATCAAAAGAAGAAGTGTTTGCCTGTTTATCAAAAGCCCGCATATCACCCGGCCGCCGTCCTGAAACAATCTCCTTGCAGGAATTCATCTCTTTATCCGCGCAAAAATAGGGACAGCGACCATTTTTTATCTAAAAAAATGGTCGCTGTCCCTATTTTAAGCGGACTCCCAAAGCTGTTTGGCGTTGACAATATGCTATATATATGCTATTTTAGTCTAAATTATGGCTATAAATAAAGATACTGTTAAATATACGGCTAATCTTGCGAGGATAGAGCTGTCTGATGAGGAACTGGACCACTTTACAGGTCAATTGGACAGGATTTTAGCTTATGTGGATAAGCTAAATACTCTGAATGTCGCTGATCTTAAACCCACAAGCCATGTCCTGAAGATGAAGAATGTCTACAGGGAAGACGCTGTTAAGAATTCACTTCCTGTTTCCGGGGCTATAAAAAACGCTCCTCTTGCGGAAAATAATTTATTCAAAGTACCGAAGATTATAGACATAGAGGCATGATGGAATTAAATACACTCACCGCGCATAACCTGATAGAGCTTTTAGAAAAAGGCGATATCTCACCTATAGATATATGCAATAATATTATTAATAAAATAGAAAAGACAGAGAAAAGCCTGTCGGCGCTTGCGCATTTTGATAAAGAAAAGGCTTTGGAGAGATACGGCAATCTCAGTAAAGGTGCTGAAAAGGGAGAGCTTTGGGGAATCCCGATTTTTATAAAAGATAATATCTGCGTCAAAGACGAACTTACCACTTGTTCCTCAAAAATTCTTAAAGGTTTTAAGCCTCCTTACAACGCTACCGTAATAAATAAACTCACGGGCCTTGACGCAATACTGATGGGCAAGACAAATATGGATGAGTTTGCTTTTGGTTCGTCAACTGAAACATCGTGTTATGGCCCTACCAGGAATCCGTGGGATCCGGAGAGAATACCCGGGGGTTCGTCAGGAGGGTCTGCGGCAGCTGTGGCAGGAGATGAAGCGATATTCGCGCTTGGGTCAGATACAGGCGGATCCATAAGGCAGCCTGCCGGCATTTGCGGAGTAGTGGGGCTGAAGCCGACATATGGAAGGGTGTCCCGATACGGGCTTATAGCGTTTGCGTCTTCTCTGGACCAGATAGGACCGATTACAAAAGATGTGGAAGACGCAGCTATTTTATTAAAAGCTATTTCAGGGCATGATGAAATGGATTCAACCTCCGCTAACATGCCTGTTCCGGATTATCTTTCCTGTATGAAAAAAAGCATAAAAGGGCTCAAGATCGGAGTTCCAAAAGAATATTTTATCGATGGTCTGGATAAAGAAGTCAAAGATTCGATCAAAGTCGCCATAGAGAAACTGGAAAATTTAGGCGCTGTCTGCGAAGACATGAGCTTGCCGCATACTGAATACGCCGTGAGCGTGTATTATCTGGTCGCGACAGCTGAAGCGAGTTCGAATCTTGCAAGGTTTGACGGGGTTCAATACGGCTTAAGGGCAGATAATATAAGGTCAATGATAGATATGTATAAAAAGACGCGCAAACAGGGATTCGGAGACGAGGCAAAACGCAGGATTATTCTCGGGACATTCGCTCTTTCAAGCGGATACTATGATGCTTATTATTCAAAGGCGCTGAAAGTCAGAACGCTGATAAAGATGGATTTTGATAATGCGTTTCAAAAATTTGACGCCATAGTAACGCCTACTTCTCCAACTGCAGCTTTTAAAATAGGGGAGAAGATAAGTGACCCCCTAACTATGTATCTTTCGGATATATTCACTATTTCTGCGAATCTGGCCGGCATTCCTGGCATATCTATACCGTGCGGATTTACAAAAAATAATCTCCCGATAGGGCTTCAGATACTTGGGAAACCTTTTGACGAAGAGACTATTTTAAGGATAGCGTATAATTACGAACAGAATACAGACTGGCATAAGCGAAAACCAAAACCATGAAGGTTAAGACTAAGATTGAGGTTGAGAAAATTCTTAACCTTAATCTCAATCTTAACCTAATAATATAAATATGTCATACGAAATAGTTATAGGTTTAGAGGTTCATCTGCAGCTTAACACAAAGAGCAAGGTGTTTTGCGGATGTAGTACGGATTTCGGCTCTGCGCCGAATACCCAGACTTGCCCTGTGTGCCTTGGTTTTCCAGGAAGCCTGCCTGTTTTAAACAGACAAGCCCTGGAACTCGGGGCAAGGGCCGCGATTGCCTTGAATTGCCGGATAGCAAAAGAGATACGGTTTGACAGAAAGAATTATTTTTATCCGGATCTGCCAAAGGATTATCAGATTTCCCAATTTGACCAGCCATTAGCCCAGCATGGCATATTGAATATTGTTACCGGAGAATCAGAAAAAAATATAAGGATAAGAAGGGTCCATCTGGAAGAAGATACCGGAAAGCTTTTTCATCAAAAAGATTACAGCCTGATTGATTTTAACAGGTCAGGCATACCGTTATTGGAAATAGTGAGCGAACCGGATATGAATTCTCCCGAGGAGGCATATTCATATCTCACGGCTTTAAAATCAATATTGGAATATATAGATGTTTCTGATTGCAATATGGAAGAAGGCAGTCTCAGGTGCGACGCGAATATATCTATAAGAAAAAAAGGCGATAGCGCGCTAGGGACAAAAACAGAGATAAAAAATATGAATTCATTTAAAGGCGTTAAGGCTGCGCTGGAATATGAATCAAAACGCCAGATGGATTCATTGGAAGGTGGGAAAAGGATTATCCAGGAAACCAGGCTTTATAACGCGGAAAAATGCGTTACAGAGCCGATGAGGTCCAAAGAAGAGGCTCATGATTACAGATATTTTCCTGAGCCGGACCTTGCGCCTTTTGATTTCGAAGAAAGTTTTTTAGAGAAAATTCATAAAGGCATACCTGAGCTTCCGGAGCCTAAAAAGAATAGATTTATAAAAGATTACCGGCTTTCAAATTACGATGCCGCGGTGATTGTCTCTGACAAAGACACTGCGGATTATTTTGAGAAATGCGCTGGCTTATACGGTAATCCGAAAGCAGCTGCTAATTGGCTTATGGGAGACATCTCCGCGTATATGAAAGAGAATAACGTATTGATAAAAGATTTAAACTTGAAGCCGGAGCACCTCTCGGATATGCTTAAAATGATCGATAGCGGGGTAATTACCGGGAAGATCGCCAAAACGCTTTTAATAGAAGTTATCAAGACAGGTATTGATCCCCGCAAGTTAGTTAAGGAAAAAGGGCTTGGGCAGATTTCCGATAATAATTTATTGGAAAACGCCATAAGCGAAACTATTGCTGAAAACCAGAAATCCGTGAATGATTTTAAAAACGGCAAGGACAATGCCGTGATGTTTCTTGTGGGCAGGGTAATGCAAAAGACAAAGGGCAGGGCAAACCCAAATAAAGTGAATGAGATGCTGAGGGAAAAACTGAAAGGAGTAAAATGAAAAAGAGAATAGTACTATTGCTGATTATAGCGAGTTTTGCAATAGGCATTACAGCGCGCAATATAAGCTTTGCTGAAAAACAAGAACAGCAGCAAAAACAAAAAACAGATGATCTTTATAAACAACTGGAGCTTTTTTCAGACGCTGTAAGCGTAATCCGCACAGATTATGTAGAGGATAAAAAATCAAAGGATCTTATATACGGCGCCCTGAAAGGCATGTTGTCCTCACTGGATCCTTACAGCCAGTTTATGGACTCTGATACTTATAATGAAATGAAAGTCGAAACCGAAGGGGAATTTGGAGGCATAGGCATAGAGATCACCATGAAAGACGATCTTTTGACAATAATATCTCCTATTGATGATACGCCTGCGTATAAAGCAGGGCTTAAGGCAGGAGATAAGAT
>ERZ1292640.3411-Hain-H43-02um-R1-3411-length-12393-cov-4_pt1 | contig 12393 bp, 7 predicted proteins | sample MGYA00564404_ERZ1292640 | MGnify/ENA primary metagenome ERZ1292640 (study PRJEB36523, sample SAMEA6512636) | groundwater metagenome | collected 2019-01-08 | study: AquaDiva: Metagenomics assemblies of 32 groundwater samples | reverse complement strand
CGACTGCGCGGCCTGCATCCTTACTCCCAAGATGGTGGAAGTAGGGCAGCATCCCGGGATCGAACTGATGACCCTTTCTGAGGTCAGCTCGGTCACCGGGGAGGCGGGTAATTTCACGGTCCGGATCCTCCAGCGGACCAGGAGGGTAAGCCTCAAGACCTGTATCGGTTGCGGTACCTGCGCGGAAAAGTGCCCGGGCGGGGAAGACACTCAAGGCGATGGCTATGTTTGCAAAAATAATATTATTTGGAGCACTTCTCAACAATCCAGTCAAGTGTCAGAAAACGATGCTGTCAAGCCGGCAGTTTGCGAGCAAGCTGGCTTGACAGTTAGTTGCAAGGTAAGCGATTTGCAAACAAAATGTTCTGATTTTACCAATAAAGTGAAAGTGGAGGTGTTTGATAAATACACATCTGAACAAGTGGCTAACACGCAAAAAATTCAACAATTGCAAAGCGACTTGACTTGCGTGGCTTATGAAAATTGCGCTTATGGCTATGACAAGAACTTTTTTCCTGGCCAGATAAAAACAACATTGGTTGGCGGAAAAGAACAACCTTGTGTTGCCTGTCCTAAATGGATTTGTGTCAATCCAAACAACGCCGAGCTTCCTTATGGCAACGATGCTTATTGTAATGAAAAAATAGCCGAGGCCGGGCTTATTGGAAGCAATGTTAATGGTTTGTCCTGGAATTTTAATAATAGCAACAAAATTTGGGATGCCACTTGGCCAACTGGCTTGAGAAAGTGGTCAAGAGACACGGCTTGTTTTTCCAGCGATGGAAAAACTCGGCCAGCCAATGTATTAGCTGATAAATACGCCAGACAATCGGGCGGCTCTGCCGCGAACTATGCTTCAATGAACACAGCTTGTATTGTTAAACAAAAAGAATTAAAAACATTGCTTGACCAGCCGATAGCAATTATAGTCGCGTTTCCTTGGGATACCGAGAACTGGCCTTGTAAAACTAAAGCCAAGTGCGAGCAGATGGCCTCGGCTTGCCAGACATTGCAAGATGGCAACGCCACGCCACTATCTTCTGGCTGGAGCGAATGGCCGCCTACCAAGCCGCCTGTGCTTGGCGGGTTTACTGTGGGTTATCAAGGCGCTCAAGATGTATGTATCAGAACCCAAGCAGTGATGACGGCTTTGGAAAAAGTTAAGCAAGAGATTGAAAAAGCCGCTGGTAAAGAGGCACAATTTAAGCCCGAGGTGTTGGCTCAATTAAACATAGAGTGCAACGAGCTCAAGCGCCAGCAGGAGTTGAAAAAAGAATGCGATGGTTATGCTTTGACCAAAAAGGCCTTAGCCAACAAATGCAATAGCGTTGCTCTATCTGAAGACAAAGCTATTTGCAATGGCCAAAGAAGTCAGATGAGCGGGCTGTGCGCGTTGGCGAGAGAGAAAAACTGGAGCGACAAAGATGATTATTGCGATGGCACTCATTTAGTGGATTTATTATTAAGAAGCAACGAGGGTGATTTGGTTAACGAAATTGGTTTGCAAAAAGTTCGCAGTCGGTGTATGCAAACTTTGGACATTAGAACGCCTTTGGGCGAGATTATGAAAGTGTTGTCAATTTTAATGGGCATTCAATCAGGCACGGCCGCCCATGGCGGTATGGTGAGCTCTATTCAGGGGTCGCGGGTTTTTTACGAAAATGTGGGCAAGTTTATTAAAATGATTGAGGGTTTGAAAGACGCCATGGGCAAGGCCTATGATGACACTATGGCTAATTCAGTAACGGGCGGCTTTAAGATAACGCCCTTCAAGTGTGTGGCTATGCCCGCTGAAAGCAGTGTGGGCGGCCAGCGCCTAACCGGGCCAGATGGCGGACCGGTTTGCCCGGAAGTGGGCAATATCTATTCGCAAATGCAGGCCGACTTTGCTATTATCCGCCAAGAGACCGCCAACATTGCCCAAACTATGCACAAAAACAAAGATATTAATGTGCCCTTGCCTTGGAACAACGCTTATGTGCATTTATTCACGCAACAAATTGATGATTACCCCAGCATTAAGCCATTGTCAGATAGGGCGCAAGAGTTGAGAGGGTCAGCGCAATTTGTTTGGGCTATGGCCACAGCCATTAATTTTGCCAACACTAATTGCACTTGCGGTATGAGCTATTGCAAGCTGCCGTTTTGTATTTCGGGCCTGCCTTTAACCTTGGAGCCCTTGAAAAAGCCCTACTGCGCTTTGGTTTGGATGTTGCGCACCCCGATGATTGACTTGGGTAACCGCTTGGCGGAGGACTTGAACAAAACGCTTGATAAAGTAAAATAGAGTTATGACCTACGCTATACTCCTTGAAATTATTTTTCCGAGCCCCAAACGCGTAAGTTCGTAATTCGCGGGATTAACAAAATAATGAAAGTTATCTATAAATTTTTAGGCGGGTTTTTGCTGGTAGTCTTGCTGGCTGGGTTTTTGTCATTGAGCTATTTTCAGCAAACCAGCCAAAGCCAGGTTTCAGCGGCGGTGTCGGATGTGGGGCAAATTGAGCCAGTGGGCACGGGCTTTGGCGGCGCGGTGTGTGATCATATTATTCCTATTGGCGAGCCCTTGGAAAAAATGGTTAATTTATTGGCTACTATTTATGAAGCCAACCAAAACACGGCTTACAATCTTGAGATGGCTTCTAAAACCTTGAGCGGCATTTACGCTGAATTAAATAAAAACCAAAACGAGGTTTGCGATTTTAAGAAATGCTCGCCTAATTTTGCTAATTTGGGCCCGGATTTCAAGGTAGAGCTTGACGCGGTGGTGAAAAAGTGGTCAATTGGCGGGCGCGTTCCTTTGCCAACAGCTGACGAGTGCACTGGTAGCCCTTGCCCGCAATTGGGCAATGCCCAAGACGCCCAATTGGCTGTTAATTTGGACGGGATAGCAACCGACTTAGCGGGCGATGGCGGGAAATTTGACGAGCAAAAAAAAGAAATTGACAAACTTACCGGCATCAGCGAAATTGGCACTTTGATTGGCTTAAAATGGATTGTGGGACGGCAGGAAAAAATTGTCAGTGATCTTTTTGATCAAGGCAACCCCACCGAGGTAGTGCCCGATGACTTGGCGCAGGGCGATGCTGGGGCGAAAATTTCCAAGACCGATTTGATTAAAAGAATGGCCGCTAAAGCCGCCGAGATGATTAAGGCCTGCACCCCGTCCGAAACCGAAAAGAAAATGATTTTGAGCGGTCGGCAGGGCGACAGATATCCGCTCACTTGCCAGGCTGCTTTGGCCAATGGCCAGTATTGGCCGTTGGCTTGGTCCGAGTTTTGCCAAAGCGAATGCGCCGCCAACCAGGTGGGTAGCGACAAATGCATTGAGTGCTTGAGCAAGCCGCCAGTGTCCTTTGGTACTTGGACGGGCCTGAAAAAGGTATCAACTTTGGCCGAGATGAATTATAAGATATATGGCCGATGCGCCCAGAAAACCATCATAGACCCCGATACTGGGGAAGATATAACCACTGGCGTTTGCCATAACTCGCAAAGCGGCGATTGGGAGTTAAACAAAGAATGTATGGATTGTTTGTGTTCTAAAACCATTTGCGATCCCAACCCTCCCAAAAGAGACCCCATGGATGTAACGCAGGCTGAAGGTACTATCGGCGACTTTGATTGTCCAACCATTCAAGTGCCTATGTCTGACAACGAGTGCTTGGCTTGGCTGTGGGGCGGCAGCGCCCACAACTGGACCTGTTGCCACCAAACACCCATTGACTGGTATACTTTTGAAGACGGCGCCGAACCCGAGGCCCAAGTACATGAAATCAATAGCGCGGCCCCGGCTTTTAGCGAGGCCTTTGAGATAACTTCTTACACGCCCCCTACTTTTAAGATGGATGTAGCGACAACTAAGAGCGGTCAACTAGTCGGGCCGGGCTCCATGGCGGTTGACGAAAGGGTGATTCCCTTAGGTTCTTGTATAAAAATTAAAAATATTAACGAGCGAGATTTTCTTGGCAGGGCATGGAGCGCTATCCGGGGGTTGCCGTCGTTGGAAGACATATTAGTAAATACCTCGCTTTATACTATGAGTTTCTGCGCTAATGATATTGGCAATAAGACAAAGAAGGAGGACATTGTGGGCAAGCGAATAGACCTGTGGCTGCCTAGTAGTGGCGAGGGCAAGGCCTGGGGTCGGCGCGAAGTTGATATTAAATGGTGGTATGACCCGGGCAATCTTTGCTTTGACGAAGCGCGTCCTTATAGCGCTACTTGTGGAAACGAGCCAACTAAGCAATATGATGTTTCAGTTATGGCTAACGAATTAAATTTTGCGAAAGGCAAAGAAAGTCAATATGCTGATGCTTCGCCAGAACTGAAAGTATTATTGTCATGCTTGAAAGAAAAGTATTCTGCTGACACCTGGATGATTAATTCTATTTCAAATAGCGGAGTAGGCGCCTATAATCGTTGCGCCAATCGTTGGACAGATCTATCTTGCGCCCATGCTGAAAATTCTTGTCATTATGGCGGCAAGAAGTGTAAAGGCAATGGCTCTATGGCTATTGATGTGAGCGCTAAGGTGGGTGTCAATGGCAAAAATTTATTAGCCGCGACTTGTGAGTGCGCTGCTGCCAATCCCAGTTTAGGCAAAGTTACGGCCATAGAAGAAGGAATAAAAGGGAGTGAAACCGATCCGCTTCATTATCATATCAGCATCAAAAATGACACTTGTGATTGCGATGGCAAGGGCGGGCGGCCCTTTAATGTGTGTAAAAATAAATAATTGATTCATAAAAAATGTCTAAAAACTTTTCTAAAATTTTTTTGGCGGCGGCTCTAATCTATTTAGTTTTGCCCTTGCTGGCTATGGCCGCGGGGTTGCAGTTGGAAACAATTTTACCCAAAGCCCCGGGTATGCAAGAAATAGTTACCGGCCGCACTCAACTACCGGGCATTATCCGCTATGTGGTGGATTGGTCAATTATTATCGCGGCTTTAGTCACAGTGGCGGCTTTGCTGGTGGCTGGCTTTACCTATCTAACTTCACGGGGTCGGCCCGAGGCCACGCGAGCCGCCAAAGATCGTATTAAAAATTGTCTTTATGGCTTGCTGATTATTGCCGGGTCGTTTTTGGTTTTACAAACCATTAACCCGCAACTAACCATTATGACTATTCAGAGAAAAACAGTAACTGGCGGGGGCGTGGTGATGTTCACTCAAGCTGGGCTTTACGGCAACGGCCTACCTAATGGTTGCTCCAATTCGCCAACCACCTGCATCAACCCTGAAGCCGTAGTTGGTTTTAACGCGACTGGTGGTGATCCATTAGAAATTTTAATCAAAGCTGGCGCGGCGCGCTATTTGAATTATGACATTGCTAACACCATCACGGAATTTGGTAAGCTCATCCCGGAAAGCGCCCCGGTTACACCTGGCGTTACCCCGGTTGCTTTTGTTAACTTTCCTTTGTATGCTTTGGGATTTTTCGGTGATGTGACGGGCGAGGCCGAAGCCAAAGTTTTTGCTTATCCTGAACCGCAGTTTAATGTGTCATCTGAAGCCACAGCCAACCGAGTTATAGAATATCGACCGGGCGGGAAAGTGGATACAGATGGAAGCGCATTTGATCTGGCAAAAAAGGGGCGGCCATCTGAAGCCGCGGCGGCCAATAGCCCAGCTAGCGAATTAAAAATGACATTTATTGATATCCATCAGGATTATGCCGGTAATTTTAAGTCCGTCGCGCCTTATTATAATTCAAGCTCCAACACTACCGAGAATAAATCGTCCCAGCCCCATCCGCCCTTGTCTATCAGAATGCAAGGTGGCGGCCCGGGCGTGGTTTTATACGCTGACAGCGGCGGTATGAAAAACTTTTCTGGCACCGTGGAGGACTTTAACTTGAGCAATGTTAAGTTTGACAACCAAGCCGACAAAATTGAACTGCGCAATTTTGTGAAAAATCCCGATAAGACATATACTAGAACCAACACTTTTTTGGCGATTTTGCACAGCGGCTATTTTTTTACCGGCGACATCAGATATTTTTTTGAGCAGATACATCCTAACAGTTCTGACGAGCCCTTTTTACGCCTACCAAGAATTTATACAGATGGATCTTTTTGGGACAATAAAGGCGGCACCGAAGTAGATCTTATTGAGCTTGAAAAAAATGACCCTAAAAGAAAGAATAGGTATTTTGGCGATGGGCGGCCTGAATCTAATATTGGCCAATACTGCGGAGTTGATAAGTGTGATTGCTCGGCAGGAGGAGGTGGTTGCCCAGCAGGAGGAGGAGGGTTAGGAGATCCTGCCTCTAATTTTCCTGATGAATCTTTCTTTTATCCCAGCGACTCGTTGTCCATTGGCAATGCAGGATATATGGGGAATAAAACCCTGATTAATTATATGGATCAATTTGGTCGTTTAAGGGTTCAAGACAAAGCGTCTTCATTAGAGCTTTTTGAATTAGAAACAGGACAGGGTATTTATGGTTTAGATACTAATATTGATGGCGGCGCCGAGCTCGCTCTTGCCACTAAACAGAAAATAGCTTGCCGCGAGGTTAAATTGTGCACTAGCAAGGGGTATTTGGGTGATTGCTTGGTATTTGTGCCTAATTTACCTGATTTTATTATGCAAAAATACTCGGGCGATCGCTACGACTCTATTGTTTTGCCGATGCCCCTATACGCGCCCATTAATATTCCGACATGGTTAACGGGCTGGGTGAAAACATATGATGACAAAGACGTTAAAGTGATAAAAAGTAAACAGATTGAATTTGAAGATAAAATAAAATCAATTGATATTAAGGGCGACTGCGCGGTGATTTTGTTTGAAAATTCGGTTGATGATTTTGACAAATGCGCGGGATGCACTCCTCCTAACTGCGATAAGTGTTGGCGCGATGGCGGGCCGGGGGCTAACTCCGAGGTGTTTACTTCAAGCGTGGCCGACTTAACCACTCATGAGATCAGCAAGTGCGGCGGTCGGGAAGACTTCGGCTTTGGCCAGCGCAAAAACTGCGCCTCATCTATTGCCATCTTCCCCATCAAAAAATCCAACGCACAACCAGGCCAGTAATTTGTCATTCTGAGCCAGCAGGCGAAGAATCCCTAACACCAAAACACGCCCTTAGCAGGCGTGTTTTGTTCTTGAAACCAATTCCACTCAACTTGCGATCGCAAGTTGAGTGGAATTGGTTTTAGTTAACAATTTCGCGGTAGGTATCTTCGGATATTGGTTGCTCGCCTTGAATGGCGCTCATATCTCCAGTGGTTGGCTGGCTGGTAGAGGTTGGGTCTGGGTTGGTTAGGGTTGGGCTGACTACTTTATAGAGTTCAGCTAATTTGCTCCTGACTGGATAGAAAATCAAGCGGTTGATTTCCTGTGCAATGTTTTTGGCTTTGGCGGCTGGAATTTTTAATTCTTTGGTTAGGGCGCCGGGCAAGTCGCTGGGCGATAAAAGCCCCAACAAGGCGTTGCCGACTAAAATAGCCAAGTCGCCCATTTGACTGATTATTTTATACCGCTCGCAAATCAGCCGAATGGAGTCCGCTGAATCCGGGCTTAAAATAGCCGCCTTTAATTCTGGAGGCAATTGGTCAAAAAGCTTGCTGGTTTGTTCTTGAGGATAAAGCATATTTTTTTATTATAGCACAGCCAATCAAGTTGACAAATGCAAAGGGTTCGTAAAAGTGTGATAATAGTAATAGAAAGGTTTTGGCAAAAGCTTTATACTGCTAATTTGACATCAATATATCAAAAATGATAAAATATCAATAATAAATTAATCAAAATATGACTCTTACAGCCATTGCCAAGCAACTTAACATCCCCTTTGCCAACATAGAAAAAGAAGTTTTGGAAAGCTATTTAGCAAAAAAGCTTTTAGAAAATAAAATAGATCTTTTTAGTTTGGCGAACAAATACAAAATAAAAAGTTTGTCTGAATTCGATCGGCTCATCAAGGCAGGCAAAATTTCTGAAACCACTCAAACGAGAGATGATTTTTTTAGGATTGATTATCTTACCTCGCAGATCGCTTTAATGAAAAATATTATTCAGTCATTTTAATGGAACTTTCAGAAATACAATTTGTCGTTGAAGACCAATTTCTTGATATAGCTATTGAAATTTCAAAGCCCTCGCCCGAAAAACTCCGCCTTATTTTAAGGGATAAAAGTTTTGTTGATATCCGTTTGTCTCAAAATGTTAAGAACCGCTTCGATTTTCATTGGGAAAGAACTCATATTGATAATACTATTTACCGCTATGATAATTTTCCTGACACAAAATTCAAAAAATTAGAAACTTTTCCTTGCCATTTTCATTTTCAAAAAGAAAATAAGGTAATTGTTTCGCCATTTTCCAAAAACTTGCCCAATGCCTTTGTTGATTTTATGGAATTTGTTCGTCAAGAAATGGGCAAATCTTAAAATTTCAAACCATAGCGAATGTTTTCATCCGTCTTGAATTTATTACAGGCGGATTTTTGTTTAGGCCGCTGCCTTGCGTTTTTTTTTAGTTTTGTGTTAAGGTTTGGATAGTTGGATTTTTACGCGCTTGTGTCATTCCTCGGCCATTAGGCCTCAGAATGACACAAGTTTTAACAATTTATTTTTGAAAGGAAGGAGTTATTATGCCAAATCCCATTGATATCTATGATGACAAGGGCAAGAAAATCGGGGAAGCTCGTGAACGCGAATGGGGTTATAAAGGGGATTATAGCGGCAGAGGCAGCGGAAGTAGCGGAGGTAGTAGTGGCGGTGGTGGCAACGGTAGTAGCATGAGCGATGGAACCGCGACACTTCTGGCCATTCTTTGCATTCTTGGCATCATAGCTGCAATATTCGTTTTCGTTGTGCTTCCTCTTTGGGCGCTTGTTTTATGGACAAATGGTAATTCGGCTCCTATCATAGCCATCTTAAAGGTATTGTGGTTCATTATAAGGGTGCCATGGTGGGTTTTTATAAAAATACCATGGATAATTATAGTATGGGTTTTTGCCCATATAAAATTATTATTCATTGTATTTCTAAGTATTTTGCTTTTGCTTTCTATTATTGTTGCGCGCAAATCGAAGTAATTAAAATGCGTATAAATCTCAAAAAAGGTAGACACCGTGTCTACCTTTTTAAGTTTTTTCAACGAGTTTATGTTTTTTTGCTTTTTGCTTCTCTTGCTTCGACTTCTAATTCCGCCAGCTCTTGGGATTTTTCTGCTTTTTGTTTTTCAAGTTCGGCTAATTTGTTGGCGATTTGTTGGCTGTTGGCTTTGATAGCGTTTAACTCGTTGGTGAATGATTGTTTTTTGTTGTTGAGATCGTTTTCATTGACCTTGTTTCCCACAAAAGCAGAGGTGTTAATGGTAATGTCTATATTGGTTATTTCTTCTTGCTTTTTCTGTTCTTCGGTGATTGCTTGTTGTTGCTCGTCAAACAATTTTTGCCAGTCATTGGTTATTTGTTGTTGCTCGTTTTTTAATTTCGTTCGTTCTGCTTTGAAATTTATTTTTTCTCCCCCATCTTTAAAACCAAGCCCCTGCATAGCTCCTCCAGATGTGCTATTGATATAGTTGCGCAAGTATGTATTGCCACCATGGCCGTCTGACTGTTTGTTTTCATAATAATCTTCGGACCTTAAGTTACTTTGTATCGCTCTCCAAAATTCTGAGCCCAACAACACACCAGCTTCACCAACTATCTTACCATTCCAAAAGTCATTGATTATATCAGAGTTGGCCGCTATTTTAATGGTTTCCATATTATAACTTTCCATCTGGCTGGTTCTGGCTTCGGCCATTATTTTAGCGGCCAAAACGGGAATTTCTGTTTTGAGAGCGTCAAGATTATTTAGTTTTTCTTGTATGGCCGCTATGGCCGCTTTGTTTTCTGAAGGGGTATTTTCTAAATCAACCCTTAGCTTTTCTTCGTATTGTTTGTGTTGTCCAGCTTCATCAAATCCCTCTTTTTTCATATCATTTATAATATTAGGAGTTAAGCCAGCTTTTATTTTCTTTTCATCTATGTATCTATAATTGCCGTATCTTTGTTCGTCCTCTGGGCTAAGATTAAGGCCAGCTTTTTTGAGCCAGGCATTAGAAAGTTTTTTCTTGCTCACAATTTCAGCTGTGAGCATGGGGTCAAGTGGCTTGAAGTGGTTGATTCTTTCTGGGTCAGTATCGTTAATAGCATCTTCAATAAGTTGCTTCCTCATAGCTGGGGTGAGCGCGGTGAAAGCGCTCAAGGGCGCGGGGTTTCTCATCATGGCTTCAGCCACATCTAACCGTTTTTGGCGGCCGACAATACCTGGTAGGACATTCTCTAAAGTGGTGTTAAGGAAGGACACTGATTTATCCTTTAATTCCTTGACTCTTTCGTCAGATTTCTTGTCTCGTTCTTGGTCAATAGCCCCGCCTACTTTGGCGCTAATTCTTTTCCGAGCCGGGTTGGCCCAAACAGTAGAACCAAGAGTGCCAGCTCCCACAATGCCTCGCACAGCTATGCTAGCAATTCGGCCGCCAGTGCCCCAATTGGCTTTGTCAGCGGCCGTGGCGCCGCCAAAAGTAAAGCGGCCTATTTCATTGGCCTTAGCTCTTACTTGATTCATTTTACTTTCATTTTTCCAATCTTCATAGCCCTCCTCTCCCGGTTTTTTGGCCTCGCCCATTCTTTTCTGCCATTGATTTCTTCCAGCGGCCACGCTTTTCTTGCCAGCTAAAAGAACGCCTGCTCCGGCGCCTGCGGCCAAGCCAATACCCGCCCCCTTAGCCAAGCCCAAAATGCCCTTAGCCCCGCCGCCCATTAGTTTGCTGGTGGTCAAGACAAGCCCGGCAATTAAAAAGCCCACGGGTATGGTGTAAGGCAGGATACGATTAAGAATTCCATTAACATCATTGCCGCTCACGGACATAATTTCGTTGGTGCGCGCCAAAATTTGCATAGAAAGATAAAGAAAAAACCCCAGCAGCACCGGCAAAATCAACGCCCATTGTAAAAACAACTCCCACCATTGGTCAAATTGTTTTTTGGTTTTTTCAAAGATAAAGCAGAAAAAGGCCGCTGGCGAGAGAATGACCAATAGCCAGATAATCGGTCCTCTGGCTAAAAACAAAACGCCATAAATAGCCAAGGCCAAAGAGCTGACTACGCCAAAAGCAATCAGCATTAAAGTGCTGAACATTAAAGAGCCATTGGTGATAATGTCGGCCCAATTGCGGTAAAGCGCGTCTTGTTGGCGCGCGAAGATGGCTGATAGGGCCGAGAAGTCCGCGCCCTGCACAAAAAAGCTGCCCAAGATATTGCCAGCATCCACCACGGCCCCGCAAATAGCCGGGGTGAAGTTAATTAACAAGGCGATGAACAATAAATTGCGAAAGGTTTCTTTGGTTTTGAATTTATTGCCAAAATCCAAGGCCGTAGAAAAGCCGATATAGGCCAAGCCCAAGATAAAGGCCATATTAACCAAGTCGCGTAAAAGCGTCCAGCCGATTTCAATAATAAAATTGTCGGGCGGCCGCAAGCCGGGCCGGGTATAGGAAATATTGTAGGGGTTGCTAAGTGTCCAAGTTACCAGCCAGTTGGCAAAGTTTACCAAGTAGCCCACCAAGCCCAAGACGAGTTTAAGAATCAGCCCTACAAAGCCCGAGGCCAAGCCAGTGGGCGTGAGGTAATCATACCAAGCAGCTTGCGAAGACAAAGGAGCCAACAAAAAAACCGCGGTTAAACCTAAACCCAAAAGTAAAAATGTTCGCCAAGGAATTTTACGAGTGATCATTTTAGAAAAACTATTTCTTTATTATAACCTGTGGAAAACTTTTGGTCAATTTTAGCCAGGCCTCTATGGCTAAGGTTTCGGGTCGATCGGCAGGCGAGATTTGATTTTGTTGGAGCCATTGATTTGTTTTATCTCTACTTATATCCAAGCCCTTAGCCAAATTGTTAGACAGTTGTTTTCGGGGCCAAACAAAGCCCGCCCGCACAATTTGCGTAAAAATAGCCAGGTCTCTTGGTTTCAGTATTATTTTTTTTGGTTGGATTAATAAAATAGCCCCATCAACCTTGGGTTGCGGGTAAAAACATTTCCGCGAAATATAGCCCGCAATTTTTACATCACTGTATAGTTGATTAAAAACTGACAACTTAGACATCTCGCCTGGTTCGGCGGTTATTTTTTGGCCAATTTCTTTTTGGGTAATTACCGCCATTAGTTCGGGCTGATTTTTGGCTTCTAAAAATTTCATAATCACAGCCGTGGCTATATTGTAAGGCAAATTGGCCACCACTTTATAACTTTGAAAATTGAAAATTGAAAATTGAAAATTAAGTATGTCCTCGTGTATCACTTCAATATTAGAAATTCCTTTTTGGCTGATGCTTTTATTTAGAATTTCTACCATATTGCGGTCTTTCTCCACGGCGATAACTTTTCTTGC
>ERZ1292640.3410-Hain-H43-02um-R1-3410-length-12393-cov-11_pt1 | contig 12393 bp, 10 predicted proteins | sample MGYA00564404_ERZ1292640 | MGnify/ENA primary metagenome ERZ1292640 (study PRJEB36523, sample SAMEA6512636) | groundwater metagenome | collected 2019-01-08 | study: AquaDiva: Metagenomics assemblies of 32 groundwater samples | reverse complement strand
CGGCGCTGCGCATCATCGACAAGCAGGGTCCGCTCGGCAATCCCGCCGACCGCGATCACTGCATTCAGTACATGACCGCGATCGGGCTGATCAAGGGCAATCTGACCGCGGCCGATTACGAGGACGACGTCGCCCGCGATCCGCGTGTCGATGCGCTGCGCGGCAAAATGGTGTGCGTGGAGAACAAGCAATGGACCCGCGATTATCTCGATCCGGGCAAGCGCTCGATCGCCAACGCGGTGCAGGTGTTTTTCAGGGACGGCACCAAGACCGCCAACGTTGCGGTCGAGTATCCGGTCGGCCATCGCCGCCGCCGCAAGGAAGGCGTGCCGCTGCTCGAAGCCAAGTTCAGGACCAATCTCGCGCGCCGCTTCCCGGCCAGGCAGCAGGCCGCGATCCTCGAGTTGTGTTGCGACCGGCAGCGGCTGCAAGCAACACCGGTCCACGAGTTCGTCGATTTGTTCGTTATTTGAAACGAGGAGGGTTTCATGAAACAGATCATCGCTGTCGCTGCAGTGATGCTGCCCATGGCATGGACGCCGCCCGCCGCTCATGCGGCATCAACGCTTACTCCCGGCCTTTACGAATACACGATAAAGATGAACATGCCCGGGGCGCCGATGAACATGCCGGCGCAAACTTCGCGGCGCTGCCTCAATTCCAAGGACGTTGAGAGCAACAAAGCGCTTGAAATGCCGCCGGAGCCGAACAGCGACTGCCAGGTCAAGGACATGGTCATGACCGGCGGCCATTTTTCCTACAAGGTTGTGTGCACGAGACCCCAGAAACTCACCGGCAGCGTCAAGGGCACCATGACTGCAACCAGCATGACGATGGACATGACCATGACGGTACCCGAAGCCCCGGGGCCGATCCAGCAATCCGTCACCGCGCGGCGCATCGGCGATTGTAAATAATAGCCGCGTTGACCGCGGGCATCACCTGCTCCGCCATCAATTCCATGGAGCGGCGCGCAAGCCGCGGGTCGGCCCAGTCGTGGCCGGCATACAGCAATGTCCCAAAGTCTCCCGTGACCTCGCGGAACGCAAGCAACTGATCCACCACGCTGTTGACGCTGCCGCAGATCACGAGACTATCGAGCACATAATCCAGCGTCACCGCGGAATCCGGCAGCTTGAGATCGTGCTTGAAAATATTGACGTTGCCGTAGCTGCGGCGTTTGGTAAGCAGGTTCCAGAAGTAGAATCCGTAAGGACCGTTCACGTCTTTCGCATAGCGCCGCGCGGTCGCGTCATCGTCGGCGATGAAGATGCTCTTGCAGACCCGCCAGTCACGCCGGTCAGCTTTGTGTCCACCGAGTTCGCAGCCCTGCGCGTGCATGGGCCAGTGCGTCGCCGCCCAGTCGGGCTGCAGAAAATTCGCCGTGATCGGCGTCCAGCCGCGTTGGGCGGCCGCCACGAGTCCCTTGGAGTGCGGCACCACGACCGTCACTATGATCGGCGGATGCGGCTGCTGATACGGCTTGAGCATCACGCCCTGCCCCGCCTCCCGCAGCAGCGTGCGCTCGGTCGACAGGTTCCAGAACTGCCCCTTGAGATTGTACGGAGCGTCGCCGGCCCAGATTGCAAGAATCTGGTCGATCGCCTCGACGAACATCGCGTTGCGGTCGCGATCCAGGTTGCCGAGCATTTCCATGTCGGAGCGCAAACCTCCCGGTCCGATGCCGAACAGAAAGCGGCCCTCGAGCATGTGATCGAGCATGGCGACATTGGCCGCCACCTGCGCCGGATGGTTGTTGGGCAGATTGACGGTGCCGCTGCCGAGTTTGATTTGCCGGGTCTCGAAAGCGACGCTCGCGATAAATGCCAGGCACGACGGAATGGATTCGCATACATCGGTCACGTGCTCGCCGATGAATGCCTCGACGAATCCCAGCTTGTCAGCGAGTATGACTGCCTCCCTGTCCTCCCTGAGCGTCTGCGTGTAGTCGCGGCCGGGCGGATGCATGGGCATCGTGAAAAAGCCTAGCTTCATCCTGTTGTCCTCACCCTGCGCCCGCGGAGGGCGGAACAGGATTCCGTCGGCTTGCCGATGGATGTGACCCCGCAGCGGGATGCAAGGCGCCGGATATCCGCGTGCTATTGTGCGCCTTCACGGTCGCATCCCGTAAACGGGTCCCTGCTCCACGCTCCGGCGCCCGGTCTCGAAGGCAGCGGAGGCTTCTGACGGCAGCCCATGCGCAAGCCGCTGTCCGTGTTCGCGGGTGGTATGAAAGCCCACCTTCGGCCAGCGCTCCATCGTGAGCTGCAGATTGTATTTGTTGGGCGCGAGGTACACCGGATTGTCATCGACGTCACGCGCCAGGTTCGGCGCATTTTCTTTCTCGAAACCGCGGCGCGCCGCCTCATCGGGGAATGTCAGCCAGCGCGCGGCAAAGATATTGGTCGTGTCGTACACCGCGTCCACTTTGTATTCGCTTTGCAGCCGCTGCACCACGATTTCGAACTGCAGCGATCCGACCGCGCCGAGCAACAACGCGTTGCCGGATCCTGAGTCGAACACCTGGATCGCGCCCTCCTCACCCAGTTCCCGCAGTCCCTTCTGCAACTGCTTGGCCTTGAACGGATCGCGCGGCCGCGCCAACCGGAACAATTCGGGCGCGAAGTACGGTATCCCCTTGAACCCGAGCGCCTCCCCTTCAGTCAGCGTATCGCCGATCTGCAACTGCCCGTGATTGTGAATGCCGATGATGTCTCCCGCCACCGCGTCTTCACTCTTCACGCGCTCGTTCGCCATGAACGTATGCACGTTGCCGAGCTTCATCCCGCGCCCGATCCGCGCGTGATGCACTTTCATGCCGGGCTGATAGCGGCCAGAGCAGACGCGAAAGAACGCGATCCGGTCGCGGTGCTTGAGGTCCATGTTCGCCTGAATTTTGAACACGAAGCCGCTGAAAGAGCCTTCTGCAGGCCGGACCACGCGGCTGCCGCCATCGCGCGGCTGCGGCGGCGGCGCCCATTCGACAAGCGCCTGCAGGATTTCCTGCACCCCGAAATTATTGATTCCCGACCCGAAAAACACTGGCGACTGTTCGCCCGCCAGAAAAAGATCGAGATCGAACGGCGTGCTCGCGCCGCGGATCAGCTCCACGTCCCTGCGCAGCGCGCCCACCTCGTCCGGAAACAATCGATCGAGTTGCGGGTTCGCGAGGCCGGCAATCACCTCGGAGTCCGCGCTGCGGCGCTCCTCGCCCGGGGTAAAGCGCAGCAGCCGGTCGTGCAGCAGGTGGAACACGCCGCGGAACGCCTTGCCCATGCCGATCGGCCACGTAATCGGCGCGCAGTCAATATTCAGCACCGCCTCGATCTCTTCGAGCAGCGCGACCGGCTCGCGTACCTCGCGGTCGAGTTTGTTCACAAACGTGATGATAGGCGTCGCGCGCAGCCGGCACACCTCGAGCAGCTTGATGGTTTGCGCCTCGACCCCCTTGGCTGCGTCGATCACCATCACCGCGGCGTCCACCGCGGTGAGCACGCGGTAGGTATCTTCCGAGAAATCCTCGTGCCCGGGCGTGTCGAGCAGGTTCACCGTGTGGCCAAGGTAATCGAACTGCATCACTGAACTCGTCACCGAAATGCCGCGTTGTTTCTCGACCTCCATCCAGTCGGAAGTGGCGTGACGCGAACTCTTGCGCGCTTTCACGGTGCCCGCCATCTGAATCGCGCCACCGAACAGCAGCAGCTTCTCGGTGAGCGTGGTCTTGCCCGCGTCGGGATGCGAGATGATGGCGAAAGTGCGGCGGCGCGCGACATCGCGCACCAGATCGGCGGGAAAAGCAGATGCATTCATCGGGTCGGGCTATCCATACAAGGCTGCAGCGCGGCCCAGACTCGGCCGCAGGAAACAAAAAACCGCCGGCCGGAGTGCGGCGGGCGGCAAGGAAAGGTGGGATTATACCAAAGAGTCACACTTGGAGCGGTACTAGTCCTTCCGTCAGTCAAGCGTGGGTCAGGTCATGGGTCAACCGGATGCTGGTCTTCGGTGTAGGCGTGGGCGCTCACGACTCGGTCAGGTTCCTGACGATGATCTTCGCAATCCCGCCTTCAAGCGTCATCGACTCCCTCACAACTTCGATAATGTGCTTGCGGGTCGCATCGGTGATGAAGCCGAGTACCCTGGCGGGATCCTGCGTCAGCTGCGCGACCAACTCATCGAGGTCGAAATCAGCGGCAAAAGTGCAGTCGAGGACGGACGGTTGAGGATTGGTCAGAAACGCATACCCATCTCGCGCGCTGACGCTGATGATCTCGTCCGATAAGTGCTTCTTGCTTTTCTGCAGGCCGGTGGCGCTCGAATTGATCAGAAAGCCGAGACAGCATGGAGTGGTCGCCACAACGACGACAAACTTCTCCTTCGGCGGATTGGTGAAAGAACAAAAAAGCCGCAGAACGCGGCCGGGGACAATCAGCTCTTCAAGCGACTGGATCACGCCGCGCGCGGCTTGGCGTGATGCGCCGAATCCCTTTTCGCATGCGCCTCGCCGGGATTCCGGTCCTTGAGATGCGAGGCAACGGCCCCGGCATCCCGAAGCTCGTCGATCAGATCGTCAAGCTTCATCTCGCCATTCGGATCGGAGTTCTCAAACGCCTTGCCTTTGTGACTCAGCTTCTTGAGCCTGCCAAACGGCATCGTGCCGTACTTGCGCGACGCTTCCAGGAGGCAGGCCATATCCGATCTGCTGAGAAGGTCCGTATCCGGCACCCCCCTTGCGCTGACGTAGATGGCATTCACCTCGAGCATTTCGAGCGCCTCGGGAAATTGCAGATCCCATTTCGCGCACCCGTCCACGTACTTAATGATTTCGTAAGCGGCGCTAGGAACCGGTCCGTGTTCGAGCGCATAGAACGTCTCGCCGTAGATCTGGCGCCCGTATTCCTGCAAGTGTTTCCGGTCAGCGTAGTACAGGCACTTCAGAACGTTGTACACGTTGGCCGGCTTCGGAAGACGCGTAACCACGAACAGCATCGCGTGGAGCGCCTTGCGTTGATCGAATTTTACCTTGGCCATGTTCAACCGGGGATGCAGATATATATTCTACCCCAGAGCGCCTTTGCCGGGGGAATTCCCCGCGAACAGCCCGGCGGGCTGCTCGACAAGCTGGTCTTCGGTGTAGGCGTGGGCGGTCATTTGAGGATGTAGCCGCCATGCTTCAACGTGCCCACCCGTTTGATCGGTCCGGCCTTCAGCAGCGGACGGAGCAAATCCATCGCCCCTTGCTTGGAAATCCGCAGACCATGTCAGTCAAGCGTGGGTCAAGTCATGGGTCAACCGGATTCGAGTGCCACCAGACCCGAAAGCAGCCGGGATAGCAGTAGGTCACTCCAATGTAGAACCCTCACGAGGCGTTTGCCACCATCCGTGCCTTCGCCTCCTCAAGGAAGGCGACTACCTGGTCCCGCTTCACCGTGGGAAAGCCTTCGAGAAACTCATCGATGGTTTCTCCGGCCTCGAGGTAATCCAGAAGCGTCTGGACGGGAACACGCGTCCCGTAGAACACCGGCGTCCCACCCATGATGTCGAGCGAATATGAGATGAGTTGTTGAGCCATGACAAGAGGTTACGCCAGATATTTCACTCGATCAAGTCATGTTCAGGCGCATGTTCAGGCGCGTGGGTCGACCGGGCTAGAGCACCACCGAAACCGAAAGCAATCGGGATAGCAGCAGGTCATGGGCGCGTCGCGCCCCGCAATTGTCCTTCCCGATTCAGCTTCCGGGCCAGGCCCAGGCGTTTTCCTTGCACGCGCGGTAGTTCTGGTCAAGCGCGTCGGACATCAGCAGGATCGCGGCGATGCGGCGCGCCATCTCGGTGACGTACTCGGCTTCTTCCATCGTCAGGTCGCGACCGAGCAGCACACGCTCGCGATACGACAGCCACTTCTTCATCACCTGATAGCCGCCGATGGTGTAATCCCAGACATTCTCCGGAACGTTCTTCCAGTAGGCGATCCCGTTCAGATACACATCGTGTGTTTTCGCGCCTAGCGCAACCGACAGGTCCGGCACCGCGCGCGTTTCCAGTTTTCCCTTGCCTGGCATGGTCGCACCGCCTTTGCCCGCGTGGCCCCAGCCGCGAGATCACGGCGATATTCTTCAGTTCGTCGCGGATTTTTCCCGAAGTGACTCCCGCAACCAGCGCCTCGGTGTCGAGCAGCGCCGCGATCTTGTTGCCAAGCTCGACGGAGGCGAATAGCAAATTCTTCGTCGCCGGCAGCGGAATGCGCGGCCAGTCCTGGCGGATGCCGTCGGCGTTTTCCGCAAGGTATTCCGGCGAGTAGCCGATCGCGAGCGCGTGCATCCACAGCAGCGCGGCTGCGTTCGCGTCGCGATCCAGCGTGCGGATACCGGCTTCGCGCAAATAGGCGCGGGCATTTTCACTCAAATTGGCGCGAGCATCTCCATTGTCCGGTTCGACGAGCAGTTCGCCCTGCCTTTCATCGCTGGTGCGGTGGTTATCACGCAAACGCAGAGGAAAACATGCCGCGTCAGGGGAAAGCAGATGGTCGTCTGACAATAGCGACGTGAAATACATCGGCGGACCTTCTGGAAATTTTCCTGAGCGCAGTCGACTGAGGAGGAAGGTATTGCCTTGCCAACATTGCCCCCAGAGACCGGGGCGTGGCTCATTCCAGAGCGGTCTCACCCCAGAGTAGTAGCACCATTGATTGTCGAACGGCCGCACAACATATCTTCGCAGCCGCTCAACAAGGAATTTCTCGGCTGCGAGGACCTTGATCCGAGTCTTCTTGGCATCGAACCTTGCTGCGTCTTTGGTCAAGCTAGGAATTGCGTCTCGCAAATCGATCCACTCGACTTTAGGGTTAAGGTAGCGTCTCATTCGTTGCTCAAGCGCGTCGCGTTCGATGTCGATCAGCGCGCCGCCGCGCTTTTCCATCAGGCCGTTGATCGGTGCGATTTCGCAGAAGTCCGTCAGCTTGGGCCAGTCATCGTAATTGGTACCGGTTTCTGCGGGCCGCAGTAAAAAACGGTTTTTCGCGCTCGGTGTGGCAGTGCCGTAGTGAGACAAGAATTGCGGATCGTCCAGGGATGCGACCAAATGTGCCCGCCGCTCGGCGGCTCGGGCATCGTGCAGATCGTCGCGAAACAGCAGGCTCTTCTTCTCACCTGCCTTTCCCGTCTTCACCCACAACGAAATGACGACACCTTGCTGAATGCCAGATGAAGCCCCGGGGACGGCAAAGATGGTTTCGCTGGTACGTCCATCAGGTGCGTACTCGCTGATCTTGCGATTACCATGCATATTCTCGATCCAGAACTTGTCGAACGAATCGAGCAACTTCTTGCGCAGCACAACGAATGACGGCTCGCTGACCCACGAATGATTCGAAACAAAGCTCACGACTCCGCGCGGCGAACGCTCGCCAATCCTTCGTTCCGCAAGGCGGAAGAATCGCACATATAAGTCATCGAGGTTGAATTTCTTGATGCCCCATTCTTTTATGAGCCCCTGCTTGTAAGGCCCGACGAGATCCGATTCCTCGCCCTGCGCCACGCCCGCGAATGCGTTGTACGGCGGATTGCCGAGGATGACGAGGATAGGCTTGTCGCGCTTCACGACTTCCGCCGCGTCGCGCTCCGCCTCCAGTTCTGGGAAGACGAGGTGCTGCTTCGGTTCCTGCGGCGGTTCCCATCCGGTGAGGGCGTTGGTGAGATAAACGCCAGCGCGCTCGTTTTCCGCGAGCGGTGCGCCGAGGCCGGCGAGTAACAACCCGATTTGCAAATGCGAAACGACGAACGGCGCGGGAAGAATCTCGAAGCCGAACACGCGCTCGGTCATGGCCTTCTTCAGCCGCTGCGCGGCGAGCGCGTCGCTGCCCTTCGCTTTCAGCCGCTCGCCGATCACCGCGAGGGTCTCGACGAGATATGCCCCGGTGCCGCAGCAGGGATCGAGCACGTATACCTGCGGATCGGCAAGACCGTCGGCGATGCCGAGTTCCGAGACCAGCACCTGGTCCACGCGGCGCACCATGTAACGCACGATCTCCTCGGGCGTGTACCATACGCCAAGGTGCTTTCTCAACTCCGGGTCGAAGGCTTGCAGGAAGGGCTCGTAGAAATACTGCACCGCGTGCCGGTCCTCGAAACGCTTGAAGAATTCGGTGCGGGCAACGCGGTTGAGCGTCGCGGCGGTGAGTTCGAGCGGCTCGACGAGGCCCAGCGGCTGGAGCTTCGATGGCACGGCGAGCTGCTCGAACAGCGCGCGAATCATCGGCACGTGCAGCGACCACTGCGCGTTGTGCCAGTCGAACCGCCCCTTGCCGCCGGCACGGTGCCACAGCACCCACGCGGCGAACACGCCGTAGAACAGCGTCTGCACCAGCGTCGAGCGGAAGAAGTGCTCGCCTTTCTCGCCTTCGAACTTGAGGCCAAGCGCCTGCTCCAGCGCGCTGCGCAACGCATCGAGCGCGGGCAGCGCGCCAGCCTCTGTGCGGGCGCGGGCATCGCGCGCGTACGAGGCGAGGAACCAGGCGACATCCTTGGGATCGGCGAGCGGCGCGGCGTGCAGCATTACGCGCCGCAGAAACTCGACGAAGCGTTCGCCCTGATCGTCCGCGGCCTTGCGCGGGTGCTGCGCGAGTTCCCAGAACTCTTTGGGCGTCGAGGCGAGCACGTAACGCTCGCGCACGACCGTCCTCCCCGCGTCTTCGCCAAGCAGCACGAACTCGCGCAGATCGGTGACGAGGACAAGGCGATATTTCGCCCAGTAGCGCGCGACCTGCTCACTGGCGGCGAGTTTGTTGACGTCGGTGCCCACCGGCTTGACTTCGATCACGCCACGCTCGGGCATCTGACCGGGAAGCGGTTCGGCGTCGGCGCGTTTGCCGAATTGCGATTCGGTGAACAGTCCCCCGTCGGGCATGCCTGCGCCCTGGTCCTTCAGCCCCATGAAGCAGCGCACTTTCGGCTTCAGCTGCCTCCCGACTTCGTTCAGGAGCGTGGCGAGCGCAGGGTAGTACGAGGTTTCGGCGACGTTCGCGCCGGTGGCGCGGACGGCGCGGCACTCGGCGAAATAGGTTTCGAGAGGATGGACGCTCACTTTGCCAGCCATTCCAGGTTAAGTTCGAAGCCGTCGCGTGCCAGCACCAATTTGCTCATGCCACATGCACGCGCAGGCGCCTCGGCCAAGCGCAGAAAGTTATGCAACTCATCAGCCCACTCTTTCGAGAACGCGAGCGCCCGATCGCGAATCTCGTTCCAGGAAAGCGGCACGATATGGCTCTAGGCCGCCAGCTTCTGCACGCCCTTGGGCGGTTTTTGCTTCGCGTGCCACAAATCATACTGCATCTGCATCCCGAGCCAGAGGTCGGGACTGGTGCCAAGCGCCCTCGACAGTCTCATCGCCATTTCGGCGCTGATGCCCGCGCGGCCGTTGATGATCGCGGAGAATGCCTGGCGCGAAACACCAAGCTTTTTCGCCGCCTCGGTTACACTTACGCTTTCGGGAAGATATTCCTTCAGAACCTCGCCGGGATGTGCAGGATTGTGCATCTCCATATTTCGCCTCTCAGTGATAAATCACAGCGGCAGTGTAAAGCGCCACTTTACGTCTGTCAAAATCATCCGGCCATCTGTGGTTATCACGTGCCTGCAATGTAAAATTTCGCTCAGCGCATTTTTCAAACGTAACGGACAAAGGAGATATCAATGGCTACCGCGAAAAAACTCACCGGCAAGGTCCCGCGCGAAGCAATCCGGATGCTCCAGATACCCCGCCTCCCGCAGGAGATCATCGCCGGTTTCGCCCGCCTCATCGACCTGACCGGAACGGTGTCCGACGCCATGGATAACCTCGGCCTCGCCGGTGCAATTCCCGCGTCGGTGCTGGCGCCGACCTTGCCGGCCAAGCGTATCGTCGGACAGGCGGTGACGGTGCGCAACGTCGAGCGCCAGCAATCGGTGTTTCGCAGCGCAACGGAGGGTGTCAACCGCATGGGCGAGACCGAAGCGTATAACCTCGCCGAACCCGGCGACGTGGTGGTGATCGAGGGACTCGCCGGCGTATCGAACATGGGCGGGCAGTCGGCAACCATCGCCCATCGCCAGGGCTGCGCGGGTGCGGTGATCGACGGTTCCTACCGCGATCCCGACGCCTCACGCGGGCTGGGTTTCCCGATCTGGGCGCGCGGCGTCACCCAGATCACGGGCAAATGGCGCCTCGAAACAGTCGAGATCAACGGCCGGGTACACATCGCCGGTGTTTCAGCGGACGCCGGCGACCTGGTCGTCGCCGACGACGCAGGCGTGGTGTTCATTCCGCGCCAGCACGCTGCCGCGGTGCTCGACGAGTCACGAAAAATCGACGCCGGCGACAGCAGGCGCAAGCAGGACATCGCTGCCGGCGCGGATATCGCGGTGCTCGTGCAGAAAAAATACAAGTAGGCCGTCGATCAATCGCGCACGAAATCGCCGACTCTTTCCGGCGTGATGATGATCACGCGCACCGTGCCATTGGCTTCGAAGGACAGCGGCGCGACCGCCACGCCAGCGCGCAAATTCCGGTAGAGGCGATGCGCTCCGGCGCCCGCCACGAATGGCGCACCGTAGAGCTTGGGAACACCGGGATTGGCGTTTGCCGTGCGCACGATCGCGGTTCCCTCCTCGCGCGCCGTGTCGACTTCGTGCACGACGACCCCTGCTGCCGGCAGCACCGCATCGATGCCTGCTTTCTGGCGATTCTCGACCAGCAGATACCGCCGCGCGCCAAGCTCGATGCGCACAACCAGGGGCGCAGCGCCCGATGCGAGCGGTTTCAGCGCGACTTCACGCGTTTCACCCGGCTTCACGCTGACCACCTGATCGGCGCTGATCCAGCCCAGTTGCAGTCGCGTGAACGAAGACGGCCCCGGCGGTGGCAAATTGCGCTCGATGAAGTGCTGACTCATGATGTCCCACGGCCCGGTGTGAACCGCGAAATGCTCCGGCAGCATCGGCCGGGACGGCGGATTGCTTTGCAGCTCGTAGTCGTAGAGATCGGGCACGGCGCGCTGCCCGCCGCTCACGCCGCCCAGCGCGTGCAGCAAATCGTGCACGACGTGCCCCACGTGCGCGTTCTCGGCGCTGACGATTGCCGCCCCGGAATACGAGCCGCCGGCCGCGAGATTTACAGTTTCGAGGCGCGCCGCACCCCCGCGGATGCGGGACAGCATTCCCGGATTGGCTGCGTAGGCGATCATGCCGTAACCCTCGCCGGGACGCGTGAATACACCCACCACGATCCACACGTGCTGATACGCCGACAAATCGATGTCGCGGCGCGCGGCGCCGAGGGCGTCGCTCACCAGCCGCCGGACGCGGCTGCGGTCGACCTGGAAGTTGTGGGGACTGACGCTGTAATCGCCGACCGGCGCCGGCATGTCATGCCATCCGCTAAGTTTGGGCTCCAGCCACGCTTTGCCATAGGATGCGCTGCGGATATAACGATCGACCCTGCCGATCTTGTCGCGGATTTGATCGAGGGTCTGCGTCGGCCCGGTTCCCGGAAACCGTACCGCCACCACCAGCAGCCGCTGCGGACCCAGTACGGACACCGCATCCGCCACGCCTGCGCATGACTGTTGTGACGCGAATGGCAGGACACTCAGCACCACCAGGCGTGAAATGAATCGATGCACGGGGCTCATGATCGAACGTGAATGGATCGTGCGCGGCAGGACGGATATAGAAAGTGTAATGTCTGCTACCGCGCTTCGCAATGCAGGCTACGGCCCAGTGGCCCGGAGGGCGCCGCATTTGCGCAATTAACGGCTACAATATCCGCCACCTTCAAGAACAGACACCGCCGTGACTGTCGCCGCTCATTTCGAAATACCTTACTCGCAGTTTCTCGACCCGCACGGCAAGGCCGTCGCCCCGCTGCCTGCTTTCGCGCAGGATCCGGCCGCCCTGGTGCCGCTCTACCGGGCGATGGTGCTGATGCGAACCTACGACGCCAAAGCGATCGCGCTGCAGCGCACCGGACAGATCGGTACCTACGCCTCGATACTCGGCAAGGAAGCGGTCGAGGCCGGCGTCGGCGCCGCCATGGCCGGGGACGACGTGCTCCTGTGCACCTACCGCGAGAACGGTGTCCAGATCATGCGCGGGGTCACGATGCGCGAACTGCTCGCATACTGGGGCGGCGATGAGCGCGGCAGTGACTTCTCCGGTCCGCGCCGCGACTTCCCGGTCTGCATCACAATCGCCTCGCAGTGCCTGCACGCCGTGGGCGTCGCGTACGCGATCAAGCTGCGCAGGCAACCGCGCGCCGCAGTGTGCATGTTAGGCGACGGCGCCACCTCCAAGGGCGATTTCTACGAAGGCATCAATGCCGCCGGCGTGTGGCAACTGCCGGTGGTATTCGTCGTCACCAACA
>ERZ1292640.3409-Hain-H43-02um-R1-3409-length-12394-cov-5_pt1 | contig 12394 bp, 12 predicted proteins | sample MGYA00564404_ERZ1292640 | MGnify/ENA primary metagenome ERZ1292640 (study PRJEB36523, sample SAMEA6512636) | groundwater metagenome | collected 2019-01-08 | study: AquaDiva: Metagenomics assemblies of 32 groundwater samples | reverse complement strand
GGACAAAGGGTATAATGGACGAGTAATTTAACCGGGAAGGTCCTACAATGCCGATTGCTCCAACCAGATGTGGAGTTGAAAATTTCGTATAGACAAACCCGCATTGTGCAAGCGTATTCGTCCCGAGTTCTTCACCCAGAAGAATGTCAGATAGTCCTTCGTTTCGCTCTAAGATATCCCACCAATAGTCAAACCTATCCAATGATTCCAATACGTCCCGCGTCAATTCATAATCATAAAACTCCGGCATATCCAATATATTCGCGGCCCCCGAGTAATACAGATCGCCATCTTTGGTCGCAGTAATTGCAAGCGTTTTCGTGCTATCTGCAAGCGCTTTGGTAGCCTCACGAAGGAGTTTGTCGACTTCCTGCCGGTAATCCCAAATTTTATCTTTCACTGCGACCTCTTCTGCCACGGAAAGATCCTTTGGTTTCAAAATATGATCAACAAAGTATCGCATCGCGGCAGGGGTAGGCGCCCGACCGGCAGATGTATGCGACTGGTGTAATAATTTCATATCCGTCAAACGGACCATCTCGTTACGTATAGTCGCAGGTGAAATACCTAAAGCATACTTCTTGTCGAGTGTTTCTGAACCCACCGGTTCGGCTGTAGCGATATATTCCTCTATAATCGCTTTGAGGATCTGAATTTGCCGATCGGTCAGATTTGGTATCTGGTCCATAGAATTAGCACTAATATACCTCGAGTGCTAAAGCTTGTCAAGAGAGAATATTTCAGTAATAATGGAAATGATATGAAAAAGTTATGGCTTATCATAATAAGTCTTCTTCTTGTTGGAGTCCTTCCGCTTGCTATTCACCTCGTGGGTCAGCGTCAGGAGATCAGAAAAAAAGCTGCACCAGCAACAACGCTCACGGTGATGCCGGCAACGAGCGCCAAAAAGGTGGGCGACGCCTTCTCCATAGAAATCACGATCGACACCGGAGAAAATCAAATCGTCGCAGTTGAACTTCATCTCTCCTACGACCCTACGAAGCTGGAAGCTCAAACGATCGCCAATGGCCCCCTATTCCCCAATATCCTCGCCTCCGGCACCATCGGGGCCGGGGAGACGTCCATCACGGTCGGCGCCCAAGATGCAAAACAACCCATCAAGGGGACGAGCACCGTAGCGGTAATTACATTCAAAGCTAAAGCCAAAACCGATAGTCCTACGGCGATAAAACTTTCGCCCAATACGTTTGTTGGGGGATTGGGAGAAGGAGCAACCAACGTACTGGTGGGGACAACGCCAGCGACAGTAACCATCAGCGAAGCACAACTACAATCCACACCATCACCTCCTGCGAAGCAGGATCTGGCTCCGCCAGACACGCTCTCGCCTGCCCCAATCTCTACTTCCTCCGCCCAGAGTTCCTCGCCCGCTACTCCTTCGGCTCATCTCGCTATTATCTCACCGTCCAATGACAGTACTGCTACCCAAAACAAACCAACCATTACGGGCAAAACCGCCCCGGGAGCGACCGTCACCATCACCATCTACTCGACACCGAGCACAGTGACGGTGACGGCGGACGAAAACGGCAACTGGAGTTTCACACCCGAAACCGCCTTGGAAACAGGCCCCCACAATATCGTGGCTTCCGTCACGGATCAAAATGGCCAAACGCAAACAGCAACCAGCGCCTTCGTGGTCGCTGCCTCCGGCGCCGAAATAGGAGGAGCTGCTGAAAGTGTTATTCCTGTTTCCGGAACAGTGGAAACTACGATTCTGTTAATCGTTATTAGTATGGCATTCATAATTATAGGTTTTGTCATTCCCGCGAAGGCGGGAATCCAGTATTAGATTGTCATTGCGAGGAGTTTTACGACGAAGCAATCTCATATACATGTGAGATCGCCACGCCGTCAGAACGGCCTCGCGATGACAGAAGTACAAAGTCTTGTCATATATGAGCGTATCTCTCACCGGACGGGTCACAGGCAAAACCATGTCGATAGTTTCCTTCGTGGCACTTCTTATTTTCTTACCCCTTCTTCTTCTGGCCGCGTATCAGACGGCAACGATCATCTCGAGGGCAACGGGCAAACCCGGCGATATCATCGTTGATGCCAGTGTGGTCACATACGAAAAAATAGACCCTACGTTCATGTATGCATTCACCCAAGGCGGTGAGGAAACCGGCAACTGGCTCAAGCCTGTTCAACAAGAAGTGGCGAGCCTCAAACCCAAATGGATCCGCATTGATCACATCTATGACTTTTACGATATTGTCAAAAACAAGGGCGGGGCGCTCTCATTTGATTTTTCCCGCTTAGATCCGATCATCGATTCCATCCGTGCCGTCGGCGCTACTCCGGTCATCTCTCTTTCCTACATGCCTCCTGCTATAGCCAGGGATGGTAATGTGATTAACCCCCCAATAAACTGGAACGATTGGGCCTTGGTCGTCCAAAAAACCATCGAGCATGTGAGTGGATCATCAGGAAAAAATATTTCCGGCGTATACTATGAAGTTTGGAATGAACCGGACCATGAACAATTCGGGGGCTGGAAACTCTCGGGAGAAAAAAATTATCTCACGCTCTATCACTACGCTGCTAAAGGCGCCAGTCAAGCCAAACAAACACAACAGTTTGCGCTCGGCGGACCCGCAACCACAGGGCTTTATAAAGATTGGATCATCAAACTCATCGAAACAGGAGACAGGATCGATTTTTTATCATGGCACTCATACCTTTTAGAACCGACACGGTTTCCCCAAGATCAACGGAATATCACCTCATGGCTCCTGCCATATCCTAATTCCGTGCTACTGCCTAAACTTATCACCGAGTACGGATTCACTGGAACGAAAGATCCGCGCTACGCCCAACCGTTTAGTAGTGCCTATACTGCGAGTGTTTTCCGTCAGCTTGTAAGCGGCGGCCCGATGGCCCTATTTACATTCCAACTCAAAGATGGCCCCGGCCAAGAAAAAGGCGACGGATGGGGGCTTATCGGTCACGAGTCCGGCGGTCGCACGCTGAAACCACGGTATTATGTCTATTCTTTGCTCTCGCGCATGGCCGGCAACCGCGAGCTCCTGGCCGGTCAAGGTACGTGGGTCACGGGACTAGCAAGCAAACAGAACAATACAACCCGGATCATGCTCATCAATTTTGACTCATCCGGTAATCACACAGAAACGACGCCGATCACTATAACCAATCTTCCGAATGGTACGTATGGATATAGTCAACAATATCTTCAGAGTACGATTCCGGGAGAAATCCAAGAACGTATGGAGTCAGTGACCGACCATAGCCTCAAAAAACAAATCTACATGCCTGCCCAAAGTGTCATTCTTATTGAACTTTATCCTGTGAGCCACCGTCAATGACTTCGCGGGCTGGCTCAAGGAGGATAGTCGATACCCGTCGAACCCTCCGGATCATTGCAAAAAATGAACGGACCTCTCCTACTCCCATGACCCACGAAAGAAAAAAATAAACAAACAGACCCATTGTCGCTGTGCTACCGGTCAAAAGAATAAGTCCGAACGTCCGGGTCGTATCAAACACCAACTGATCTAAAAGTTTCATAGGAATATAGATGACGACACCGGATAAAAGCGCTGCAACACCCATTTTCAGTATGGGCACAAAAAGATCCCTGCGTGAAAATGTTTCCAATCGTTTATCCAAAAAACAAAACAAAATCACGACCTGCATAATACTGGCAACAGACGTCGATATTCCAAGCGACCAGATCGGAAGGTGCACGCCCTGGATGAAAACAACACTAAGGGTGGTGTTTACAACAATACTCCCGATTGCTACCAAAACCGGAGTTCTGCTGTCATACAGCGCATAAAATGCTCGCGCCAACAAATGTATGACCGCCTGAGCAAAGAGAGAAATGCTAAACATCGACAGTGTCATTCCGGTCAGAACGGTCGCTTCCCAATCAAACCGCTCGGCACCGAAAACCAATCTCACGACAGGAATCCGTAGCACGATAAAAAGTACGCTTATCGGCAGGACAAAAAATAATATCTGATTGGTAGAAGTGACAATAGCGCGTTTCAGTTCTTCCCGCTCGTCTTTGGCCGCCGAAATAGAAAGTGACGGGAGAGCGGCTTGGGCGATGGTAGCCCCAAAAAGTCCAACCGGTAGCTGTTGGAGGTGAGACGCGAAATTAAAAATTGTGACCATTTTCGCGCCTAATAGACTTGCGAGTATGAGATCGACCGTCGTATCAATCTGAGAAGCAGCAAGTCCCAGTGTTCGCGGTCCCATAAGTTTAAAAACGTCTCTCACCCCCCTGTGATGGAAATCCACAACAAATAAATGCCGATATCCTATCGCAAAAAGCACGGGTATTTGGATCACCATAAAAAGGATCGCACCAATTCCAATTCCGATGACCGGAGCAAAAAGCCCATACGAAGAGCTCAGAAATACTATGCCCAATAGTATCCCGATGTTATAAAGAACCGGGGCGAGCGCCGGAACAAGGAATGACTTAAATGACTGGAGAATACCGGTAAAAAAATTTCCGACCAAAAGAGGCGCGACCTGAAGGACGAGTATTACCCTCGTAAACTGTGCCATGAGCTTGATTTGTTCATCGCTAAACCCAGGAGCAAACATTCGCGATACCCCCTCGGTCCAAATAAATAGTGGCACAGCAAGGAAAGCCAAAAGAAGAAGTGATATGTTTATGATACTAGCCGCCATCCGCCAGGCGTCATCTTCTTTATTTTGTGTGAGGAACCGCGTAAATACCGGAATAAACGCTGAAGTAAATGCCCCCATGACTAACAGTTCAAAAAGGAGATTAGGCAAACGAAATGCGGCAAAATAAACACCCAGCTCCTCAGGAGAAAATCGGGCTGCCAGAAGACGATCACGAATAAGCCCCAAAAAACGGGAGGCCAAAACCATCAAAGCCAACACAAGCGCAGCAGACCCGATGGATGATTGTTTCCGTGTAAGAAGTTGCCAAAACACCCGTTTCATCCCACTTATTATAGCTCTTCGCTCCTTGACCGGCTAGTGACGAATGCGGTATACTTGGCTTCATGCCCATTACCAAACAAGCAGCAAAAAAGCTTCGTCGCGATCGCAAAACCGGCATACGCAACTCCCGCGTACGCCGCCTCCTACGGGAATCCGTTAAATCCGTACGTAAGCATCCTACCGTAAAAGCGCTCTCGTTGGCTACTAAACTTCTCGATAAAGCGGCAAAAACGCACATCATCCACAAAAATAAGGCCGCCCGCCTCAAATCACGCCTCTCTAAACTTCTCGGAAAAAAATAAAGCGCGTTTCCTCGACTTTTTGCATTTGGCATTTAGCATTTAGCATTCTATACTAGTGTATATGCCTGCCAAACCGATCTCCATAAATCTCCTAGGTCAAGAAGACCTTAAACACACTCCGCAAGGAAGGATTCTCAATTGGGCATTAACGTACGGCCGCTACATTATGATCGGAACCGAAATAGTTGTTCTCTTGGCTTTTATCTCTCGATTCAGTCTCGACCGTAAGCTTACCGATCTCAAAGAAGAAATATCTCAAAAACAAGCGATTCTCGAGGCCAATGCGCCCCTTGAACATGATATACGACTTCTCCAAGATCATTTAATGAAGATTAAACAAATTACTACAACACAACCCATCCCGGTCAACATAGTAACACTCCTCAAGTCCCTGCTTCCTCTTGGTGTGTACATAGACACTCTTGATCTTACCTCGGACCGACTGATTGTGTCGGCAACAGCCGGGGAAACCGATGGGTTTTCTCAATTTCTCACAAATCTTCAAGCGACCAAGCAATTTACTTCTGTCGATATCGGAGACATCAAAAAAAATCCACTCACAGGCATGGAGTTTACGGTCACAGCCATGATGGTCAAAAAATAACCATGACGTATGCCATATAATTACAAGACAGAACTTCATCGTTACAGGCGCTATTATCAATCTATTGAGCAGTTTGTCGCCAAACCGCAAACTCATGCATTTACCACGGCTATATTCTCATTTCTTGCGATATCACTATTCGGATGGTACGCCATTAGACCTACACTACAGACCATTCTCTATCTCCGAAGGGAGATTGACGATAACAAAAAAGTTAATCAACAGATGGAAGAAAAAATCGGAAAACTTATTGAAGCACAATCTTCCTATCAAAGTGCACAGGATGTTATCCCCTATATGACCCAGGCTCTCCCTGAAACATCGGATGTGTTGGCGGCTCTCGGACAAATTCGAAACATAGCGCTTATTCGGGGTGCATCAATTTCCGCAATCACGAGCTCGTCGGCGCCACTGCTCTCAAAAGAAAAATCAATCCCTAATAAACAGGCCGCGCTTGCCCGAGGGTTGCCAAATCGTATAGCAAAGTCTGTTCAATTATCAGTCAACCTTAAAGGAACCTACGAAATCCTGGAGGGTATCATCAAAGATATCGTTTCCATGCGCCGTCTTATCTCCATCGAATCGTTTAATATCACACTCGATAGTGAATCGGAAAAACAACTGGCATATGGTAGCGTACCACTCAAGCTTATATTAAAATTAAATGTCTACTATATAGACAGCGAATAGGAATACCATGGAAAACGACAGAGATCTTTTATTAGTGGCGGTATTCACATTTCTTACCGTATTTTTGTGGATTACCTTTGAGCTTATTAAAACAGTCAAAACAACGACAGTCGCGTCTCCTGTTCAACATATCGTCACTCCGTTAAGTGCATCAATCGACATTGACTTACTCACTAAACTCAAGGAACGGCCGACATACTAAAGAATTCATAATACAATGAATACAGACTCAAACATATCTATGCACCCGAGGACACCACGCATGCCAACTATCGTAGGGATACTCCTTGTTCTTAGCGTTATCGGCATCATCGCTTTTTTTGAGTGGTTTGAAAAACGGCCAACATCCGCGAGTGGATCAACCGTACCCATCAATATACAGCTAACCAACATTTCTGATACATCTTTTTCTGTTGTGTGGATCACGGGAGCCCCCGCGACCGGCATGGTGTCTATCACTTCCCCCAAACACACACCTATGACATATTTTGACGACCGGGATACGAATAAAAAACTCGTTCCCTATACCACCCATATGGTTACGATCCGCTCGCTCGCGCCGGCGACACAGTATTCTTTTCAACTCATATCCAATGGTAAATCTTTCGCAAGTAATGGCTCGCCCTATACGATAAGCACGGCATCCACAATAAGCGGTAACACGAGCGGTCTTGAACCCGCTTACGGCACGATCCACGACATGGGAGGCTCCCCGGTCGCAGGCGCAATCATCCTTATGACCATCGAGCAAGGCCAACTCCTTTCAACGATCACATCTCCGTCCGGATCGTGGCTTCTTTCTTTGGGATTTGCCCGAACAGCGTCGCTTGCTAAATATCTTGACGGTACAAACAGACTCACGGAAACGATCCGCGTGCTTTGGGGAGATCAGGAAGCGACTGCCATCACCGACACGCTCAATGACGCGCCGGTGCCAACGATGATCTTGGGTAAAACGTATGACTTTCGCAAACAACAAGCGATCAAACTCCTCGATGCCCCAACTGTCCTCGGAGACACAACAACAACAAAGCCTTCAACGGCTAACACGATTGGCCTTACCGCCCCTGCTCAAAACGCATCGCTTACGACCGCTCTTCCTCTCGTAACCGGTACGGGGTTATCCGGAAAAAAGGTCTCCGTAGTCCTGGGAATTACGAGTCCCGTAAGCGGTACCACCACAGTCGGAACGGACGGAATATGGAGATTTACTCCACCCACACCACTTCCCCCGGGAAAACAGAGTGTCACCGCAACAACTATTGATCAAAGAGGAAAACCCGTAGCATTTACCCACACCTTCACCATCCTTAAAAGCGGCACGCAGGTTTTAGGAGATGCTACTCCTTCGGCAACCCTGGCTCCGACGATCACTCCCGAGGCTACTCCCTCTGCATCACCTTCAGCTACGCCCACACCCCAGTTGGAAGGCGAACCTGTACCAACGAGTGGCACGACTCTACCAACGCTCCTCATTATTCTTCTTGGTGCAGGATTACTCACCAGCGGTTTTGTGATAAAGTGGAAGTATGCCTGATATTCTCAAATCCGCCCAAACTCAAATTGACGATTCCGCCCAACAAATCGGTGCCCCTGCCGCAGCACCTCCACCGGCTGATCCTGCGCTTAGTGATTTACATCTCCCGTATTCGTCGCGGAGGCAAAATGATCCCACTGACGATAAAAAAGTCGACCCTCCACAGGAGCCGGTACCGATATCGGTTGTTCCCCCCCCACCTGTTGCCAAAAAACATAGCAACAAATCTCTCCTCCTTGCCGTAATCCTGTTTCTCGTGGCAACTCTCCCTTTGGCCGTCTATTTCACCTCCCAACAAAGACAACTTAATGACCTGCGCGGGAGAGCGCAAGAAGGAGTGTATGGTCGCGGTTGTACCCCTGCCAGCGTCAGTCCTTTAGATACCGGAGGAAGAAGTTGCTGTGATGGAACTACATTACGAAATGGAATATGTGAAACCACTACTGATGGTCGCGGTTGCACTCCCGCAGGCGTCAGTCCGCTAGATACCGGAGGGAGAATTTGCTGTACCGGAACTTCATTACAAGGGGGAATTTGTACAACTACTACTCCAACCATTACACGAGGAACAACCCCTACAATCACCATCACAGTAACACCGGGCTCTTGTGGTAATGCAGGGCAAGCATGTTGTCCTTCAAATAGAACCGATGGCGGGAACATTTGTAACGGGAATCTCTTTTGCAACGGATCTACATGCCAAGAAACAGCACCTGCAAATCTCTGTCAGGGATTACAAGGCTCACAGGGCACAGCGGGTACTAAATGTAAAATCTACAGATGTGGCAGTAAGTGTAATAATGGAAACCAATGTAATCTGGGAGAAAGTATCGTGGACTGTGGCACAAGTCTTGGAGAGTGCGGTCAGATTGACTGGCTTGATACAAACAACAATTATTGTGGGGTAAAAGAACAAAACTGCGGTGGCTCGTGCGCCGGAACAACTACGACAACTACCGGCGGGACGACTACAACAACAGGCGGGACAACAACTACTACCACGAATAATCCGACCGCAACTCCTATTCCTACTCCCACGCCCACCCCAGTCCCGGGCGGTACTTGCGAGTTGATCAAGGTTTATGATGCCGCTGGCGCTGATATCACCCTGGCAGTCAGTAATGGCACGAAAAAACTGGCTCTCGGCGAACAAGTCATTATTGCCACATCCAAAGGCAATGCAACCAAAGCCCGATTCCGCATTCAGGGCATCGCGGACTGGACAGAAAACGACACATCCAAAACCACAGCAACCGAATATCGCTTAGGATTCACTATTCCATCAACACTCACACAAGCCCAGGGAACGTTTGAAGTAGAAGTCTACGTAAACGGCCAATGGAAATGAACGTATGCAATTTCTGAAAAAATATTGGCACATAACCATCGTGAGCGTGATGACGCTTGTGCTTGCGGTGCTTATGCTCATTACCACCCAAAAACTCAATCAAACAACACCGGTTGCGCCGACCGTACCCCAAGCAAAACCAAAAGCCTCTGAACCAGCCTGCCGGCTCACATTTTCCGTTGTACAACCGACGGCTACTCCGACGCCGACGCCTGGTCCTACTGCTACACCGACTCCTACTCCCACTCCCGGTCCGACGGCCACTCCGACGCCGACGCCTGGTCCTACTGCTACACCGACTCCTACTCCCACTCCCGGTCCGACGGCCACACCAGGCCCGACCGCTACTCCACGACCTACGGCAACTCCCAAACCTACGGCCACGCCAACACCGACCAAAACACCGACTCCGACACCTACCCCGCGGCTGATTGTCGAAGCGTCTCCTTCTGCCCAACCCATACCGAAAGTTCCGGTTGCCGGAGCGGGACCCACGATACTGGGAGCCTCCGTTATAGCCGGCGGTCTTCTGTTTCTTCTCCTTGGACTGCTGTTCTAGTTCTGCTAGTGTCATTCCCGCGAAAGCGGGAATCCAGGTTTTTGGATGGATCCCCGATCAGGTCGGGGATGACAAATACACTTACTCTAATTGGGTTTTTACGTATTCGTGGATTGCCGAATAGCTTTCTTTCGGCACAAGGGTGTAACGGCCGTACATCCAGAGCGGCGGCTCTACCAACAAATCAACAAATGATATTCGTTTTGTTTCCTTATATCCTATTCTCAGGATAGCTTTTCCCACGGTCGCAAGCTCGCCGATACGCATATCCGTTGTACTCGCCTGGTCAAACGCTTTAAACAAAAACGTCGCTCGTGACGGGGGCAACCATGTAGCAGGATTCTTCAATGTTTCCTGGAGGGCAACAAGTACTTCCTGCTGCCGTCTGCCGCGCGCAAAATCGCTTCCCTCGTCGCCCTCCGCGTGTCTACTTCGTATATAGGTTAATGCCGTCTCTCCATCCATATGCTGATCCCCTGATCTAAAAGAGACAGACTCATACCGGCAGAGAAATTTTGGGTCTCCGTCACAAAGATCATCTTCTTTCCCTGCTATGGGAAACTCTGCATCGATGAATGCCTGGGGAACACTGATATCTATACCGCCCACGATGTCAATGACGCTTTCAAACCCGGAAAAATCGATGAGAAAGACATAATGAATCGGCAGTCCAACCACATCCTCCACAATCACTTTCGCCAAGGTCAAACCTCCCCCTTGTTTCTTTTCCTCGCCATAGTGGTAAGCGCTATTGATCTTATCTTTCAGCGTATCGCTCCAGAGGTCGCGCGGCACGGATATCATCGCCATTTTTTTCTTTTTTGTATCCAAAGAAACCACGAGTATAGTATCAGTAAGATCCGCGCCTGCGTGAGTCCCGCCGCCGATGCCAAGGAGAAGAATGTTCGTCCGTCCGTCTTGAGATTTGAGGTCGACTCCCGTATTGACCAATAATCGAAAGACGGTCATCGGAGTCAATCCTGTTTCCCGCATAACCGATTGGCTCCAAAAAACCATCTTGGTGACGCCGAGGATCAATAAAAATAGCGCCACAAAAAAAAGAAACTTAAAAAGTCTTGGTACCAAAATCCGCTTTATCTTGGGTTGCATGCGTTTTTAATGAGGTTTGCAAACTTCTCCGGATCCAAACTCGCCCCTCCGGGTAACACGCCGTCAATAGCCTCTTGAGACACGAATGATGCAACATTTTCCTGAGTCACACTTCCACCGTAAATCACCACGGGAATATTGGTTTTAACTTTTATACCGCGGATGACCTCACCCGCATTTTCCGGTGTATCGCTTTTTCCGGTTCCGATTGCCCACATAGGCTCATAGGCCACTGCGTCCACACCGGGAGGTACGGTTGTTTCTTTATCCGGAACACAGTAGATGATATGAAGTCCCGCTGATTTGGCTTGATCGACTTTCTGAGCAAGAATCTCATCGGTTTCTCCGAAATATTTCCGTCTTTCTGAGTGCCCGATGATCACCCAATCGGAAAGCTCTTTGATTTGCCGGGCGCTTACTTCTCCGGTATAGGCTCCGTCAGGAAAGGGTGACACATCCTGCGCTCCGAGCTCAATCGGAAGCTGCAGCCTATCAATCTCCTGTTTTAATGGATAAAGAAGCGTAAACGGCACACACAAAACAACCGTCGCGTTTTCCCATTTAGCATTTAGCATTTGGCATTTAGCATTCCATTCAAGAAGCCACGCGATTGCTTCTTGAACGGTCTTATTGCTCTTCCAGTTACCGGCAATGAGAAGCTTTTTCATTATGGTAGTATTATATGTTATGTCCGATACCCTCCTCAATGACTTAAACGAGAGCCAACAAAAAGCAGTCATGCACACCGAAGGTCCGGTGCTTATTCTCGCCGGCGCAGGAAGCGGGAAAACGCGCGTCCTTACCTACCGCGCCTCCTACCTCATCGCCCAAAAACGCATTTCTCCCCACGCGATCCTCATGCTTACTTTCACGAATAAAGCAGCAGACGCAATGAAAGAAAGAATTGGGAAACTTATTACAAGCACAACACTTCCATTTGCCGGAACATTTCATTCATTCTGTGTGAGAGTTCTCCGGCGCGACGGAAAAGAAATCGGGATATCCCCCAATTTCCTCATCTATGACAGCGATGATCAGCTCGACGTGGTCAAAGGCATCATGAAAGCTCTGGATATTTCTACGAAAAGCGTGAATCCCGGCGCCGTTCTCCACACTATTTCCCAGGCAAAAAACGAGCTCATCACCGCAACCGAATATCCCCAATACGCCCGCGGTTACTTCCAAGAGACCGTCGCAAGCGTGTACCTCGCGTACCAAAAGCTTCTTCACAATAATGAAGCCCTGGACTTTGATGACCGTCTCATGCGTACTG
>ERZ1292640.3408-Hain-H43-02um-R1-3408-length-12395-cov-4_pt1 | contig 12395 bp, 9 predicted proteins | sample MGYA00564404_ERZ1292640 | MGnify/ENA primary metagenome ERZ1292640 (study PRJEB36523, sample SAMEA6512636) | groundwater metagenome | collected 2019-01-08 | study: AquaDiva: Metagenomics assemblies of 32 groundwater samples | reverse complement strand
CTGCTGGTCTTCGCCGGCTACCGCGACGGCCCCTTCCCGTTCGAGCGCCGGCCGTTCGCGTGGGGTCTCGTGGGAGTCGTGGTGCGCTGCCGCGAGGTCCGCCTTGCGACGAGCGGCTACCTCGGCCATATGTGGGAGCTCTATGCGATGTGGTCGTGGATCGCGGCGTTCCTCGCGATGGGCGCGGGGCTGAGCGCGCGGGGCGCGGACCTCGCGGCCTTCGCGGCCATCGCCGCGGGCGGCGCGGGGTGCGTGCTCGGCGGGGTGCTCGCCGACCGCGTCGGGCGGGAGCGGCTCACGATCTGGGCGATGGCGCTGAGCGGAAGCTGCGCCGCGATCATCGGCCTCACGTCCGCGTCGCCCGCGCTTGTCGTCGCGGTGGCGGTGGTCTGGGGCTTCGCCGTCGTCGCCGACTCGGCGCAGTTCAGCGCGCTGGTGACGGAGCTCGCGCCCTCCCACGCCGTGGGGACGGCGCTCACGCTGCAGACGTCGCTCGGCTTCCTGCTGACGATGGCGTCCATCCAGCTCGTGCCCCGGCTGGTGGACGTCGTCGGGTGGCGGTGGGCCTTCGTCGCGCTGGCGGTCGGCCCCACCCTCGGCATCGGCGCGATGCGGCGGCTGGCGCGGCTGCGCGCCCGGCACGGTGCGGGGGATGCGGACACCTCTGGCGCCGCCGCCCGGTGAGTGGGTAGCGTAGGACGCCCCCTCTTCCCGAGGTCCACCGTGTCTCATCGCCTCGCACTCGTGGCGCTTGCCGTCGCGTTGCTGGAGCCCGCCGTCGGCAGTGCCCAGAATCCCGCCGCCCTGGCCGACAGCCTGATCCGCGCGCACCTCAGGACGGCCGAGGCGCCGTACGTCACCACGCAGCCTCCCGCGCTCCGCTTCGGCGAGGGCCGCTACGCGAACGTCTACATCCGCGGGACCGGCCCCCGGGGGATCGGCGCCGAGGTCTTCGGGTGCATGGTGACGGTGGCGCCGCAACCGGGGACGCCGGCGTGCGTCGCAGTGCCGAGGCCGGGCGCCGACTCGACGACCAGCCCGCGCATCCTGTCGCCCACCGAACTCGACGCCGCCGATCTCGACGGGGACGGCGCCCCGGAGCTCACCTTCGAGCTCAGCTACCCGGGTCCGTTGCCGGAGGGCTTCAGCGGAGGGGAGTTCGACACGTACCGGCGACTGTACGTGATCGACGCGTCGCCCGAACCGCACGTCGCCGCGAACGTCCTCATCGGCGTGGAGGCGGAGAACTGGCGGGTCGAGGCGGTGCGGGGGACTGTGGCGTGGCGGGACCTCAACGGCGACCGCCACGACGACATCGTGTTCACCGGACAGACTTGCGCGGGCACCCGGGGAAGCGATGCCCACACCCGGTGCCGGCCGCTGCGCAGGCAGTACCTCTGGAATGCGGCGACCCAGACATGGGTGGAGCGGGCTGCGGCGCGCCGGTAAGAGACCGGCGGCGCGTCAGCCGGCGGGGCTCGGGGCTGCCAGCACCACCTTACCGATCGCGCGGCGCGCGTGGAGGTGCTGGTGCGCCGCGACCGCGCCGTCGCGGGTGAGCGGGAAGACGCGGTCCACCACCGGGTGCCACTCGCCCGCCTCCACGCCGCGGAAGATCTCGACGAGCGCCGTCCGCAGGATCTCCTCCTTGCCGCGCAGGTGCAGCAGGTGCACGCCGAAGAACCCCACGTTCGGCTCCACGAGCGAGAGGGGGTGGAAACGCGGCGTCCGCAGCCACGTCCACGCCGCCCGCAGCCAGTCCCGCCGCCGCCCCGGCATCGCCCCGCTCATCCCGTAGAAGACGAGCCGCCCGAGCGGCGCGAGCAGTCGCCGGCACGCCGCCGTGGCCGGGCCGCCCACCGCGTCGAGGGCGACGTCCACGCCCCGCTCGCCGACGAGCGCCCGCACCTCCGCTTCCCAATCGCCGCGCGAGTCCACGCACGCTTCGGCGCCGAGCGCGTCGGTGACGAACGCGCACTTCTCTTTCGAGCCTGCGGTGCCGACGACCCGCAATCCCCTCCGCACGGCGAGCTGCACCGCCGCCGTTCCCACGCCGCCCGCGGCGCCGAGGATGAGCGCGGTCTCGCCGACCCGCGCGCGTGCTGCCTCGAAGAGCGCGACCCACGCGGTGAGGAAGGTGACCGGGACCGCCGCGGCCTCCACCGCGCTGAGCGAGACGGGGTAGCGGAAGAGCTGCCGCCCCGGGGTGACGATGTCCCTGGCGTAGCCGCCGAAGCGGAGGAGCGCGACGGCGTGGTCGCCCGGCCGCCAGTCGCGCACGTCGGCGCCGACCCGCACCACCTGGCCTGCGACCTCGAAGCCGGGGCTGTAGGGGCGCGGAGGGACCGTGCCGTAGAGCCCGACGCGCATCAGAAGATCGGCGAAGTTCACACCCGCGGCATCGACGCGGAGGTGCACGTCGTCGGGGCCGAGATCCTTGAGCGGGATTTCGCGCTCCACCAGGACCTCGGGCGGGCCGAGGCGCTCGATGAGGATGGAGCGTGAAAGGTGATGGGTCATGGGTGATAGGTGAGAGGTGATGAGTGATGGGTGCGCCTGCCGCGCCCAATCCTCCGGTCACCCTGCGTTTGCTGCTTCAACGCGAGAATCCGCCGGACGCTCCAGGCGCGCCATCGCGCGGTCGTGGAGGCGCGCGAGCGCCAGCATCGCGACGACGGACCCGATCAGCGCGTACAACATGTCCGACTGGGTGTCCCACGGATCGCCCTGGGTGCCGAGGAAGGCGTCGGCGCCCTGGCCGAGGGCGAGGGCCGCGCCCCACTCCACCAGTTCGTAGCAGGCGCTCACCGTCATCGCCACGCAGATCCCGACGAAGCCCGCCATCCGCCGCCCCGCCACGGCGCGGGTGCGCAGCACGATCTCCCGCGCGAGCAGCGCCGGCACCAGCCCCTGCGCGAAGTGGCCTAGCTTGTCGTACGGGTTGCGGCCCAGGTGGAGGAGGTCCTGCACCCAGAAGCCGAGGGGCACGCGGGCGTAGGTGTACGCTCCGCCCACCATCAGGATCACGGCGTGGCAGAAGAGCAGCACGTAAAGCAGGGAGGTGAGCGGGAAGCGCCGGTAGGTGGCGACCAGGACCGGCGCCGCAATCACGATAGGCGCGACCTCCATCAGCCACGTGCTCCGCTCGTAGGGGCGCAGGCCCGACAGGCCCAGCAGCACGGCGAGCAAGAGGCCGGCGGCGACGAGACGGCGGTCACGCTTCGCGCTCACGCGGTCAAGTTGACCATCGGGGCCGGAGTGTCAAGGCGAGACGTGCGGCCTTTCGCGCTGCCCATTGCGCAGTCCCGCTCAGGCACACATGCTTAGGCAATCCCGACAAATGGAGTCGTCTATGTTGTCCCGCGCCCTCTTCAGGGCTGCCAGCCTGGTTGTGCTCGCGGTCTCGGCCGTTGCCTGCTCCAGGCGGGAAGCGGCCCAGGTCCCGCCGCCCCCGGTGCCCGTCGTCACCTTCACCGCCACCGACTTCGCCTTCCAGGGTCCCGACACGATCCCGTCCGGCGTCGTGACGCTGCGCCTCGTGAACCGCGGGCCGAGCCTCCACCACGTGCAGATGATGCAGCTCGGCGAGGGGAAGACGTACGACAGCCTGCTGGCCGCGCTGCGGAATCCCGGGCCGCCGCCGGCGTGGGCGCGCCTCGTCGCCGGCCCGAACCCGCCGGCACCTGGCGACAGCGCCGAGATCACGCAGACGCTCCGGCCCGGGAACTACGCGATGATCTGCGTGATCCCGAACGAGCGCGGCGTCCCCCATATCGCGATGGGGATGGCGAAGCCGCTCGTCGTGGCGCCCGCCGCGGCCGGCGCTGCGGCGCCCGAACCCACCGCGCACGTCGAGGTCGCCCTTTCCGACTACGATTTCGTGTTGTCGGCGCCGCTCACGGCCGGCACGCACACGCTGAAGGTGACCAACGCGGGGCCTCAGCCGCACGAGTTCTTCATCGCGCGCCTCGATTCCGGGGTCACGGCCCAGCAGCTGGTGGACTGGGTGCACGGGGGGATGCAGGGCCGCCCGCCGGCGCTCCCCCTCGGCGGCACCACGGCGTTCGCCGCGGGGGACCACACCTTCGTGACGCTGACCCTCACGCCGGGCGACTATGCGCTGCTCTGCTTCCTCCCCGACGTGGGCGACGGGCGCGAGCACGTGGCGCACGGAATGGTGAAACAGATCCGCGTGAGCTGATACCGCTCGCGGGCGCCGGCCGCGCAGTGGTCTACCGCGTCGCGGTGCGGGTCTCCGTGCCGCGGAGCCAACGGTTCAGGTACTCGTTGTACACCCGCAGCAGCAGCATCTGGCTCTGCGCGTTGTACACCGCGCCGTGGCCGCCGGGCGGGTAGATGCGCAGGTCCGCGTCCACGCCGGCGTTGGTGAGCGCGGTCAGCATCTGCATCGTGTGCTGGGGATGGACGTTGTCGTCCATCATCGAGTGCACGAGCAGCAGCTTGCCGCGGATGCGCCCGGCGCGCGGCAGGACGGAGCTGCTGTCGTACGCCGCGCCGTTGTCGTCGCCGAGCAGGCCCAGGTAGCGCTCGCTCCAGATGGTGTCGTAGAGCCGCAGGTCGGTGGTCGGCGAGTTCGAGATCCCCACCCGGAAGACGTCGGGGTACGCCGCCATCGAGAACAGCGTGGCGTAGCCGCCGTGGCTCGTCCCCATGATGCCGATGCGGGTGCTGTCCACCCACGGCTGGCGGGAGAGGTACCGGGCCGCCTCGGCGTTGTCGTGGCTTTCCCAGTGGCCCACGCGGCGGTACGCCGCCTTGAGGAAGGCGGTGCCGTAGTTGTTGTTGCCGCGGTTGTTCAGGCCGACGACGATGTAGCCCTCCTGCGCCAACCACTGCGTCCAGCCGCTCGCGGACCACGAGTCGTACACCTGCTGCGAGCCGGGTCCGCCGTAGATCGCGAAGATCACGGGGTAGCGGCGCGTCGAGTCGAAGCCGATGGGCCGCACCAGGGAGCCGTCGAGGCGCTGCCCGTCGGAGGTGGTGAAGCTGAAGAGCTCCGTCGAGGCGAATGCGTGGTCGGCGAGCCACGTCGTGACCGACGCGTTGTCCTCCAGGCGGCGGAGCATCTGGCCGCCGGCCGCGGTCGTGGACCACAGCTCGACCTGCCGTGGCTGGTGAGTGGACGACCAGCGGTCGATGAAGAACCGCGTGTCGGGCGACATGTCGATGGTGTGCGTGCCCTGCGTCTGCGTGAGCCGCCGCGGGTTCGACCCGTCGAGTCGCACGCTGTAGAGCTGGCGCTGGAGCGGGGAGGCCTCGGTGCCAAGGTAGTAGAGCGTCTGGGACTGCGGGTCCACCCGGGCGATCCGGGTCACGCTCCAGTTCCCGCGCGTCACCTGGTTCACCAGCCGGCCGGAGTAGTCGTAGCGGTACACGTGCTGCTGGCCGTCGCGCCCGGACAGCCACAGGAACTGCGTCATCCCTTCGGGGAACGACATCAGGTCCCGCACGCCGGCGAAGAAGTCGTACACGTCCACCCAGGTGTCCGAGGTCTCGGTCATCACGGGGCGGCGCCCGCCGGTCCGCACGTCGAAGAAGGACAGCTTCATCTCGTTCTGCCGGCGGTTGAGCGTCATCACCGCAAGGGTGTCCGCGCGGCTCGTCCAGTAGATGCGCGGGATGTAGAACTCCCCCGTCTCGCCGGGGTCGAGCCACAGCTGGCGGCCGGTGCGCACGTCGGAGACGCCGATGCGGACGGTGGCGTTGGTGTCGCCCGGCTGCGGGATGCGGATGCGGTTCCAAATCTGGAGGCGGCCCGAGTAGTCGCTGATCTGGATGAACGGCTCGCGGCTCTCGTCCACCTGCCAGTAGGCGAGGTAGCGGCTGTCGGGCGACCAGCTCCACGCCTGCGCCATCCCGAACTCCTCCTCGTAGACCCAGTCGAAATGGCCGTGGTACAGCGTCTCCGTGGCGCCGGTCGTGAGGCGCCGCTCGGCGCGGGTCGCGAGGTCCACGACGTACAGCTCGCCGCCGCGCTCGTAGCCGAGCATCGTGCCGTCGGGCGAGAGCTCGGCGGTGCGGGCACCGCGCGTTGCGAGCCGCAGTGAGCGGTCGCCGAGGGCGTAGACGTAGTAGTCCGCGGTGCCGGAGTTCCGGTACAGCGGGCGGAAGTGTGTCTGGAAGACGAGGTACCGGGAGTCGCGGGCCCACTGGAACGAGCGGTAGGCGAACGGCTCGGTGGTGTCGGGGAAGGTGACGCCCTGTGTGGTGAAGAGGACGGTGTCACGTCCGGTGACGGGGTCCATGGCGCGAATCTCCGCGCCGGCGGGGCCGCGCGTGGTGAAGGAGTACCGCCGTCCGCCCTCGATCCAGTTCACGTTCGCGGGGCCGGAGCGGCCGCTCATCGCAGCGCCGGCCTGGAGCGCCTCCTGGAGCGTGCGGAAGGCGGCCTTCTGCTGGGCCCAGCCCGCGACCGGGGCCAGGAGGAAGATCAGGGCGAGCAGTCTCACGGTCTTCGTGCGCATCGGTGCTCTCGCGGCAAGAGGACGGGATCGGGGCGCGACGCCCCTAGACGTTGAAGCGGATGTGCAGGATGTCGCCGTCGGCGACGACGTAGTCCTTCCCCTCGACCTTCAGATGGCCGGCATCGCGCGCGGCCGACTCCGACCCGTACCGGATGAAGTCGTCGTAGGGGATGACCTCGGCGCGGATGAAGCCGCGCTCGAAGTCGGAGTGGACCTTGCCCGCCGCCTGGCGCGCCCGGGTCCCGCGCTTGATCGGCCACGCTCGGACCTCTTCGGGGCAGGCGGTGAAGAACGAGACGAGGTCGAGAAGGCCGTAGGCGGTGCGGATGAACCGGGCCAGCGCCGACTTGGCGAGGCCGAGGTCCTGGAGGAACGCCGCCTGGTCCGCGGCGTCCATCGTTGCGATCTCGGCCTCCACGCTGGCCGAGAGGACCAGCCCCGCGGCGTGCAGCGCCGCGAGCCGCGAGGCGATGGACGGGGGCAGCGGTTGCGCCGCGTCCTGCTCGCTGCGGTTCAACGCGATCAGCAGGGGCCGGTCGGTGAGCATGCCGTAGCCCCTGAGGTACGTGCGGTCCAGCACCTCGGCCGACAGGGACCGCAGCGGGAGCTCGTGCTCCAGCGTGGTCTTCATCAGCTCGAACGCCGCCGATTCGCGCGGGTCCGGCTTGTCCTTCTTGGCCCGGTCCAGGCGCCGCTCGACGATGTCGAGGTCGGCGAGGACGCACTCGGCGAGGAAGGCGTCGAGGTCCGCAGTCGGATCGGCGTCGCTGTCCAGGGCGGGGTTGGGGAACGCCCGCAGGACCAGGCAGACAACGTCCTGGTCGCGGATCTGCTGCAGCGCCTTGCTCGAGAGGCCCTTGTGCTCGGCGCCGTGCTCGCCGGGGATGTCGCTGAAGACGATCTCGGTGTAGGTGGTCTTCCTGGGCTTGAAAATGCCGCTCAGCGCGTCGAGGCGCGGGTCCGGCACCTTCACCGTGCCGAGGTGCACCTCACCGCCGAACCCGGTGGGCACGTTGAGGCCGGTCAGCGTGTTGAAGACCGTCGTCTTCCCGGAGCCCGCGAAGCCCACCAATCCGATTCGCATCTCTCAAACATCCGATGGGCGGCGCCGAATCGCCAGGCGCGCGCCCTGCCGTCGGTGCCGTGTATGGTGGAAGTCCAGCGTCCCGGCGTCGTGCTCGACGTACGTCAGCTCGGCGATCTGTCCGCCCAGGTCAGCGATGAAGCGGTGGCCCGCCACGTCGTGCCGTATCGCGATGTCCATCCGCTCAAGATAGCGCGTCGTCCTGACGCGGGTTGCCGAGAGACGCCGGCGCGACCCACATTCTCCACGATGCGCCTCCTCGCCTTCGTTCCGCCCGCCGTGGTGGTCCTCGCCGCCTGCACCCCCGCGCGGATGACGGCACCTGCTCCCGTGGAGCCGCGACCCGTGAGCTATCCGTTCCAGGACCCCGATCTCCCCCTCGAAACCCGTCTCACGTCTCTCGTCTCACTCCTCACGGTCGACGAGAAGGTCGGCCAGTTGATGAACGCGGCGCCCGCCGTCGAGCGACTCGGCATCCCCGCCTACGACTGGTGGAACGAGGCGCTCCACGGCGTCGCCCGCGCGGGCCGCGCGACGGTCTTCCCGCAGGCGATCGGCCTCGCGGCGACGTGGGACACGACGCTGATGTTCCGCGTGGCCACCGCCATCTCCGTCGAGGCGCGCGCCAAGCACCACGAGTCGCTGCGCCAGGGACGGCACGGCATCTACGAGGGGCTCACCTTCTGGTCGCCCAACATCAACATCTTCCGCGACCCGCGTTGGGGCCGCGGGATGGAGACCTACGGCGAGGACCCCTTCCTTAGCGGCCGTCAGGCCGTGGCGTTCGTGCGCGGCATCCAGGGCGACGACCCGCGCTACCTCCGCGCCGTCGCGACGCCGAAGCACTACGCCGTGCACAGCGGTCCCGAGCCCGACCGCCACCGCTTCGACGCCGTGGTGGGCGAGCGCGACCTGCGCGAGACGTACCTCCCGGCGTTCGAGGCCGCCGTCACCGAGGGCGGCGCGTGGTCGGTGATGTGCGCCTACAACCGTGTGGACGGGGCGCCCGCCTGCGGGAGCAGGCGCCTGCTCCAGGAGATCCTGCGCGAGGAGTGGGGTTTCCCCGGCTACGTGGTCAGCGACTGCGGCGCCATCGACGACATCCGCGACGGCCACCGGCTCACGCGCGACTCCGCGGAGGCGGCGGCAATGGGCCTTCGCGCGGGAACGGACCTCGAATGCGGGCGCGCCTATCGCGCCCTCGGCGACGCCGTCCGGCGCGGTCTCATCACCGAACAGGACCTCGACGTGGCGCTGCGGCGGCTCTTCCGCGCGCGGTTCCGCCTCGGGATGTTCGACCCGCCGGAGCGCGTGCCGTTCGCGTCCATCCCGTACCGCGAGAACGATTCGCCGGCGCACCGCGCGCTCGCGATCGAGGCCGCGCGCCGCTCCCTCGTGCTCCTCAAGAACGCCGGCGGGCTCCTGCCGCTGCGCCGCGACCTCCGCACCCTCGCCGTCATCGGCCCCAACGCCGACGACGTGGACGTCCTCCTCGGCAACTACAACGGCCAGCCGTCGGCGCCCGTCACCCCCGTCGAGGGGATTCGCCGCGCGGCGGGATCGCGGATGCGGGTGCTCTCGGCGCAGGGGAGCGATTGGGCGGTGGGGATGCCGGTGCTGCGCGTGGTGCCGCACTGGGCGCTGCGGGTGGCTGCGGACGGGCAGGGCGCACAGGGCCTCGCCGGTGCCTACTACGACAACCAGGAATTCACGGGCGCGCCCGTCGCCACTCGCACCGACGCGGCGCTCGACTTCACGTGGTGGGAGGACGCTCCGGTGCGCGGCATGCGGGCCGACAGCTTCTCCGTCCGCTGGAGCGGGGCGCTCGTCCCGCCCGTGACGGGCCGCTACGCGGTCGGCCTCCGCGCACAGGGCGGCGTGCGGCTCTTCCTCGGCGATTCGCTGCTGCTCGAGTGGTCCGACCGCCACGTCGTGGTGACGCAGTGGGCGTCGGTCGACCTGGTGGCGGGCGTGCCGCGGCCGATCCGCGTGGAGTACTTCGACCGGCGCGCCGACGCGAGCGTGCAACTCGTGTGGTCGGTGCCGGACCCGCGTCTCCGCGAGGAAGCCGTCGCGACCGCGATGGGCGCGGATGCGGTGGTGATGGTCCTCGGTCTCTCGCCCCGGCTCGAGGGCGAGGAGATGCCGGTGGCCGTGCCCGGGTTCTCCGGCGGCGACCGGACGGACGTCGCGCTGCCGGCGCCGCAGCAGGAGCTGCTCGAGGCCGTCGTGGCGACGGGCAAGCCGGTCGTGCTCGTGCTGCTCAACGGCTCCGCGCTCGGCGTGACGTGGGCGGCGGAGCACGTGGCGGCCATCGTGGAGGCCTGGTACCCCGGGCAGGCGGCGGGGACGGCGATCGCCGACGTGCTCTTCGGCGCTGCCAACCCGGCCGGCCGGCTGCCGGTGACGTTCTACCGCTCGGTCGAACAGGTGCCGCCGTTCACCGAGTACGGCATGGCGGGACGCACCTACCGCTACTTCCGTGGCGAGCCGCTCTTCCCGTTCGGGCACGGCCTGTCGTACACGCGCTTCCGGTACCGCGACCTGCGGATCGCGGGCGCTCCGACGTCCGGCGCACCGCCGGCGGTGCGGGCCGGCGACTCGGTCACGGTCTCGGTCGAGGTGGAGAATGCGGGGGCCGTGCTCGGCGAGGAGGTCGTGCAGCTCTACGTGACGGATCTCGAGGCGTCGGTGCCGGTGCCCGTCCGCTCGTTGCAGGGGTTTGTGCGCATCGCGCTGCAGCCGGGCCAGCGCCACCGCGTGGCCTTCACGCTGGCGCCGCGGCAACTCTCACTCATCGACACGGCGGGCCGGCGGGTCGTCGAGCCGGGCACCTTCGAGATCGGTGTGGGCGGGAAGCAGCCCGGGTTCCGGGGCGTGGCCGACGCTGCGACGACGGAGGTGCGGACCGGACGATTCGAGGTGGTGGGCGCGCCGTTCCCGGTGCCCCGGTAGGGGTCGCGCGCGGACGCGCCTACTCCTCGATCGGGCTGTCGAGCACCTGCCGCACGATCCGCGCGAAGTCCTGGAAAGCCCAGGGCTTCGCGATGAAGGGCACGTTGATCGGGATCTCGCCGGCGCCGGCGAGCTCCGCCACCGGGTAGCCGCTCGCGAACATGAAGCGCACGCCCGGCCACTCCCTGGTCACGGCGCGATAGAGCGCGAAGCCGTCCATCCTCGGCATCAGGGTGTCCGAGATCACGAGCGCGATCTGTCCGGCGTGCGCGCGCAGGAGCTGCAGGCCCTCCTCGCCATCTGCCGCGGCGTGCACCGTGTATCCGAGTCGCTCGAGCCCCCGCTTGCTCGCGCGGCGCAGGCCGTCCTCGTCCTCGACCAGAAGGACCTGCTCGGTGCCTTTGGGCACGGGCTGAGGCGCTCGGGCCGCGACGAGGTCGCCGGTGAAGATTGACTTGCGCGCCACACGCTCGGCCAGCATGGGGAAGAAGAGGCGCATCGTCGTCCCCTTGCCGAGCTCGCTCTCCACCGCGATCGCCCCCCCGAGCTGCGTGACGAGCCCCTGCACCATGGACATCCCCAGGCCGGTTCCCTTGCCGACCTCCTTGGTGGTGAAGAAGGGCTCGAAGATGCGCGCTCGCGTCCGCTCGTCCATGCCGGTGCCGGTGTCCGACACGACGGCGCAGACGAACGCGCCGGGTCCAATGGGCCCGGTCGCGGTTGGCAGCGGCGCGTCGAGGCGCACCCCGTGCACGGACAACGTGAGCGTCCCGCCGTGGGGCATGGCGTCGCGCGCGTTCGTGGCGAGATTGAGCAGAATCTGCTCCACCGCGGCCGCATCCGCCTGCACGACGCCGGCGTCCGGCTCGACGTCGAGGCGGATGTCGATGCTCTCCGGCAGAATGCGCCGCATGAGCGTGCCCCCGTCCTGGACCACCTCGCCGAGCTGCAGCGGTACGAGGCGCAGCTCGGCGCGACGGCTGAAGGCCATCAGGCGCCGGATCATCTCCGCGCCGCGGCGGGCCGCGCTCTGCAGGTCGGCGATTCCGGCCCGGGCTTCGGCATCGTGCGCCGGGATCACCTCGCCGAGGTACTCGGCCGTGGAGAGGATGATGCTCAGGATATTCTTGAAGTCGTGCGCGATGCCGCTGGTGAGTTCGCCTACCGCCTCCATCTTCTGCGCCTGCCGGAGCGCTTCCTCAAGATGGCGGCGCTCGGTGATGTCCCGTGCGATGGTGACCACGGCGAGCTGGTGCGAATAGGTGCACGCGGCGCTCGCGACCTCGATGTCCACATCGTTCCCGTCCAGCCTGCGCAGCCTCTGGCGGACCAGCGGAACCGCGGCGCCGGGCGCCGAGAGCTGGCCCATACGGTCCTTGACTGATCCGTGGTAGTCCGGGTGCGTGAACTCGAGGAGGTTCCTGCCAATGAGCGTGTCGGGCGAGGGGGCTCCCAGCAGGGCAGCACCAGCGGGATTGATGTAGAGGATCCGCAGGTCGCGGTGCACGACGATCGAGTCTGGGGCCAACTCGACCAGCGTACGGAACCGCTCTTCGCTCTCCTCAGACGGCCCTGGACCCATTGCGACGCCCATAGATCTCGTTTCGGGGAGAAGCGCGTCCCGGGCTCCGGCAGCAGTGCCAGGCACTCGCCCGTTCCTCGACATCATGTGGTGCTTGGCGCCTATTCTGTCGCGCGGGCGGCGAAACCGCAACACTTCGGGATTGCGGGCGCGCGGGTTCACTGTTCCCGGTGCCAGCCCGGCACAAGCGCGCCGCCCGGCACGGGACCGACCCACGCGTGCCGCAGGTCTAGTGTCCGTGGCGCTGGTGCTGCTTGTGCCGCTGCCGGCGGCGCCTGCTGCCGACCTT
>ERZ1292640.574-Hain-H43-02um-R1-574-length-30178-cov-4_pt2 | contig 12396 bp, 10 predicted proteins | sample MGYA00564404_ERZ1292640 | MGnify/ENA primary metagenome ERZ1292640 (study PRJEB36523, sample SAMEA6512636) | groundwater metagenome | collected 2019-01-08 | study: AquaDiva: Metagenomics assemblies of 32 groundwater samples | reverse complement strand
TTAACACTCAGGATGACGAGCACCGTCATGTTGAGGATTTATCCGAAACATCCAGTTTAGAAAATTCCTCTGGATATTTTACTTCGTTCAACATGACAAAGATTGAAGCTCAATATGACGAGTATGGATCCTTCGTTAACACTCAGGATGACGAGCACCGTCATGTTGAGGATTTATCCGAAACATCCAGAAATGCAATGGATCCTTCGGCTACGCCTCAGGATGAGATTTTAAAATCAAGCTCAATGACTAATACATTGCGTGGTTTTGCATATTATACAGGGTTAATATCTTCTAATAAAATTGCTCTAATAATTACAAAGAATTCTGCTAGCGCTTATATTCCTTCTTCTGCTGTATATCTGGCATCAACTATTTATAAGTCATCATTTGATTTAACGAGTGGAAAATCATTCGCAGAGGTTTATAGTAATTTGCCAACAGTATTTGAAGCTTTAAAAGCAACTAATTGTGCTGCACTAGGATATAGCTTAAGTTCATATGTGCCTGGGGTTGCTAGTTTTGTGGTGTATATATCAACAGATATGACTTGTAATAGTGTCATTCAAGCTATTAGAGATTATCAGTCAACTCAAATTTCTACAGAAGTTGTTGGAGATAGCGGTAATATATTAGATTATTAGTATATTCTCTGGATCCTTCGTTTCACTCAGGATGACGAAGGTTGGCGCTCAGGATGACGACTAGACCAAAACTCCAGTAAGGGTGGTGCCATTAACTGCTTCCACTTTTACTGGTAGAATTTTTCCTATAAGATCTTTAGACCCAATAACGCAAACTGCTTGGCTATATTGATTTTTTCCAAGAATTTGCCCTGCATATTTACCTGGTTTTTCAAATAATACAGAAGAAATTTTACCAATAGATTCTTTATTAATCTGATTTTGCTGCCCCGTCAGCAAAGCTTGTAAACGCTCTAATCTTGAGACTTTTATATCTTCTGGAACCTGTTTTTCTATTGCGGCTGCTGGAGTTCCTGGGCGCATACTATACTTAAATGAATAAGAAAGAGAAAAGCCAACTTGCCTCACTAATTCCATAGTGTCTTCAAAATCTTGTTCTGTTTCACCTGGATATCCAACGATAAAATCGGAAGAAAATAATATATCTGGGCAAGCTTCTCTATATTGCTTAATAATTTCAAGGTATCTAGCAGCTGTATGCTTTCTATTCATATCTTTTAAAATTTTATCTGAACCTGATTGAACCGGCAGATGCAAAAATGGCATAAGCTTAGGTTCATTTTTGTGAAGTAGGCTTAAATCTTCCGTCATATCATTTGGATGAGAGGTGGTATATCGAATACGTTGCAAATTTGGAATTTTTGCCAAATGCTCAATAAGCTTGGCGATATTTATCTCGTTGCCTTCATAGTCTCTTCCGTGGTATGCGCTAACATTTTGTCCAAGCAAGGTAATTTCGATAGCGCCTTGCTCAACTAGATTTAATGCTTCACGATAAATTTCGCTTAAATTACGGGAATATTCAGCGCCTCTAGTATAAGGAACACAGCAGAACTTGCAAAACTTATCACAGCCTTCTTGAATAGTTAAAAAAGCAGTATAGCCTTGCGGTAAACTAGTTTCAGGCAATGAGTCAAATTTTGAAATGGCTGGGAAATCTAAATTCAAAGCTATTTTTTTATCTCTTGAAACTTTTGCTATTAACTCAGGTAAATTATGATAAGTTTGCGGGCCTACTACTATATCAACATAAGGAGCTCTAACGAATATTTCATCCCCCTCAGCTTGGCTTACACAACCGGCTACAGCAATTAACATCTCATTACCAGAGGCTTTTCTTTTTTCTTTGAATTTTCTAATAGACCCTAGTTCAGAATAGACTTTTTCTGAGGCCTTTTCCCTAATATGGCAAGTATTTAAAATAACTAAATCCGAATTTTCTAACTCTCCTGTTTGCTCGTAGCCTAATGCATGTAATAAATCTAACATTTTGTTAGAATCATAAACATTCATTTGACAACCATAGGTCTTAATGTAAACCTTTTTAGTGAGGGATTTTTTTTGCATAGCTTAAATATTAATTTTTTATGAAAATTAGCAAATTACCATTTAAAACACAAGAGAAAAAAACATGAGAAGAATTTCAATTTTTATAACTTCTTTAATACTAGTTGGATTGATAATTATATTATTATCTAAGCAATTTCCAAATGCTTTGAGCAATGATCAAAATAAGATTGGGTTAATAATATCTTTAATCGTGGCAACTTCTCTTATATCAAAACTTGCAGTTAATAACACGCGGTTTGCAACTTTATTTAAGCAATTATCTGCTTGGTTCGCTGTAACGTTATTAATTATAATTGGTTATAGTTATCAGTATGAATTAAAACAATTCAGCAATCGAATAATAGCCAATGTGATCCCAGGTCATGGTCAAGGTAATGATGATGGGTCGGTTACGTATTATGCAGGGCAGAATGGTCATTTTGAAGTTATTGGAATAATTAATGACGATAAAAAAGTACAATTTCTTTTTGATACAGGGGCTAGCGTGGTTTCTCTAACCTTTGAAGATGCGATAAGAATTGGAATAGATGTAAATAGTTTAAGCTTTAATATGCCATTAAACACTGCAAACGGTGTAAGCTTTGCAGCTAGAGTCACTTTGCCGAAAATACAAGTAGGGCCAATCATTATATATAACGTGGAGTCTGTGGTATCTAAGCCCGGTGCTTCGGATATTTCCTTGCTTGGAATGAGTTTTTTAAGTAGATTAAAGCAATTTAATTTTCAAGGAAATAGCTTGACCCTTAGGAATTAGCTATTTTTAAGCTTGCGAAATTATTTTTTACTTGCGCTAATAATATAACGATGCTACTATGCTATGCGCGAGCTTAATAAATTCATTATATAATCACCATATGTTAAGAGCATTTAACTATATAAAACTTTCGTATAAACAACAGCTATTTGCTATATTTGTATCAATTATCTTTATTTTCTATCTATTATTACATTTCGTAACAGAAAATATCTTAAGTGATATTAGAGGTAGAGCTGAAAGAAAACTTATAGTTATAGAGAATTTTCTGCTCTCTTCATTAGATAGTAAACAACAAATTTTATACGGACTTGCATTTCTATTAGCTGATGAAGAGATGAAGCCATTTAATAATTCTATTGATAACTTAGTAAAAAGCTTTGATAACAGAGCAAGCCATAGTAAGTCTATTTCTTTTAAAGGGATTAAGGTCATGGATTCGAATAACCTTGTTATCCTGCATACTTTAGTTCCTAATAAAATTTTTGTTCCTATGAAAAATATTTCCGATTTAGAGTTAATAGAATTAGCTAAAAAAGAACTTTTTGAAACAAAAATTGGACCTATTAGATTAGGTAAGCTAAATAATGAGTTAATTATTCCATCTTGCATAGCAATCGGAAAGGATAATAAGGTACATATAGGAACTGTATGCGCAGGTATATCAATGGCAGAATTGTCAGAAAAACTAGATTACTATATTAAAGACAGGAATATTAATAAAATAGAAATATTACCCTTGAATAGCAAGGAAGATAATGGCAATAGAATACATAATGGTTTTACATTTCTTAATATCTTAATGTCCGCCATAAAAGATGAGGCTCTTGTCTTTATCAACCGCTTTCTAACTACCCTACGTTAATAAAAGCCGAGCTTAATTGTTATTTTTTAAGTAGGGAGATAGCAAGAGTTATTTTACTAGCAAGTTTTTATTGTTTAGTTATTCTATTCTTATTTTATTTTCTTTTTCTTGTTAATAAAAGATATTACGAGAAACCATTGGGTCAGCTTAATGAAAAACTAAATACGCTACCTGATTTTTTATTAAATAAAATACCAGAAGAATGTAAGATATCTAAATCTACTTGTCCAAAATATTTATCTGAATCTGCAAAATATGTAATTGATTATTGTTTATTATTACATACAGTAGTAGAAAAACTTGAGCTAGAAAGGCCCATAAATGAACTACGTAAAAATATTCTTCATTTAATTCTAACAGAGTATCATTATAGCAGGGTAAAGAATCATAATGTCGACTCAAGTATTTTATATTTAAATAAATTAGATTCATTAATACATTCTAAGAACGAAGTAATTAAGTTAAAAGAATTTTTAGACCAATTACTTGATTATTGTACAGAATATTATAGTGAACTAAAAATTAAATATGTAATTGAAGAGAATTCGTCTACAGATTTCATTTCTAATCAAGCATTTCTTGCTGAAGCAATATTTAGTATTTTTACTACAATTATAAGAATAGGTAATTTATGCGTAGATGATGCTATTATTCTAAAGGTGTCTTTCGAAAATAGTAATTTACCAAGTTTTAATTTTGAAGTAATCATTCATGAAGATGGTCATAATCAATCCATAGGGTGGGAGCTAGGTCAATTATTCGCATATAATGGTTTATTGCCAGTATATTTATTAGCTAAAGAAAATAATTATTTCTTCTATTTATTACAAGATGCAGATAAAATTATTTTTAAATTACAACCTTTCGATGATGATAAACTTAAATCCATTAATGATATTTGTATGAAAATACCTTTTGATTTAGTTACTCAGAATAAGTAATACCATTTCTCATTTTTAATCAGGCGCATGGATTTAAGAGCGAGGATGCGCAGCGTAGATTACTACGTGAGCACAGCCGAGATTCGCAAAATTCATTTGTATCATTAAAAATGGGTTTTGGTATAATCATCCTTCTTCTTTATGGATAAGTATAACTCCACTTATTAGCAAATAAGAAAGGCTAGGGGATATCACGGCAAGAAACATAGGTAATGTTTCCGTTAATGCCATTACGTTAATAACTTTATTAATAAAAAATACCATAATTCCAATCAAGCCAGCGACTAAAAATACTATACCAAGCTTTCCCTTTCTTGGTAAATTGATAGAAGAAACCAAAGCAATAAAAACTAATGAAAGGTACAATAAAGGGCTTGCAAGCATTGATTTATAATATAATTCATGTTTTAGGGCTGATAGACCAGATTGTTTGATGTTCTTAATAAAGCTTCTTAAATGCCAAAATTGGATAATATCGGGATTTGGTATACTTTCTTGAATTTGATCGTTAGTTAAATTAGTTGGTAGAGATATTATATTATATTTTTCTGGTTCTTTACCAGGAGTAAATTTCTCTGCATCACTTAGTAATAAATACCCATTTTCTATAGAGGAAGAGCTTGCTCTAAAACTGGTTGTAAAGCTATTATCTTCTCCAGCAGAAAAAACTAAAATACCTGAGAATAATTTCTCATCTTTAGCTATATGCATTATTTTTATAATTTTATCATTTTGTGGATTGTTCGTCTGGTCATATAACCAAATTCCGTTAGATTGAATCGATACTCTGCTGGTTTTATGCCCTAGATATTTTGAGACAAGCAATCCGTTTTTATTAAGAAAACTGGCCGATATTGGTTGAAATACGGATAAAATTAATATGCTGATAGCAAAAACAGTTAATGAAATAGGAATACATAGAGACCAGATAGAAATTCCAGCTGAATTAGCTGCGGCAAGCTCAAAGCTGTTATTTAGTTTAGTAAAGGTCAATATCGATCCAAATAAAAAAACAAATGGAATAAAAGAATAAGTAATAAAAGGGACTTTAAAAAATACTATTTGGAGCATTTGCCTAATTAAGAGATGCTTTCCTTGAGAGTCTCTCATCAACTCTAAAAAATCCAATATGAAAGCAATAAAAGAAAATGCAAAAAATACGTATAATAAATTTATTACTAAGCTACGAACAACATAAAATGAAAATGTATAAGAAAAGCGCATAAATTATAAACCTATTAAGTTTAGCCATTCTATAAACTTACTCGAATAAATACAAGATTATTTTCTTTAAGAAAGAATCATATCTGGGATTGCAAACTGGTAAATAAAAATTTATAATGTGAAACCATAAGCCTAAGTTAGGAGAACTACAATATGTTTCTAGAAGATCAAAAATCTATACCTGCACTTTTTCTTTTGTTATTTGCTGAAATGTGGGAGAGGTTCAGCTATTACGGCATGAGGGCCTTGCTAATTCTTTATTTAACTTCTACTTTAGGGTTTAGTGACCCAAGGGCGTATGCAACATATGCTTTATTTGCTGCTATAGGCTATGGTATACCACCATTGGCTGGTATTTTATCAGATAGATATTTAGGCTTTCAAAAAATGATAATTATTGGTGCAATAATTATGTGTTTAGGGCATCTTTTAATGAGTTTAACGGGATTAAATGGAAGTTTTGTTTATTCTGGATTGGGCTTGATAGCTGTCGGGACTGGTTTTTTCAAAGGAAACGTAACAAATTTACTAGGCTGTTTGTACGAGAATGAAGCAGTAGATTCGGCAGCAAAAGACAAAGGCTTTTCGATGTTCTATATTGCTGTGAATGTTGGAATGGGCTTGGCTTCTATCACGTGTGGTTATGTTGCTCATAAATATGGTTGGCATTATGGTTTTGGGCTAGCTGGAGTTGGCATGTTAGCGGGTTTGCTAACTTTTATGAAATTTAGATATGTGTTAGGAGATCATGGTGCATATCCAAATATAAAAATTGAGAAAAATTCAAAAAAACGCAGTTTCATTACTACTATTGCATCTATTATTTTCTTAGCAGCTTTTTCTATATATGTTTTATATTATAGTGAATTCTTCGCCTCTTATTTTGGATATTTTGGTATTATAATTTTTACAATGCTCGCTAGGGCAGTGTATAATTGTGATCCAATAGAAAGAAGTAGAATAGCATTGTTAATGATATTGGTATTATTTTTAGTATGTTTTTTTGCTTTTGAGATGCAGCTTGGAGCTTTAATTAATCTATTTACTGAAAGAAATATTGATAGAGTGGTTTTTGGTTATGAAATTCCTACTGCCATTTTACAAAGCATCAACCCGATTACAATCATTACAATAGGTCCTCTAATAATTGCAGCGCTTGCATTCTCAAGTAAATCTACTCCATTGCCTAGGTTTGCTATGGGATTATTTCTGAATGTAATGTGTTTTGTGGTATTATATCTTGGTTGTATCTATGCCAAGAATGGAAAAGCTCACATACTTTTTCTGCTATTTGGAATAATGTTGATGAGTGTTGTGGAATTATTCATTGTTCCATTGCTTCAGAGCTTGTTTGTAACCCTGTCCCCGCTTAGATATAGGGGTTTTATGATGGGGATATATATGTTCGGCTGGTCTTATTCTAATCTAGCTTCAGTTATTTTAAGTAAATTCATGTCGATTCCACAAGAGAGTCTTTCGGATCCTCTTGCTTCTATGGTAATTTACAAAAAGGGTTTTTTCCATATACTGGAATTTAATATGGGCTTATTTTTAGTGTTTATGTTTTGCTATCCTTTCTTAAATAAGTTAGTAAAAAAACATTATTAGGATTAGAGGTATAAATATGGGATTTAAATGTGGGATCGTAGGATTACCCAATGTTGGGAAGTCCACCCTTTTTAATGCTTTAACACAAACGATTGCGGCTCAAGCAGCGAATTATCCTTTTTGCACAATTGAACCAAATTTTGGAACCGTTGCTGTTCCGGATAAAAGAATAGAAGAATTGGCAAGAGTTGCAAACTCACAGAAAATTATTCCAACTCAAATAGAAATAGTTGATATTGCTGGATTGGTCAAAGGAGCGAGCAAGGGAGAGGGACTTGGCAACCAATTTTTGGCTCATATAAGAGAAGTGGATGCAATTATTCATCTTTTAAGATGCTTTGATGATGGAAATATTACTCATGTTGAGAATAATGTGTCTCCTGTAAGAGATGCTGAAATTATTGAAACAGAGCTTGTGTTGGCTGATTTAGAGTCAATAGAAAAACGTCTTCCAAATATAGAGAAAAAGGCAAAATCTGGAGATAAAGAGTCTTTAAGTATTTTACCAATAATGAAAAATATATTAAAAGTTTTAAGTGAAGGAAATCCTGTACGGAAAATTATTAATGAAGATAATCATAAGATAATTAAAGGGCTTAACTTAATTACTTCAAAGCCGATTCTTTATGTTTGCAATGTAAATGAGGAAGATGCTGCAAAAGGTAATGGTTATTCAGAACAGATAAAAGTGAAGGCAGCACCAGAGGATGCTCAGATGTTAATAATTTCTGCAAAAATTGAAGAAGAAATGTCTGGTTTAGATCAAGAAGATAGAAATGAATTTCTAAAAGATCTAGGCCTAGAGGAAACGGGTCTTGCTAAAATTATTAGAACTGGTTATAGCATTTTGAACCTTGATACTTTCTTTACTATTGGTCCTAAAGAGGCTAGAGCATGGACTGTTAAAAAAGGATCTACAGCTCCTCAAGCAGCTGGCGAAATTCATACTGACTTTGAAAAAGGATTTATCAGAGCTGAAACCATGTCTTACGAAGACTTTACACGATATGGCGGTGAAGCTGGAGCAAAAGAAGCTGGTAAATTTCGCTTAGAAGGAAAAGATTACATTGTTAAAGATGGTGATGTGATGCATTTTAGATTTAATGTTTAATATTCATATTATTCGTGCTAAATTGGTAATAATTTGATTAAAAGAACAGCTTGATGTCCGAAATTATTGAAACTAAATTTACTGAAGCTTTAAGTGAGCGCTATCTTGCTTATGCGCTGTCTACGATAATGTCTAGATCTCTTCCTGACGTGAGGGATGGTTTAAAGCCTGTGCATAGACGTATTTTATATGCTATGCTTCAGCTTAAGATGGATCCAAAATCTGCGTATAAGAAATGTGCTAGGGTTGTTGGTGATGTCATTGGTAAATATCACCCACATGGAGATACTGCGGTATATGATGCTTTAGTTCGTTTAGCTCAAGATTTTACAATTCGTTATCCGCTAATTCAAGGGCAAGGAAATTTTGGCTCCATAGATGGTGATAATGCGGCGGCGATGCGGTACACAGAATCAAGACTCACAGAAATAGCATTATATCTTTTAAAAGACTTAGATGAAGATACCGTAAATTTTAAATCAACTTATGATGAGCAAGATAGTGAACCATGCTTATTACCTGCAAGTTTTCCTAATCTCTTAGCTAATGGAACAGAAGGAATAGCTGTAGGTATGGCAACTTCTATTCCGCCGCATAATATTGGAGAGCTTTGTGAGGCGTCCTTAGCATTATTAGCGAAGCCAAATCTTGAAACTGCAGATTTAATGCAATATGTTCAAGGGCCAGATCTTCCAACAGGTGGTATTATTTGTGAAACAAGGGATAATCTTATTAAAGCCTATGAAACTGGGCGCGGTAGCTTTAAAGTGAGAGCCGTCTGGGAGAGGCAAGAGCTTCCACGCAATAATTACCAGATTGTGATTACGCAAATTCCTTATCAAGTGCAAAAATCTAAATTAATTGAAAGGATAGCTGAGATTTTTAAAGATAAGAAGCTTCCATTAATTGAAGATTTCTATGATGATTCGGCGGAAACTATTGCATTAGTTATTAAACCTAAAACTCCTAATATTGCAGCTGAATCCGTTATGGAGTCTTTATTTAAGCAAACGGATTTAGAATATCGTGTTACTCTTAATATGAATGTTTTAGATAGTAATTCAGTTCCAAGAGTTATGAGCTTAAAGGAGATTTTAGACGAATTCTTAAAGCACAGAGAAGTGGTTGTTCTTAGAAGATCTAAATATAGACTAGAAAAGATTAATAATCGATTAGAGATTTTAGCTGGTTTATTGATAGCTTACCTTAATTTAGATGAGATAATTAGAATAATTCGTTATGAAGATGAACCAAAAGAAGTTTTAATGCAAAGTTTCTCATTAACTGAAATCCAAGCAGAAGCTATATTAAATATGCGTTTAAAGTCTTTGCGTAAATTGGAAGAAATTAGCATTCGAAAAGAGCATGATGAGTTAACAGGAACAAAAGTAGAGCTCGAAGATATTATTAGCAATCCTGCTTCTCTTAAAAAAGTTATAAAAACAGAGTTAACTGAAGTCAAGCAGAAGTTTGGGAATAAAACTGAAATTGGAGTTAGAAGAACTATAATTGAAAATATACCTCTTCCAAATGCGCAATCTATAGATATAGAGAATTTCATAGAGAAAGAGCCAATTACTATTGTTTCCTCTCAGTTGGGGTGGATAAGAGCATTAAAAGGGCATAATATCAATTTAGAAAATATTCGTTATAAAGATGGCGACAAGCAGCGTTTTATTTTAGAGTTATTTACAACGGATAAAATTATAATTTTCACTCAGTTAGGTAAATTTTATACCATTGCCGCTCATACAATGAATATAACTCGTAAGGATGGGGATCCACTGAATGTTTTGCTAGATCTAGATAGAAATGAAGAAATTATAAATATGCAAATATTTAAGTCTGACCAGAGGCTTTTATTAGTTAGTAAAAAAGGGAGGGGATTTATAGTCGCTTCAAATGAAGTTTTGGCTCAAACAAAACTTGGTAAGAAAATCATGAATTTTGCTGAAGGAGATGAAGTTTATTCATGTGAGGCAATAGAGAGGCCTTATGATCATGTGGCGGTTTTAAGTAGTAATAGAAAATTACTTATATTCAGAATTGACGAAATTCCAGAATTAAAGAAAGGACAAGGTGTTCAATTACAAAAATATAAAGAAGGTGAGAAATTAGCTTCTTTAAAGTTATTTTTTATAGAATCTGGACTTACTTGGAGTTATTTGGGTCAAACAAGAAAAGAAACTAGACTTGACCCCTGGATTTCCAAAAGAGGTAAGGTTGGAAAAATTCCTCCTGCTGGTCTCGCTAGAGGGAATGGTAGTTCAAGCTTCTAAAAAAATGCTGACGACTTTTAAATCGCCCTGTGAGACCCAGATGTATTTTAAACTTGACAAAGTTTATTTCATGGAATAGAGTCATTTTTCCTATTTCTAGGGGTCTGTAGCTCAGGTGGTTAGAGCGCACGCCTGATAAGCGTGAGGTCGATGGTTCAACTCCATCCAGGCCCACCATTCTCTTGGTCTTTATTAAAAAAATAGCAATTTTTAAGTGTATTATATCGTTGATAAATAATTATTAGCTGATAGAGTATTGGTCATTAAAATGAACCAACTTAAGATATGAAATTAAAGCCAAGTTTTAAATTAATTAAGAAGCCTGAAGAACAGGAAATTGATATTGAGGAATATCAAAAACTATACAATCAAGATCCTGTATACAGCCATACAATTGACTACCCAGCGCCAGGTTCTAATCCAGAAAAACCTTATGAAGGCTTTGAGAATAAACCAGAGTGGCTTGAATCTACACTTAAAATTCAGATGGATGATTTAGTTGAGAAATTAGCTGAATTTGAAGAAGCATTCCTTGAGTTAAAACAATATTTTAAAATTCCTGAACATAGAGCGTCTATGAGAACTGCTCTAGATGATCTTAAACTAATAGCAGAAAAAATTTATTTTCGAATTGAATTTCTTAAATCAAAACAAGTAAATATTGATTCTTATAAACCTATTATTAAGGCTGTTGTATTTTTATGTATACCTGGTGCATTATCAAATCTTGAGTTAATACTAAATGCAATAAACATCACTCCTGAAAGATTGTTTTACAATGCAAAGGAAGAATTATTGAGAGGTTTAGCAAGAGAATTTTTACAAACCACATATGGTAGTGAAGAAGATATAGAAGAGGAATATATAGAAGGAAATGAGATTCATGAAGTGGCTAAATTAGCTAATTCTATTGCAAGTGAGTATGGGCTTTTGCACGATAATGATATTTATGCGCAAAACCCTAGTGATCATAAAGATGATTTTAATTTCTTTTTGAGTAATTTTTTAAATAGAGAAGATGGAGTATTAGAATATGCAAGTACAATTACTAGGAGTATTTTACTTTATTTACCTGCTAAAGAGCAATTATTACATGGTGCATCAGAGCAAATTGAAGAAAAAAGAGATTTGATAAACGATTGGATAAAAATAATTAATCCAAATTCCCAATTAGCACATATTATTGATACAGAAACATTATTATATAGAAATGACTATCAAGATATTTTGCAAGTAATGATAATAGAGATGCTCAAAGCAAAAGATTATATCGAGTATAATTTTATTGAATCAGATACTACAAGATTCATTGAATATAGTGGAGGCTGGTATGTTTTTGATAAACAAGAGCAGGACTATAAAAAACTATTTAGCAAATCTAAGCTTGAAAGCTTAACTATTAAAAATATTAAATTAAATGATTATTTTAAACTGAAAATAAATTTAGGAAATGTTCAGAAGCTGCTAGATGATATTAAAATAGATCAGCAACTTGAAATAACGGTGGATATAAATAATTTTGAGCTTTCATTTATACGTTCAAGTGACCAAGCAAAACTA
>ERZ1292640.2080-Hain-H43-02um-R1-2080-length-16321-cov-8_pt2 | contig 12399 bp, 14 predicted proteins | sample MGYA00564404_ERZ1292640 | MGnify/ENA primary metagenome ERZ1292640 (study PRJEB36523, sample SAMEA6512636) | groundwater metagenome | collected 2019-01-08 | study: AquaDiva: Metagenomics assemblies of 32 groundwater samples | reverse complement strand
CGGAAGTTCGAGGGGTGCACGCGCAGGAACATCGCGGTCGCCGGGGTCACCGTCGCCGTGTAGTCGTTGACCCGCGTGCGGTTGGTGGTGCCCACCTCGCGCAGCGTCGCGCCCGACTGGCGCATGATGTCGGGCACGCGGAAGCCGCCGCCAATTTCCACCAGCTCGCCGCGCGAAATCACGACCTCGCGACCGTGGGCGAGGCCCGTCAGGATCAACAACGTCGCCGCCGCATTGTTGTTGACGACCACGGCAGCCTCGGCGCCGGTGATCGCGGTGATCAGCGACTCGGCGTGGACCGTGCGAGAACCGCGCCGGCCTTCGGCCAGGTCGTATTCGAGATTGGCGTAGCCGCCGGCAACGGCGGCGGCGCGCGCGAGGGCCGCCGCCGCGATTGGCGCGCGCCCCAGGTTGGTGTGAATGACGACGCCGGTGGCGTTGATGACGGGCCTGAGCGAGCCGCGCGCACCGGCGGCCAGCGCCTCGCGGGCCCCGCGCTCGATGGTTGCGCCGGCCGCCTCGCTGTCCGCGGGGCCATGACCGGCGGCAATCGCCTCGCGGAGCTGTTCCGCACCCGCGCGCAGCGCGTTCACGGTGGCGTCGGCGCCAAATGCCGCTTCGAGCTCGCGCACGGCGCCCCGCTGGCGCAACGCCTCAACCGACGGAATGACTCGGAAGTCTCGCACCTTGGAAATATAGTACGATTCTCCTTCCGATGACGCAGCGAACGCACCGCCCGGCCGAGAAGTTCTGGCCGTACGTGGAGAAGCCCGAAGAGCCCACCGCCGAGGAACTGGCGGCCCTCGATCCCGACCTGCACAACACGCTGTTCGGGCCGCGCGACCTGCCGTTTTCGGTCACGCTGGTGTTCCCGCCCTTCGAGGGCCCGAACTACGACACCGCCGTCGAGAAGGCCAAGGCGTCGGCCGAGTACCTGGAGACCGGGCAGGGCGCCAATCGCCGTCATCGGGCGCGCTTCTTCCCCGGCGATGCCCTGCGGTTGAAGGACCTGTTCGAGATCATCGGCCCGGTGCCCGGCTGCGAGGTGCTGATCGACGATCGCCCCATCCCGTATTCACGCGAGCTGTGGCTGCCGATGATCTGGTTCCTGCTGCTCGACTAGCCCCAGCCCGTGGCGTCTCCCAGGAGCGACTTCGACAAGGAGATGCAGCACCTCGAGGCCGAGATTCGCCGGCTCGAGGCGGAATACAACATGTTCTTTGCCGGCCGCCTGCCGCGGCTGCCGTGGGAGACGCGCGCGCGGGTCGAGGCGCTGGTCAAGAAGCACGATCGTTCGTTCATCCGCAACACCGCCGACCGGTTTCGCTTCGAGTCGCTACAGAACAAGTACGCCAAGTTCTGCGAGTTGTGGGAGCGGCAGTTGAGCCAGATGGAAGGCGGGCGGCCCAGGCGCGCGGGTGCGAAGCCGCCGGCGGCGCCGCCGCGACCCGCGGACAAGGCGGCGAAAGAGGAACCCGCCCAGCCGGCAGTCCCCGCCGAGCGGGTGGTGCGCTTCTCGAGCGCGGGCGCGGACGAGGACCGCGTCAAGGAGCTGTACGAGAAGCTGGCCGAGGTGAAGCGGGCGGCCGGTGAGGCCGCGGTGCCCATGGATCGCCTGGCCGCGCTGGTGCGGGCGCAGGTGCAGAAGTTCGCGAGCGAGGGCAGCGAAGTGGCGTTCCGGGTGGCGATGAAGGACGGGAAAGTGTCGCTGACGGTGAAGCCGGTAAAAGCGGGGGAGGACTGAGGTCTTGCGGGGAAACGATGCCGGGAGGGAGCCCGGCACCGTTTCGATCAAGCAGTAACTACGCGGCGCGGGTCACGTTGCCGGCCTGGGGACCCTTGGGTCCGTCGACGATTTCGAACTCAACCGGCTGGCCCTCTTCGAGAGAGCGGAAGCCGGCGCCCTGAATCGCCGAGTAGTGCACGAACACATCGCTGCCGCCTTCGCGCTCGATGAAGCCGTAACCCTTGGCGTTATTGAACCACTTGACCTTGCCTGTAATACGCATCGTTCTGTTCCTGTCTTGCAGGTGGCTGAGCCACCGTAGTGATCGACCTCCGACCCCATCCAATGGATGAGGTTGAAGGCAACAAAAAAGGCCGCAACTTGCGGCCTTCTGGTCCGCAGAAATGGACTGCGGGGATGATACCGGGCCGTTACATTTGGTGTCAATTAGCAATACCGACGGCTACTGATTGGTTTTCGGTTTTTCTTCGTTTATGAGAGGGTTTTCGTCAATGCGCCGTGCGATTCTGAGTGTTTCTGACAAGAGCGGCCTCGTCGCCTTCGGGCGCGCGCTGGCCGAGCGAGGCTTCGAACTGGTGTCGACCGGCGGCACGGCCAAGACCCTGGCCGACGCGGGCCTGCCGGTGGTCAACGTGAGCGACGTCACCGGCTTTCCCGAGATGATGGACGGCCGGGTCAAGACGCTGCACCCCAAGATTCATGGCGGCATCCTGGCGCGCCGGCATCACCCCGAGGATCTGGCACTGGCCGCCGAGCACGGCATTGGCATGGTTGACCTGGTGGTGGTGAATCTCTACCCGTTCGTCGAGACGGCCGCCAAGCCGGGCATCCACTTCGATGACCTGATCGAACAGATCGACATCGGCGGCCCCAGCCTGGTGCGTGCCGCCGCCAAGAATTTTCGCGACGTGTTGATCGTGGTCTCGCCGAAGGACTACGACGAGGTGATTGCCGAGCTCGACCGCTCGGGCGGGCCCTCGGTCGAGTTTCGCTTCGACCTCGCCCGCCGCGCCTTCGCGCACACCGGCAGCTACGACACGGCGATTGCCGGCACACTGGCTGAGGTCACCGTCGACGGCGAGGACTTTTCACGGCCCCAGGGCCCAGGCCCCAAGCCCCAGGTCGCGCAGGCGCTGGCTCCTGACGAACTGTCCGTCCACGCCCACAAGTTACGCGACCTCCGCTACGGCGAGAACCCGCATCAACCTGCTGCGTGGTACGGGATCGATCCGGCCTCAGGCCTCGGCGCCCCAGCCGTCCTGCAGGGCAAGGAACTGTCGTTCACCAATCTCCTCGACCTCGATGCCGCCGCCCGCATCGTGCTCGAGTTCAGCGAGCCGGCCGCGGCGGTGATCAAGCACACCAACCCGTGCGGCGTCGCGACCGGGGCCACGATCGCCGAAGCCTACGTCCGCGCGCGCGAGGCGGATGCGCTGGCGGCGTTCGGCGGCATCATCGGCCTGAATCGGCCCATCGATGCCGACACCGCGACCGCCATCGTCGCCACGTTCATCGAGGCAGTGGTCGCACCCTCGGTGGACGAGGCGGCAAAGCCGATCCTGGCGAAGAAGGCGAACCTGCGTGTGCTCGAAGCCGATTTCGCCTCGCTCGGCGGCAGCGAGTACCGCTCCATTCTTGGCGCCCTGCTTGTGCAGCAGCGCGACCAGGTGGTCGAAGCGCACATGCCCTGGCCATCTGACGCCCTCAAGGTCGTGACCAAGCGCCAGCCGACGGCCGAGGAGTGGCAGGCGCTGCGTTTTGCCTGGCGCGTGATGGCGCACGCCAAGTCGAACACGGTGATTTTCACCGACGCGCATCGCACGTTGGCGATCGGCGCCGGCCAGATGAGCCGCGTCGACGCGGTGAAGGTCGCCACGATGAAGGCGGCGGGGTGGCAGTCGGACGCCGTGTCGATGGTCCTCAAGGGATCGGTCGCCGCGTCGGATGCGTTCTTCCCGTTCCGCGATGGCCTCGATGCCGTCGCTGCCGCCGGCGCCACGGCCGTCGTGCAGCCCGGCGGATCGGTCAAGGACGCGGAAGTGATTGCCGCCGCCGATGAACATGGCCTGGCCATGGTGTTCACCGGCCGGAGGCACTTCCGCCACTAAACGAATGTGGCGTCCGCCGCGTCAATGTGGAGTCCGCCTTTAGGCGGGTAGACAGCAATGCCGATCTCCGACCTTGCCGTCCTGCTGCGCGCCATGCAGCCCATGCTGAATTCGGGGACTTACGCGTTCTGTGTTGTCCCCGAAAGCAGCGACACTGCGCGGTTCGTGCCGCTTGGCACATTCCGCGAGGCCGAGGGCGTGACCGTGATCGTCGAGGAATCCGTGGCGAGCGCGCACGGGCTGGCGCCACTGTTTCGTGCCGCGTGGATCACGCTGACGGTCAATTCCGACCTGGCGGCGGTGGGCCTCACCGCTGCCGTCGCTCGCGCCCTTGCCGGTGCCGGCATCAGTTGCAACGTCGTTGCCGCCGCGCATCACGATCACCTGTTCGTGCCGGTGGACCAGGGCCTCGATGCGATTGAGGTGTTGCGGCGGCTCCAGTCGCAGTCCTGACGGCAATCACGAAAGGCTAAGCCCAATCGTCTTCGTCGAGGACGTGGCGTTCGCTGGCCTTGAGGTCGCGTGCGCGGACGAAGCCGATCTTCTTGGTGCGCGCGTCTGAGCGCAGCACCCACGCCACGTCTTCCAAGTCGTAGAGCGATGGCAAGGAGCGGTCGGAATATCCGGTGCATGAAGCGACCGAGAAGCGAATCTCGTCGCGAATGACCCGCTTTCCGCACGAGATGATCTCGTCGGTCAAGCGCGTCCCGCGGATGATGGTGGCCGAGCGGCAGGTAAGGCAGAGCGAGGCTTGCCCGTCTGAGACGGTGCCTCCGTGGATCTTCAAGCGCATGTCGAAGCCCTCCTAGGCTATCTGTTTCATCGAGACCTCCTCTCGGGACGGGAGCGTTTGTGCGTCATGCCGACGACGTTGCCATCGTCGTCGTTGGGTTGTCAAGCTGTCTTGCATCTCGCGCGCGACGATGGCAACGTCGTCGTCGAGGTGAGGTGATGGCGCAGGAGGTTGTTGCGGCGAAACCGCGTCTGCTGGAGCGCGTCAGTGCGGCGATTCGGGCGCGACACTGACATTCCGTCACTCATTTGCGACCCACCTGCTCGAGGCCGGCTACGACATTCGGACCGTGCAAGAGTTACTCGGCCATGCGGATGTCAGCACGACGATGATGTACACACACGTGCTCAATCGCGGCGGCCTGGGCGTGCGGAGTCCGCTTGATCGGTTGTGATGTCGTTGGCTGCCAGAAGTTCGCTGGCTAATGCCGATCACGCCTGCGGCGTCGAACCGGCAACATCCGATCCCGTAAGGGGGTGCCCGGGATTCGCCCAATCCCCCTGGTGGTGGTTAGCTGCGGAGTCTTCGCAGCCAACCGCGCCGTCGCAGGCTATTGCGGGATGTGTCTGGCGCAGGAGGCCATGCTAATATCCCGCGCGACAGAAAGTTAGGAATCTTGGGCCGAGGAAGTTGCAACTGGATAGACTGCGAAGGTAATGGAGCGGTCTACTCCAATACTAGTTAGGCAGAAGAACAATCACGATGATCGACGAACTCTTCCGCGCCGTCCCGAGGCATCTGCTTGACGAGTCCGGCGCCGTGTTCTATTCCGGCCGGGACGCGTTTAGCAACCCCTCGCGACTGTATCTGCTCGGGCTGAACCCGGGCGGCTCGCCATCGAAGCAGGTCCAAAGCACTCTGTTGCGGCATTCAAACCGGGTCCTCCATGAGGAGCCACGCAACTGGTCCGCTTATCGAGACGAGTCCTGGCAGGGTGCACCACCCGGCACCTATCGAATGCAGCCGCGCGTTCTCCACTTGCTGCGAAAGCTTGATCGCGATCCCGGCGGCGTTCCGTCGAGCAACCTGATCTTCGTTCGCTCAGCACGAGAAAGTGACCTGAAGGGTAGCGCACATGAGCTCGCGGACGCTTGCTGGGCGTTTCACGAGCGCGTCATCAACACCTTGAGTATTCAGGTCATCCTCTGTTGTGGCGGCACCACCGGGAATTGGGTTCGCAGAAAACTCGGCGCACGAGAACACGTGGGAACGTTTGTCGAAGACAATGCCCGACGTTGGAGAAGCGAAGCCTTCCGAAACACACGCGGCACGAGTGTTGTGATCGCCACTCATCCAAGCATTGCGGCTTGGAATACGGCCGCTGCTGACCCCACCCACTTGGTGGAACGTCTTTTGACGTCACAGCCCACAAGCAGCCGGAGCGAGAAGGCCACGATTTCTGCCTAACACCAGCTTGCAGCCGACGGCGGCTGGTGAGATGCTAAGCCGCCGCAGCTGAAGCTGCGCGTTGGGCCGACAGGAACACAACTCGAGCAGACGATGGAGACACTGGAACTTTCAGACTCGCGAGCACGGGAAGGGCAGCGTTTGCTCCGGGTTGGGGTTCTGTTGTTCCTCTTCGCGCTGCTTGTGGGCCTCGCGGTGCCGAGATTTGCCGTGCCGCGCGTCGGACTTTCCACACATCTCCTGGGATTAATGCAGGGGACCTTTCTGCTCGTCGCCGGCTTGCTGTGGCCGAAGCTCAAGCTCACACGGGCCGTCTCTCGTGCGGGATCGTACCTCGCCATCTATGGCTGCCTCGCGGCGTGGACGGCCAATCTGTTGGGTGCGCTGTGGGGTGCTGGCAACTCAATGTTCCCGATTGCGGCGGGCCAGGCTCGGGGCAATGTCGGTCAGGAGCGGATCATCGCCGCGGGTCTCGTGACCGCCGCGGTCTCGCTGATCGCAATGGCGATGATCATCCTGTGGGGCTTGCGAGGATCAAGCATTGGTCCTCCGGTCGCAGACAAGAGCTGATATCCAGGCAAAGCGGCCCAACAGCCGCTGCAGCCGCCGAGCGGCGGCTCGTTCTGACGCACTAGGGTAATGAAACCGCTCGCGGCTGAGCGCCGATCGTTAGACGTGCGCAGTGAACTATTGCCCTCTATCGGGGTCTAAGGGATCGCAATGTCGAAATTCATGAGACGACGGTAAGGATGTCAACCCGTATCGGCTTGACCGCATTCGCGGTTGTGGCGGCGGTCGTGCCAGTTGCGTTGGTGGCGGGCCGCGGGGCCCAGCCGGCCGCGTCCGCCGAGCTGTGCTGGCGTTCCCTTGCACCCGAAACCGGCCCGCAGGACGCGGGGTTCGCTATAGCTGAGTCGGCGCTTGCAGTCGCCGGATCCGGCGACATCTGGCTCAGCCGGCGTTGGAGCGGCCCGAACCTCCTCAGGTGGACCGCGGGGAAATGGACGGCCCCGCCTGAGCCAGCGCGAGCCGGCGTCGACGAGTTGTGGGTCGAAGCAGTCGCCGCATCGCGCTCGGGGCGCGTCGTCATTGCCGCTGCCGCGAATCGCGATGACGGGTCGACGGAGTTGCACATCGCGCGCATGGTCGACGGAGCATGGGAATGGCTGGGAGCTCCGCTCGTCTCGTCGCAAGAACCATTCACCCACGCTCAACGAGCAAGCATCGCCTTCGTAGGGGAACGGCCGGTCGTGGCATGGTCAGAGGAACGACACGCACAGTTGGTCGGCCTTTTTGTGTCCCTCTGGAACGGCTCCTCCTGGACGCGCCTCGGCTCACTCACTCCTGGTGGCGATGACTCCTTTCTCACGCCGGCGGTTGCGGTTGATGCGCACCAGCAGATCTGGCTCGCTTGGATCGACGTGGGCGGCGCAGTGCGGGTCGCGCGTTGGGATGGCTCGACGTGGCGTGACATAGGACGTGAGACGCTCGAGAAGATCGTCGTCACCCAGGGCCCGACGGCGCTCCGTGAGGTCTCGCTCGCGGCCGACGCAAAAGACCACGTCTGGGTACTCCGGCGCGCCGCCAAAGAGCCGCGTGGTGCAGCGCTCGCCCTCGCACGATGGGACGGCAGCGGATGGACAGCAGTCCCGTCACCGGGCGGTCCCGCGGGTAAGGAGTCGACGGCGTGGTCAGCCTCGATGATCCTCTGGAACGATGCACCGGTCGTCGCGTGGTCGCAGTCGGACGCGACGGATAACCACCACCTCTATGCCTCTGAGTGGGCCGCGGGCGATCGATGGACGGCACGGTTATCCGACGTCCACCTTGTCGAGGGAATCTCGAATGTGACCGATGTCAAGCTGGCGGCCGGCGACGGGCGTACGTTCTTCGTCTCGTGGGACGAACCAGGGAAAGACCAGCGCAGTATTCGCCTCGTGCAGGCCTATGCGTGTGCGGCTGGTGAGAAGCCGACTTCACCACCGCAATCCATCGTCGAACGGGACACGTGGCCTACAACCGTGGACGAGGCCGCCCGGCGGATCGTCGGCGAGCTAGACGACGAATCCAAGGAGCTCGTGCGGAGTACGAAGAAGGACCGGCTCATCCAGTATCACGACGGCTGGGGCATGCGTATAAGGAACTCGCTCGGGTTGTGGCGGGGGAACGAGAAGCTGCTTGAGTCCTGCGGGGGTGGCAAGAGGGTCCATCCCGACAGTTGTTCAACGGTAATCATTGAGGCAGTCTGGACGCTTTTGCAGGCTTCGAAACCCGAAGCTTAGGCTCGCTGACGCCGGGAACGAGTCATCAGTGCGGGCGACGTCTAACATCGCGTTGCAGCTGGCAAAGGCCGCCGTTTCTCGCATCGCGGCCTTTGCAGCTGAACGCGCAACGTTAGACCGTCATACAACAGGAGGATCGAGTGTCAGACTTACCGGCGGATCCCCAACCGGTCGAATCGGACGAACGTCCGAGTTGGTGGCAGCGGAGCAAGTTGCTGTGGCCAGGAACTGAGAAGGCGTTCACCACATTCCTAATCATCCTGCTGTTGGGGCTGAGTGTGAGCATGCTTTTGCTGCTCACTCGAAAGGGGGCGTGGGTTCCGCAGAGCCTTCGGTTTCTCCTCGATAACCTGCCGCTGACACTGCCTATCCTGTCGGTGTCAATGGGCATCATGCTCAAGCCTTACGAATTACGGCAGATAAGGGGTTGGTTAAGTCTGTCAAATCATTTCGCAGCGGGATTGGTCAGTTTTTCAATTTGGGCGTTCGTCGCAGGTCAGAGCGTAGAGCAGTTCATTCCAATCAATCCCGACAACGTCCTCGACAAGGATTTCGCGCTGTTGTTGGTGTTTGGTTCCTTCATTTGGGCGGGTTTCTGCTCAGTAATAACGGCTCTGGCTGAAATCACGACGGGGACGGTGCAGCGAGTCTGGCGTACGGCGCAGGCCCTATTGGTGGGAGTCTCAATCACGTTCATGATTGCGCCGTTCCAGCTTTTCGAAAGCAAGGAATCGGTTGAGGCCCGAACCGGGCGCTCCCTCGATGAACAGCAGTTCACGGTCGTCATTCCGTTTCGGGATCCTGCATTGAATCAACACATCGGCAGAAGCTCGGATCCAATCACACAGGCGCAGGTGTATCGCGGCATAGCGGCTCGGACATCGCAGCAAGCAATCATGAAGGCAGTGAGTCAGTTCCTAGAATCCGACATGTCCATCCAGTTCACTCAGCCAGGTAAGAAGCCGGATCCGACGAGAAGGGTGGAATTGCTCGAAACCTACATGGTTGCTGCGCCGACGCCATGAGGCTGGCGGTCTAACTCAGCTTGCAGCCGACGGCGGCTCGCAAGACAATGGGGCCGCCGCGGCTGAAGCTGCGCGTTCGGCGGATCAAACGGAAAGACGAGCAAAACGAAAAACCATCACGAAACTCCGTGATCTGGTCCAGGATATGCTCCTGGCGAGGGCGCGTGCGGCGGTGTAGGATTCAGCCATGAAGGTCGCAACCGGCACAGTGGTTGGGGGGAAGATCGTCCTTGAGGGCGAGCCGTTGGCCGAAGGGTCGGTGGTCATCGTTGTCGCCAGAGAAGATGACGAGACATTCGAGGTGTCCCCTGAGGATGAGCGCGCACTCCTTGAGGCGATCGCTCAGGCAGACCGCGGCCACGTCGTGTCTTGGCAGGAATTGCGGGAGCAATTGCGTCGCTCCGCGTGAACACGCCGCTGCGAATCGAGATCACGGACGACGCCGCGACGCAGATCGCGTCGGCCGTGGCGTGGTGGACCGAGCACAGGCCGACGGCCCCGGGAGCGGTCCTTGATGATCTTGACCGCATTCTCGATCTGCTCTGTGTGCAACCCGCCATGGGCACACGCGCACGTCGGGCCTCGCTTTCGGGAGTGCGGCGGGTCACGCTCTCCCGAATTCGGTACTACGTGTACTACCGAGTAGTCGACGATGCCCTTCAAGTCCTTGCGTTGTGGCACACCAGTCGAGGTCGCGGACCAATTCTGTAAAACCCGACCGCCGAACATCAGCTTGCAGCCGACGGCGGCCGATGAGATGCTGAGCCGCCGCGGCTGAAGCTGCGCGTTAGGCCGAATACGAAAGTTGAGTCCTCGGTCAGTTTGGAGGCACAATGACGAGAATTCGAGCAGCTGTCAGATTCCTGCTTGCGGTTGCCGCAGCTGGCCTCACTAGCCTTCGACGCGCGATCAAGCGATTGGCGGCGCCCGGCACCGGGCCATTCTTGTCCGGCGTTTAGAATTCGACGCGGAGCCAAACGGACCCGCTACCGAGGGTTGCATCGTGGTAGCCGTAAAATACGAGGATCTCTCGGCGGCCTTCGATTTTGTGAGCTTTGCCGCGCCCATGGAGCATCAGGCCTACATCTCCATCGACACCGGCACTATCTATTGGATCTCGGAACTGAATCCACTCGAAGAAGAAGTTCCGGAAGACCTGGAAACGTCGGATCGCTATATCGCAATACCCCACAAGAATGACCTTGACCTCGGCAGCGACCTCGCGCTCCGATTCGCGGCGGCGGAATTGCCGGATCGGTACAACCTGGTGGCGCAGTTCTTTCGGCATCGTGGCGCCTATGCCCGATTCAAGGAACTCCTCGCATCAGAGGGCAGTCTAAATACATGGTTCGCATTCGAGGCCGAATCAACTGATCGAGCACTGAGAGACTGGTGCACGGCACACGCCATCAGCGTTATCGGAAACGCTGAACGATCGGCCTAACACCCAAATGGAGCCGACGCTTCTGACGATCCGTGCGATCATGTCGCCGCGAAGCGCGGCTCATTTGGCACGTTAGGCAACTTTCGCGGCTCGACCCACGATGATCTGCACTTTGACGCCGGCGTGGCCGAGCATTGCGATCAGTGTATCGATGCTAAAGCGATCGATCTTGCCTCTCACCAGATCGCTGATTCGTGGTTGGGTGACCCCGAACAACGCCGCCGCTTGCGCCTGAGTCAAGCCGCGCGAGTCAATGAGCTTGCTCAGTCGAATCATCAGGTCCGCGCGCGCCTGCAAGTTGGCGGCCTCCTCGGTTCCAAACCCGAGGTCACGAAACACATTGCCCGTTGAACGTCGAATCTTGGTCATCGCTTCTCCGGCTTCTTTGCGCGCAGTTGCATCAGGTCCTTGAGCCGTTTCTTCGCAAGGTCGATGTCCGGGTTGGTAGTCCGTCGTGTCCGTTTCTCGAAGGCATGGAGCACGTAAACGGCCTCGTCGAACTTGGCAATGTAGAAGACGCGATGCTCCAACTGGGTCTTGATTCGAATCTCGGTCACGCTCGGCCCAACGGTGGTCATCGGCTTCCAGTCAGACGGCTGCAATCCTTGCTGAACTCGGCGGAGCTGGTAGCCCGCGTCGCGACGAGCATCCGCCGGGAACGCCCGAACGTCTTCCAACGATGAGCCCAGCCAGGCCAGCGGCTTGTCGGCCACAACTGACTATATACCTATTTATATGTTACAAGTTGCCTAACAGCGGCTGCACCCGACGACGGCCGCATCATCGGTGTCCCGTGTAGAATCGACTACCAGCGGCCGCCGCGGGTGAGCCGCAGGCGTTGGGCCGACAGGCTGTTGCGATACCCATTTGTGCTGTCGCGCGATGGGATCGGATTGGAGATGGCGTGACGAACAGGAAGCACACGATAGCGACCTTTGGTGTTCTTGTCTTGGCCATCATGTGTCTGGTACCGGTGATGCGCTCCGGCCACCCGCACGCCCAGGCCGGCGACCGTTACGAGATCGTAACCACGCGCAACGTGATGGTCGCAGCCCGCGACGGTGTTCGCCTGGCGACGGACGTCTACGTGCCGGGACAAGGTGGCTCGATAACCGGTCGCTTCCCGACAATTGTCGAGCGGACGGTCTACAACAAGGACTCGACGGCAGACGGTGTCGTGAAGTATTTCGTCCCGCGTGGCTATGTCGTGGTGTTCCAAGATGTTCGGGGCAGATACCGCTCCGAAGGCAAGTGGCGCCCGATTCGCGACGACGGACCAGACGGTGCGGACTTACTGAAGTGGATCGCCGAGCAGCCGTGGTCCAATGGCAAGGTCGGTACGATCGGCACGTCCTACTCAGGAGCCACGCAACACGCCATCGGCATCACCAATGCGCCCGCCCTTGCGGCCATGGTGCCCGTGGACGCGATGAGCAACGCCGGACAGTTCGGTATCCGTCATAACGGCGCGTTCGAACTGCGGTGGCTGAACTGGATCCTCACCCTGGGCAACGCGACCGGGATGCGGCCATCGGCCACCGGGTTGGCCCCAACGCCAAATGCCCCCCTGCCCGCGCCGCGGCCCGCGGCCAC
>ERZ1292640.3404-Hain-H43-02um-R1-3404-length-12402-cov-7_pt1 | contig 12402 bp, 5 predicted proteins | sample MGYA00564404_ERZ1292640 | MGnify/ENA primary metagenome ERZ1292640 (study PRJEB36523, sample SAMEA6512636) | groundwater metagenome | collected 2019-01-08 | study: AquaDiva: Metagenomics assemblies of 32 groundwater samples | reverse complement strand
CAGGCATGCCACCGTGCCCCTTGATCGCCGAACGCACCACGGCGTCCAGTCCCTGGTTCGCGCGCGCTATCCAGGCGGATCGGTCGCCGATCTTGGGTGCGCCGCCCTCGCCGCTCAGGTGACATTTGCCGCACTGTGCGCGCACGATCTGCTCGCCGCTGCGATCCGCAGGCGGAGATTTCTTGCTGATTGGCTCGGTCCAGTGGCCGCCCGACTGGTTGACCATGTAGGTAATCGCGCGGGAGATTTCGAGATCGCTGACGGACTGGTTGCCGCCGTGCGCCGGCATCTTGCGGATGCCCTTGATCGCGCTCTGGGTGAGACTGCTGAGGCCGCGCGAGGCAAGTTTGCTCCATGCGTTCGCGTCGCCGATTTTCGGCGCGCCGTTCGCTCCGTTTCCGTGGCAGGCGGTACACACGGCGTCCACCACGTCCCTGCCGCTGCGGTCGCCGCCCTGGGCACCGGCGTCCTGCGCCAAGAACTGCAGCGAGACCGCCAGCGCCGCAACCAGCACCAGTTTCCCGGCCGTGCCGGCAAATGGCGCGTAAACCGCTGCGTCGGCTTTGGTGTGCGCTTGCTTGCTCATGTTCATCTCCTGGTAACTGCTGTCAGTTTACTTCGCCGGGGCGGCAGACACAATATTATCGACCGCGACCTATCACCGGCCGCCACATGAAAACGGGGCCGGCATCGCCGGCCCCGCTGCACATTGCGACCATGGACCGGAACTAGAACTTGTATCTCAACGCCAGCCTGAGCACGTTCACGCTATAGCGCGGCGCCTGCTCGCCCAGGGTGAGCACGTTCGGGATCGTGTTGGGCACAACGCCGTCGAGCATCCAGTTCTTGCTGTCGTAGCGCTCGTACCAGTAACTCGCCTGCAGCGACCAGTTGTCCTTGAGGCGGTAGGTCGCGTAAAGCTTCAGGCTGTCGAGCGTGGTCGAAAGATTGGGGAACCCCGGCGTCGACGCACCCGTGAGGACGCTGATTTCCCCGGTCGAGCGCGTGGTGCTGTAATCGGCACCGAAGTCGAGCTTGTCCTTGATCGCCACGTGCTTCAAACCGATACCGACGAAATCGATCTTGTCCTTGTTTTCGCCGGTCCAATCCGCTGTGGTGAAGCTCTGGCTGCCGGCCTGTCTCGATTTGATCTCCTGATGGTTGGCAAACAGATGCAGACTGGTGTCCGCGGTGAGCGCCAGCGACAGGTCGCCGTTCACGTTAATGTCCCGGCCGCTGAGCAAGCCGATGCTCGAGTCCTGATAATCGTCATCGGACATATCGACGCCGAGCCCCAGGTTCACGTTTTCCGCGAGGGAAATGTCGGCGCGCACCGCGACGGTTTCCCGCGTGCGGCTGGCCACATTGTATTTTCGCAGCAAGGGATTCTCGGGCGGCGTAATCCCCGGCACCACCTGGTAGCCGGAATTCCTGCGCTCGGCATGCACGAACTTCAACGACAAGTCGGCCTTGTCCATCACGCGGGAGGTGATTTTTCCCCACACCGTATCTTCGCGGCTCCTGTCGACTTCCTGGAAAGTGCGCTTGCGCGCTTCGCTGTCCGCGCCGGCATAGAGCTTGGTACCTGCCCAGGCCTTGAATTCGGCGCTCAACTTGAATTTCTCCAGCGTGAAGCTGTAAGGCAGGTTCATCCTCGGCGCCCCCGGGAACATGTCGGTCGACACCATGGCGTACAGCGCCTGCGGCGTCTGGTTGTCGCGATCGTTGTAGATGTACGCCGCGTTCAGCCGCAACCGGTCGGTAACGGCGGAACTGAGTTTCAGGTTTGCGTCGAGGGTCACCGCACGTCCGTTCAGCGAGCCTCCCGGACCCGCAACAGCGGTGCCGAACGGGAGAAAATTGTCGTTCTGCGTCATGCGTCCGGCAGCGATGTCGGCGCTGGCGCGCGTGCGCTCGCTGAATTGATATCCGGCCGAGGCCAGCACCTGGTGAAACTGGTTGTCCGGCGGCAGCGCGAGCTGACCCGACGCCGCGCCGGGAAATGCCGGCAGGAAAGTGTACGGATTTTGCCAGCTGAGCGAGTCGTTGCCGTTGCGGAGCGCCGAGCCGTAATAGGCCAGCTTGGCCTGCCATTTCGCCCCGGTGTAAGAGGCCGAAGCGTCCACCTGGTTCGTATGAAAATCCACGGGCTCGACCAACTGGGCCGAATTGATGAAGAACGCGCCGGCAGTGCGCTTCGTGCCTTCCCTGGATTCCTCGCGGAAGTTGACCGCATATTCCCAGTCGCTTACCGGGGCCCACGACGCGCCCACCCCCAGCCGCTTCCTCTGCGTGCCGAGGTCCACTTGTTGCAATGTCCCTGCCAAGGGCATTGCAGCCGTAGTAGCCGCCGGAAAACCGGCCGGCAGGGTCAGGGACGAGCCACCGATGCCGGCAAAAGGCGTCCGCGCGCTGTCGGAAAGAGAATGCAGCACCTCGTCGTACTTGAACAGCAACTTGTAGCTACCCTGCTTTCCACCCTCGGCATCCAGATACCGCGTGTGCAGTCCGAGATTCGACGCGTTGAGATTCCAGTAAGTCCCGTCCTCGCCGCGAGCGCGCACCGCACCGTCGCCGATAAGAAATCCTCCGCTCTTGTCGAGTCCGTTGTATTCGCCGAATTTGGACGATTTCTGCGAAACATTGCCGACACCGAGATCCAGCGTCCCGCTGACCCCTTGTTCGAACTTGCAGGACTCGCACTTCCATTGCGACGTGTCGACCTTGCCGGCGCCGCTGTCTGCCGCGGTTGCAGCCGCAGACAGCGCCGACAGCGCGCCGAGCAGAAACAGTTGCTTTGAGGCTCTCATGTTCATGTCCTGTTATTGGTTCGTTTCGCCACCGGTAATTGCTTTGCGTTGCGCGCCGCCGCCGGCTAGCGCATCAGCTTGACTCCCGACGGGTGATTCGACCCGTGAATCTGTGAATGGCAATTGATGCAGCCCCCGGCAAGCAGGAACGCCGATCCGCCGGCGCCGCCGCTCGGCAGGGCCGCGCCTGTTCGAGCTGCCGAGGGATGACCCGCCACCGCGTGGCATTGCTGGCACAGCGCCGGCGGCATCTTCTTCAATCTTGCCGTATTGACGGAGCCATGTGGGTGGTGGCACAGGGTGCAGTCCTCCGCTGCGGGCGCGTGCTCCCACAGGAACGGGCCGCGCTTTTCCGCGTGGCAGGTGTAGCAGGTCTGATTCACCGTCGGCTTGATCAGCATCCCGGTAGAGGTCGATCCGTGGGCGCTGTGGCATTCGCTGCAGGTCATTTTGCCGAAGCGCACCGGATGCGTGGACGGTTTGGCGAAGTCGGCGCGCTCCTTGCGGTGGCAAGCGTAGCAGACCTCGGGCTGGGTGGTCGTCCTGAGCACCGGGTCGCGCTCGACGTGTATCTTGTGGCAATTGCTGCAGGCAACGCCGTTGCTCTCGTGCGTGCTCGCATGCCAGCCAGTGCGCGCATTGCCTTTGTGGCATTCCAGGCAGAACTTGTTGCGCTCCGCAGCCGGCAGGAAAGATGTCGCCCTGAAATTGTTGATCGCATTCTTGTCGCCGCCACCGGCGACGTGCTTCGCACCCGGCCCGTGGCAGGCCTCGCATTGCAGTCCGCCGGGGCCAAAAGGCGCGCGCTTGTCCGCGCGATTCGCGTGCTTGGTCTTGAAGATGGGGAAAACGGGATAGGCCCATTCTTCCGTGTGGCACATGATGCAGGTGTCGGCGCCTTTTTCCGAGTACTCGGTCCCCAGGCCGGGCGGCGGCGGAGGCGGCTCCGCGGGCTTAGGGGCGTCAGCGGCTGCGGGTGCTGCCGCCGGAGTGGCTGCCGCCTGTGCGGCTGCGGCGGCGCTGAACGCAAGGCCGGACATCAGCAGCAGCGCGGCAAATAATGGTTTGGTGAATTTCATCGTTGTCTGCCCGTTAGCCATGGTTCTTGTCGATTCCTGATGCTTTTCGCCGAGCGGGCGGGAGCTTCCAACCCTGCCCCCCGCCGCCTCCTCAAAATGGCCCGCTTCGTTACTTTACGTCGTGGACCACCTGGACGTCGTAGGTCTTTCCGAGCCCGTGACAGAAAGAGCAATTTTCCGGAGCCGCCGCATTGATTGCCGCCTGCGTCACCGAGATTTTGCCGCCGTTGAAAGCATCCAGCATGTGGTTTTGCGCGGAACCACTGTCATGACACGACGAGCATACGGCGGTGGTCGGCGTGATCCTCAAATTATCCGAAGGATCGGTCGTCGACGCGCCACTGCTGATGGTGTTCCCCAGGATCTTGTTCGCCGTCGGCGCGTCCCAGACGCCGGTCAGCAGGTAGGACGTGCCGGCGTGGCATCTCGAGCAGTCATTCAGTTTTCCGGGGAAGACCACGCCGCTGAAATCGTTCACGCTGCCACCGAAACCGTAGACCGTGATCCCCTTGGTGCGGAACCCGCCCTTGCCGGATTGGCCGGCATGGATGGCGTGGATCATGGTCTTGAAGTCGATAGACTCTTCTTTCTTGCCGTCCACTCCGCCGGTGAGCACACCCGCGGCGGTCGGGCGCCGCGCGGCATCGGTCGCGTTCGGATTGTGACACACGGCGCACACGCCGGGTTCGTCGGTCCGGTTGTTGCCGTGCAGGCTCAGCACGTCGTGGCAGACATCGCACTTGGCAACGTCGACCACGACGCGGCGCGCCGTCACGCCGCCGGTAATCGCGAAATCCTTGAACACGCTCTTCACTGCCAGCCGGTCGGTGAAGGTCCCCGCGGTGGTGACATCGCCCGCCGGGTGCCCTTCCATCAACGCACGCAGCGTGCCCGTCTGCGTGGCGGGAATGGCGACGGTCGAGGTGACGGTGTAGGTGCCGGGGGTGGCTCCTGCCACGACCGCCGCGTTGTTCAGCAGGTTGATGCTGACCGGCTGGCCGAAGGTCTGTCCGCTGCCGTCGTTGCCGACGTCCGATGTGCTCCAACCGAGCTTGACCGTCAGCGTGCTGCTTCCGCCGGCCGTAAACGCGGCAGCGGTCTTGATATCGTGGGGCGCGTCGGCGTTGGTCGGATCGGTGACCGAGAAGGTGATGACCGGTTTGCTGCCCGCCGTCGTCGGCGCGACGCTGATGATGTTGTACTTGAACTTCGCCGCGGCCGCCTTGAGCCTCGTCGGGAAGTTGTGCGCCACGACAATATCCTTGCTGTCGGTGAACTTCCCTGCTGCGTGACACAGCGCGCAAGTGCTGTTGTCGGTCAAGACGCCGCCCGGATGAGCCAGAGTCTGATACGGCTTGGCCGGGTCCGGGCTGGCACCAAAATAGACATCATCGTGGCAGGAACCGCAGGCTTCCATGCTCGGCTGCATTTTCCAGTTGTCCCCCTGCGCGGTCGCATTCGTCGCGCCCGGAGTGCCATCGTGGCACTTGGTGCAGTTGCGCACATCCTGCGGGAACGCCGCCTTCGAAAAATCGGTGCCGTTGACGACGTACGGCGTGCCGGCGACGACGCTCGGCAGGCTGGAGCCGTTATGGATCTTGTGGATCATCACCCTGAAATCCACCGTCGTATTAGGCGTGCCGGCGACCCAGGAGCCGGGGTTGTGGCAAGTGACGCACAATCTGGTATCGACGCGGGTGCCGTGCGCCGTAAGTTCGTTGTGACATTCATTGCACTTGGCCGTTGCCACGACATCGCGTTTGGTGCCGGTTCCGCTGCCGTTCGGAACGAAATCGTACACGCCGGCGGACTTGGGATAGGCGCGGTTGCCCTGCTGAATCGTGACCCGGTGCGTCAGGCCCGGCTGATAGCTGAGATCGAGCGCTTTGCCGTCCGCGTCTGTACACGGGGCCGGGCAGGCGACGGTCCTAATATCGGTGGCAAACGTATAGCTGTACGTGCCATTGCCGTTGTTAGCCAGCGTACCAAACGAGTAGCCGCTGGCCGAACGCTCCTGCGTGCCCTGCACGGCACCGCCCACGACCCGATTGATATAGTTCTGCCACGCACTGGGTCCGCCATTCGATCCCGGCACCAGCTTGGCAATATTGAAGCGCAGGTCCGAAGCGACCAGGCCGTTCATGCCTTCTCCGGTCTGGTTGGTGACAGCGAAGGTAACCACCGGCGGGCTGTTGATGGTCACGCCGGTGATCGTCGTAGTCAGCGCAGTCGAGGCGGTCAATGCAGCCACGCCGCGGCCAAATTCTGTAGGCGTTACGGACGCCGCCCCGGAATCGGATCCGCCCCCCGAGCCGCCGCCGCACCCCGCCAGCGCAAACGCCAGCAGGCTCGCCGCGGCACGGTCGATCCATGGACACGACGATCGATGCTTGGTCATGACTACCCTCTTATTTGAGCATGCTATCGGCGCACCGAAACCGCCGCTTAAGGCCCGCAGGCGCTTGGAACTTCGCAGCCACTCCGCCACAACGACAACCGCGCCTAATCGTAAATCAGAATACTACATGTTGCAAACCGAATCGGCTGGCAACCGAATTGACCATTGCGAAATTGTGGTCATTCGGTTCAGCGCTTCTTTTCTATCTCGCTAAGCTTGGCTGCCGCAGCTTTATTTTGCTTGGCGATCACCAGTGCCTTGAGACCCTCGTAGATTTCGCGCGATAGGACGTTCTGGCTAACCAGATGGGCCTTGCTGAGGTAGGGACGGCCGGCAATGATCTTGTCGGCGTGCGCATCGCCGATGCCCGGAAGCGTCATCAGCTCCTTCTTGGCGGCGCTGTTGATGTCCACGAGTTTGACTTTGGCGGCCGTTTTGACGTCCTTAGGTTTGGTGGTTTTCTCGGTCGCCTTCGGAGCGCTAGCGGCCTTCGTCTCTCCCGCGGCTGCCGGCTTGGTTTCGGCGGCGAAGGCTAGGCTGGCGGTCACGAGCAACGCTGCGGCGACCAGTGCGGGTTGGATTGTGCTACGTTTCATTGAATGCCTCCTGGATTTGCTTGCGTAGTGCCCTTATAGATAAGTTCGCCGGCGCCGTCAACGCCGCGCACGGAGAACAAAAAAACAACCCGGAAGCGTTGCCGCCTCCGGGTTATCTTTTGTTGCTGCACCTGGGCTCGGCGAACCGCGCCCGGGCTTCGTTACTGCGACCAAACTTCGGTCACGTTATTTCGAATGCACGGCCTTGATGCCCAGCCCGTAGGTGCTGGTTGAAACGTGACAATCCATGCACAGCTCTTTCTTCGTGAAGGTCATGGTGGAAGTTGCACCAACAGCCGGACGTGTTGCCACCGAAGCAACAGTCGAAAACAGCGTAACGAGGGTGCCGCCGTTTCCTTGCATGTGCGTGACGGCGGTCGCGCTGTCGTGGCAACCGAAGCAGGAAGAAGCAATCGGCGAACTCACCAGATTATCCGTCCTATAGTCAATCTGCCCTTTGCCCAAGGTCGTCACCCAGGGAGAAAGACCGATGGGAGCAATACCGGTGGGATTGGTCGTCGCATCATTCGTCATGTTCCCTTTGGCGTCAGTAGTCCAGAGCAGGTTGGGCAGAGCCGCCTTGTTTGCCGTACCACTGAAGTCATAGCTGCCGGCAACGTGACACTGCTCACAATTTTTCAGCACGCCCGGATAGGTGACTTTCTGGAAGCCGCCCGGGTTCGCCGCAGTTGCCTCGTAGCTGAAGGCCTGTTCCCGCTTGGATGATCCGTGGATGCCGTGGACCATGTTCTTAATCGCAACCGACCAGCCGCCACCGAAATTATTGCTGGCTCCAGTATGGCCAGTAGCCGTATTCGGCTGATGGCAGATGGCGCAGCCTTCGCCGTTATTGCGCGCGCCGCCGTGGAAGGACGGACCGACACCCAGCTGGCCGTGGCACTTGTTGCAATTGTCCGCGAGGACGATCGGGCGGCGGGCGGTGTAGCCGTCTGCCAACTTCATCGGAAACACTGGCTCACGCAGCCGGATCCCCTTCGGATAGGACGCGTGATTCGTCTGCACGAAGCCCTGGTAATTGAGGCCCATGGCGGCAGTCACCATGGTTGCGGCGTCGGGGATGGTGCCGCTCAGCGTTGCGCTGTAATAGCCGCTGGCGTCGGGGCCGGTCTGAAGCTTACCGTCACGAAGGGCCTTGACCGTGGCGTTGGTACTGGCATTCCAGTCGGCCGGCGCAGCGATGCCGTCCTGCGTAACCGCGTAAGCCACGTAGATGCTGGGCGTGCCGTCGACGTTGTCCATCAGGAAGCCGGTGGCGTTCAAGGTTACCGGCAGTCCGTCTTTCAGAATGCGATAGACGACCGTGGCCTTCTTGGCGCCGGCGGCACCAGCGACGGTGACCTGTTTGATTTCAAAATTGATCTTGTAGACGCCGGCCGGCAAGTTCAGTTGGGAGGCCAGCGGGATGGACGGACCTTGCCCGGAGGGGTAACCGACATACGGGGTGTCAACTGCGGTGTTCACCGGGATCGCGGAACTACCGTAACCGGCACGGCCGCTCGAACCCGTGGGATCGACGGTAACGTGGTACACGGGGATATCGATCGCGGTATGGCAGATGGCGCATTGTGAGTCATCGGTTTTGGCGCCGCCGATGTGTGCATAACTCGAGCTGGTCTTGCCCGCCTCGGCGTCGGCTATGGTGACACCGGTATTCTTGGCGAAATCGATCCCGGCATGGCAAGAACCGCAGACAGCCCGGGTGGGAACTTTTTTCCAGTTGTCGCCCTGGGCGGCCAGCTGATTGCCGGCCGTGTCCTTCTTGGCGGCGTCGTGGCACTTGGTGCAGTTGGTAAGCGGCTGCGGGTAGGTGACTTCGGAGTAATCCACTGAGGCAACTTTGTAGGTCTGGCCGAACCATTCGTGCAGGTGCTCACCGGCGTGAATCTTGTGGACCATCGCTCTAAAGTTGACGGTCGTGTTGTTGTAGTAGTCGCCGCTGCCCGGGTTATGGCAGATTACGCAATAATTCGGATCGACACGCGTGCCGTGTGCAGTCAACGTCGAATGGCATTCGTTGCAGGAAGCCTTGTCGACCACTTTTCTATAGGGAGCGATGGTCTTGCCGTCGCTGGCCTTGACCGGTACCGCAATGCCGTCGGCGCCGAGGGTGAAGTCCATGGTGGGGTTGACCACCACTCTCGCCTTGGTCGCCGGATCGGTGTAGCACAACTGCGCGCCGATGCGATGGATGGTCGTGCCGTCCTTGACGGCGACATTGCCGTTGTTGGCTATCCTGTTCTGATAAGCGGGTGCGGTCGCCGTTGCCGCGGTGTTGGCGAAATTCTTCCCGATGACTGCATCTGCCAGCAGCAGAGGCGTCGTTACGTCCATCGCGAAGCGGTAGGTGTAGTAGCCACCCGCCGTATTTTCTTCCAGTATGCCTACGATCCGGGTAGTCGGATCGCTGACTGCAGTGTCCGGATTCTTGCGCGTCGCTGTTGCGCTTGCGGAATATGAGGTTGGTTTCGGGTCTGTCGTACCCTCTACCACGGAGTACCTGGTAATTGGAGTCGTAACACTCGCATCCAGTCTCTGCCGGGAAATGAGACTCTGCCAGTTGTCGGTGGCGCTGTCGTACTTGGCTATGGCGAAGGTCACATTATTGGCGCTGCAACTCGTGTCAGCCGCGACTGCTGCCGCGGAGGCAGCTGCCAGCGTCAGGCCGGGCACAAACTTGCCGGCGGAGTCGATCACGGTGAAGTTGATCACGGGGGGACTTTGCACGACGACCGGGGAGGCGCCGACGGCCGCGATAAGATTAAACGCCTCATTGGGATTGGTCGCCGTATTGGTTGTCGCAGGACTGGCCGCGGCGGCAGTTATTACAGCGGTGCCAGTCGGAGTTGTGGACACAGGCGGCGTAACAACAGGCGGCGTAACAACAACAGGCGGCGTAACCGCCGCTGTTTCGCCGCCGCCACCGCCGCCGCATCCAGCCAGGGCGGTAGCCAGCAAACTCGCCGCAGCAAATGCGGTCCAATGATACGAAGATCGATTGTTGCTAGACACGTCAGAATTCTTCACTGCAGCCCCCCCACGCGTTAATGTTGGATACACCAATGCCAGTTTTAACGGCTCGATTCTCGCTGAGAGCAGGAGTATCAGTTTTGACCTAGATCAAACACGAATTAGTTAGCGACTGGGCATTTCCGGCCCCTGCTCCAGGGCTCGGATGAATCGCCATTCAATTAACCAATAACCGGATCATATTTTCCCGCAGCCAGAAGCAGAAAGAGAATTCCTGCTTCGGTATGTCAATGCCCGCTTTGGCCGTCGTGCGGCGATCGACGCGCGCTCTTGGCGGTGGTTTCCGGTAACCTGAATATCGCGAGGCGTGCAAAAGAAACAACCCGGATGCGTTGCCGCATCCGGGTCAGTTTTCAACTTCTGTCGGGGCGCGCCGTAGCGCGCCCGTCAAGACATCTACTTATGTTTGACCGTGATGTCCTCCGCCCTGCCGACGCCGTGGCAGGTCGCGCAGGCTTCGCCTTTTCCTGGGGTCGCGATGTTCGTCGCAAACGTGCTGCGGGTTACCTGGATCATGCCCCCGTTGGTGGCCATGTGGCTTTGCGCCGCCACCGAGTCATGGCAGCTGACACAGGCCGCGGCAAACGGCGAGGTCACCGTGTCGGTACCTTCGACCGTTGTAGCGGTAAGCGAGGCCAACGCGTTAGCCTGAGTCTTAACTGTCGAATAGGCAGCATTGATGATCTCGTAGGTCGACGCCAGCGCCGATGTGGACACATTGGCATACGTGCCGGCAACGTGGCAGGTTTCGCAGTTCTTGATGACGCCCGGGAAGTCCATTCTCCTGAAGTCCAGCAGGGTCTGGTTCCCGCTGCGGTTGCGCGCATCCCTGAACGGCGTGACCCGATCCCGGCCTTTATGGATGCCGTGAATCATGTCCTTGAAGTTGTTGGTCGTCACCGGGTATTTCAGCGCGTCGTCGGCACCGTCACCGAATGTTGCCGGGTTGATGCCCCAGTCCGTCAGGATCTTCTTGTCCGCGGCAGAATATGCGTACGCTTTGAGTTGAGCCGCAGTCGCTCCGCGGCCACTGCTGGCTAGGCCCGGGGTGTGACACATCACGCAAACCTGCGTTTGATAGACGCGGCCACCGCCATGCAGTTCCAACCACTCGTGGCAATTAGAGCATTTGTCCGGATCGACAACCTTGCGGCGCACCGTGTCGCCCGTGACTTCCTTGACTACGGATATCGCATGGCGGGCAGCAGCCGGGGACGTCTGGGTGTAGTAACTTTGCAGGGCGACTGCGCGCATCTTCGCACCCACAGGGAACGCCGAGGCGCCTGGAATGACCGAGGTGAAATAGCCGCTTGCATCCGGACCGGTCAGGCCGGTCGCAATCGTAGCGGTCCTTGCCTGGGCTTGCGCACGGCCGTAGTTGTTATAGTCGACCGGTGTGGTAATGCCGTCCTGAGATCCGGTCCAGGCGAGTATGAAACCCGGGGTACCGGTGAAACCAGCCGGCGGAAGAGCGGTAAGCGCGGTGCCATCTTTGCTGATCTTGAATATGATGCTCAGATTGTTGGTCGTGGCATCTACCGTTGCGGACTTGATTTCATAGGTAAAGTTCGCCAGCCCCGCCGCAACCGTTGGATTGTGTTTGGTGACGTTTACCGTCAGGTGATAGGTCTTGATATCAGCCGAGCCATGGCAAAGCGCGCAAGTCGCGTCGCTCGATTGCGCCTTGCCCACGTGGCCGGTGGTCAAGCCGCCCAGGGTTGTCCCGGTTCCGGTCGCGAAATTGATGCCGTCGTGACACGCACCACAGGCGAGCCGGCTCGGCACGGCGTTCCAGTTGTCGGCCTGTGCCGCCTTGGTGTTGTCGTGGCACTTCGTGCACATCCGCTGGCCGCCGTCGAGCATTGAAAAACCTTTGTTGTTGAACGCGACGTTGGCGTAGTTGTAGTTTTGCTTGACCAGGTCCTTGCCCTGATGGATCTTGTGAACCAGGGTGGTGAAGTTGCCCGAAACCTCGCCATCGGCGACATAGGTATCGTCAATCCCGGTCGGGTGGTAAGAGCTCGAAGTTGTGGTCGTGTTCTTTGAATACAGATAGCTGGTAATGCCGGTCGTGGCATTCACAGCGGCTTTTTCGACCAGTGCCGGGAATGCGAGCGCGGTGGAGGCTACGTTCGTACGGCCGAACTTGCGCTGGTCGGTATGGCAGACGACGCAGTATTGCGTATCGATGCGGGCGCCGTGCAAGGTGAGTTTCTGGTGGCACTCGTTGCAGCTTGCCACTGCGACAACCTGGCGCTGCGTATCGGTCGCGGCGACCGCTTTTCCTGTCGCCGGGATGAAGTCATAAATGGCGTTCACCGGGTTCGCGATGTCGCCGCCGGAAAGCTGGATCGCCAGGCGGTGGGTCAGGCTCGCATCGTAGGTCAAATCGCCCAGATCTGCGGCGACGTTCGGTGCGGTCATGGTCATGGCCGCGACCTCGTCCTTGACCTTGGTGATGTCGCGCGCGA
>ERZ1292640.3403-Hain-H43-02um-R1-3403-length-12402-cov-11_pt1 | contig 12402 bp, 12 predicted proteins | sample MGYA00564404_ERZ1292640 | MGnify/ENA primary metagenome ERZ1292640 (study PRJEB36523, sample SAMEA6512636) | groundwater metagenome | collected 2019-01-08 | study: AquaDiva: Metagenomics assemblies of 32 groundwater samples | reverse complement strand
AACGCACAGTCAACTTAAATAAGCTTACCGGAGTTAAGCATGCCAAGCGTAGCATCCAAGCATAGCGTTCAACCGAAAGGTCAACCTCCGGAGGCATGTGCGATAACCAGCGACTCTTGCGACATTTGCGGCAAGCCCGCGGAAACGCGCGCGTTCGTGGAAGGCGCGCTCATGAGCGTGTGCCGCAACTGCGCCTCTTACGGTCGCGTGTTGAAGGACGAGCGCCGCAGCGCTGGGCCGCGCGAGATTCGCGTGGCCGCGGACTTGTTCGTAATTGACGGTTACGGCAAGGCGGTAACCGGCGCGGCGGCAGCCAAAGGAATGACGCTGCACGACGTCGCGGCAAAACTATTCATAAACGAAGGGTACCTCAAGCAAATGGCCAGCGGCGAGAGGAAGCCTGACGTGAAAACCGCCCAGAAACTGGAAAAGGAGCTTGGCGTCACTCTGTTGACTGAAACCAAGCCCGAAACGAAAGTGGAAGCAAAGCCGGCAAGCGCGCCCGCCCCGAAGGGAGTGACGCTGGGCGACGTGGTACTCATACGCAAGAAAGGTTGAAACGACCGTGAAAACAAAACCCAAAGACGTCGCGCGAAAACTCGACAAAGCCACGCGCGCCACACGCGACTCGCAATCGTTGACGCCCCAGTCGCGAGTGGCAGTCTCGCTCGTCACAATCGCGTGCGCGCTGGTGTTCTTCGCTGCCGCCCTCTCGACTGAAGACAACCTAATCAAGGCACCGGTGATGATCGCCTCGCTCGTTTTCAGCGGGTGGTTCATCCAAAGATACACGCACGCGTGGGGCAAGTACGGCCTAGTCATGATTAAAGGCCAAGGCGGCTTGGCGTTGATGAAAACGCTTGGCGACCGCCACCCCAAGCTAATGCGCGAGGCTGCAGACTTCGGCCTCACGATGGGCTTTGGGATACCTTACGCATTCGCACTCTTCTTCCTCGGTGGTGAGAAAAAGAAGTTTGCAATCCACGCGGTTGCCGCCGCAGCGTTCTACGGGTGGTTCGCAAGCCAAGCGGCAGGCGTAAACGCGCTCCTCCTGCCCGTCGGGCTCGCCGCGGGCTTCCTCGGCATCGGGCTGTTAACGCTCGCCTCTTCCACCGTAATGATATTCGCCAGCAAGACCGCTTCCTCGGCAGTCGCGCCCCTCGTGCCCGGCATCACCGTGCCGTGGGAAGCGATAGCCGCCGCCATAATAATCGCGACAGTGCACGAGGTTGCGCACGGCGTGCTCGCGCGCGTCGAGAAAATACGCATAAAGGCTTCAGGCGCAGTCTTGTGGGGATTCATTCCCGTCGCGGCGTTCGTCGAGCCCGACGAGGAACAACTCTCGCGCGCAAGCATCTGGAAGAAACGCCGCGTGCTCGCCGCGGGAACGGCATCAAACTTTTACTTCTTCATAATATTCATGGCCGCCGCGTTCGCGTTCGTGCAACTCGCCCTCCCGCCCCTCGTGCAAGGCGCGGCCATCAACTTGCCGGAAAACTCGACGCTGCAAGGCATCCTGCCGCAAGGCGCAATCGTCCAAGCGCTCAACGGCCAGCCTTTGACGCAAGCGAACGACGCCAACGCGGCGTACCGCACCGGGAAAGAAGTTACCTTGATTGTTGAAGGCAAAGAATACCGCGTGCCTGCCGTCGAGTTCGTGGTGACGGAAACTGAAGCAACTCAAACGGCGTTGGTGAAGGGCGACGTGATAACCCACGCAAGCGCCACGCGGCTGTACAACCTCGAGCAACTGCGCGACGCGCTGACCGTAGTAGGCTCCGACAGCCTCATCAACCTCACGCTAAGCCGGCAGGGGAAAAACGTTGAAGTTGCGGCACGCACGAACGCGGACGGCAAGCTGGGCGTGCAACTCTCACAAAAAGCCGCCTTCCTGCTGCAAGACAAGCCAAAGCCCGGGCTGCAACTGCCCTTCGCGCTTGCAACGCTCCTCGCCAGCATACTCGCCCTCACGGCCGTGCTGAACCTCGCGCTGGCAATAATAAACGTGCTGCCCGTATTCATCACCGACGGCCACAGAATCATTTACGAAGAACTCGCCGAAAAGCTCGGCAAGAACACCGCGGCGAAAGCAGCCGCCGCTGCAGGCGCAGTGACCCTAGGCCTGATAGTGATAAACCTCGCGCGCTGGTTCAAGATAATATAATTATTGAAGGGGGAGTGCGAATGAATGTTGAAGAACTAGCCATCAAGCACGAACAGATGGATGAAGGCGAGCTGCTGTCGAAAGCCATCGCGACCATCGAACGCTCGCAATCGCACGGCGTGGTAGTCACGCGCGGAGGCGCGCTCCGAGGAACGGTGGACGACAGGTGCCTCCGCGACTTCGCGGGCGACGCGACGCAAACGAAGCTCTCCACAATCCTCGCAACAACCACCACCGCAACGGCAGCCACCACGCCGGAAGAACTCGTCACAATGTTCCTCGAAACCCACTCGCGCATAATCCCCTTCTCCCGCGGAGGCGCCGTCACCGGCGTGATCACGCGGCCTTCCGTAATGCGCCTCCTCATCGACGCGCCCCTCTTGAAGAACCGCAAGGTGCACGAGTTTTCTTCACCTAAGCCCGTGATAAGCGAACACGCAACCATAGAAGAATGCCGCAACAAGATGCGCAACTTGGGCACATTCCACCTGGCCGTCGCCGCGGCCAACGGGACGCTTGAAGGAATCGTGTCAAGCTACGACGTGTGCATCAAAGTGCTCCCGGAGCTCAACCAACCCGCGAACCGCAAAACCGCGTACAAGCTGCCGCACGCCGTACTCTCACAAAACGTGACGGCCATAACCAAAAGCGTGCCGTCAACAGTTATGTACGACGCGCCCCTCGCAGACGCGTGCCGCAAGATGGCTGAAGACAACGTGTCCGCCCTCGTGGTGGTTGACGAAGCCAACCGGCCGTTCGGGCTGCTCACCGTGCGCGACGCGCTGCACGCAGTGCTTAAGCCTTCACCTGAACCCGTGTTCGTCTACGGCCTGCGGGACGACGAGAAAGCCTTCACGCAATCCTTGCGCGAAATGGCGGCGGCATTCCTCGAAAAGGTAGGCAGGAAGACGCACGCCGACTACCTCGCCATCCACGTGAAAAGCGTGCAGGAAGGCGTCAAACGCCGGTACGCAATCAAAGCAAAACTGTCAGTAAACGGAAAACTTTACACCGCGGGAACGAAAGAAAACATCACGCAAAAAGAAAGCTGGGACTTGCGCCTGAGCGTCAAGACCGCGCTAGAAGAACTCGACAGGATGGCTTCAAGCGGCGAAACCAAGCCCCGCGACCTCAAGCGCAAGGCAACGCGAGAAGAGCTTCAATAACCTCAACAAATCTTGAAGAACGCAGGCTTGAACGAAGTCTCCTTGCGGCCGACGAACTCCACGCCATCCACTCTGCCCGACGGAGGCTGGCGCGCCTGCAAGTCCAGAAAGAACTCTGCTACGTTCGCTTGCTCGCCGCACACGGCCACCTCGACGCTACCATCATCAACGTTGCGCGCGTGCCCAGTCAAACCGTGCCTCGCGGCAATCTGCTTGCAAAAATAGCGATAACCCACGCCGTGCACATCGCCGGAAACGCGCGCAGTAAGCTCAACCAAAGGCATTCTCCACACTCCCTTCCGCCACGCGCCGCCCATCCTGCAACTTCAAGCGCGCGCTGAATAAAAGGCTGCCGGAAGAATGCGAAAAACGAAGGGGAGAAAAACGACGCCGATTAAAACGCACGCCGATTAGAAGAGGCCGTGCTCTTCCGCAAGCGGCTCGCTGCCTGAAGACTCTTCCTGCGGCTCGGTGCCCAAGCCCGGCAACGGCATTTCCGGCTGCGGCGCCTCAACCGGAGGCGCGCCTCCCCTCGCCGAGCGAACGAGCTCCACCAGCGCCGCCTCCAACTTCTCGCGCGCAACCGCCTGGAGACTCCCGTGGGAACGCTCGTCGGTAAACACCACGACGAAAAACGCGTACTTGGCGGCTTCGACTTCCACGTCGAGAATCTTTGCGGAAACGAGGTCGAGAGCCTTGCCCTCTTCGCCCGACGCAGTGGCGAAAGCCACGATTGCGTCGGCAGACTCGTTGAAAGCCTTCTTGCACGCAACCGGAATTTTCAACAAGTCTGGCGCAGTGAGGCGCGCCAGCTCGATGTCGGGAATGTTCTCCTCGCAAAACTTCGAGCACAAGGCGAAGCCGTCCACCGCGCTGCCGCCAACGTCAACGAAAGCAATCTTCACGCAAACCCTAACGCCGCGCGTGTTTTTAAGGACTCCGGAGCGCAATGCAAAAACTACGGCTGGCGGTCGTCAAGCAGTAGCTTGCGCTCCTTCTGGTCGAACCCCACGCGATACTGGATGAAAAAGTTGTCGCGCCCTAGCAGGTTGTAGAGCGGCTGCAAATCTTTCGATATGTAGACGATACTCTCAAAAGGCCGCTCGAACACAGGCATCGAGAGAAACACTTTCCGAGCGTAACACTTTACTGCCACGCGGTTTATGCCGTGAATCTCGCGCCGCTCACCACCGGAAAGCGGCATTCCCAAAGCCTGAGCTACATCCTTCCGAAGTATTGAAAAGTCGGCGCCGCTATCGACAAGAAACTGTGCAACTATAGTTGCACTCTCGTAATTCACGCGCGCCGTCACTACCGGCCGGTAAACCGATTTTTCGAGCGCAGGTTCAGCCACGAAAGGAAGCTCGACTTTCACGCCGGGTTGCACCTCAGTAAACCAAGCTAGCCGCTTCCTTGCGAGTGGGCACGCGAGTTACCAGCAGCTCGCTAGCCTGACCCGGCTTGAACTGACGCGTGAGAGAACTCAAGCTATCGCTAGATAACTCCACGCCTTCGCCCGAAACGGCAACCCATTTGCCGGCATAACGCGAAAGTAGCTTGCTGTTGCTACCCAACCACGCCTGTATTTCTTGCAGCGAAGCCACTCAGACCACCTCGTAAATATCGTCACTCAACGCGCGCTTTTAACTACTTCCATCACTCGCACGTAACGCTAAAACCTTTGCTGACAACACACTTTTAAGCCGCAAGCCTAATTATACCCTTAAATAACTAGCCAAGCAGACTATGAACTCTAAAATCAGTACTCCACCGCTTCGAGGCGGCAGGCCGCGGCGATGATGCTCAACTCGAAAATGCTGATGAGCGCGAGGCTCAACGCGGTGGTGCCGGCGAACAGGAAAAGATAGGCGTTGATGATGGCCGCCGCGACGAACAGCAACGCGGCGTAAGACTCGCTGTCGCGAAAACGCTTTTCGTGCAAGCTCGAGTAATGCAGTGAAATCCTGCCCTTCAAGAGAAAGCCCTTGGGGAAGAGCCACCTCACGCCCGTGACGGTGAGGCTGTCCTCAAACAAGTGGAAGGCGTAACCCAACGCTATGCCGGAAGCGAAGGCAAGCGCGAAAACCATTGCAGACGAGAAGGCAAGCGAAACAACCGCAGCCGCGGCGAACCACAACGCCACGCCGGCCACGAGACCCGCGTACGAGTGCATCACGCCCCGGTGGTCGCCAGCCCTCCGGAAGCCAGCCAGCCGCAGCGCGAGCGAAAGCGGCTTGAACAACGCCCAGCGCGTGGCGGAAACGAAAAGCCCGAACCGAGCATCGCCCCTCGCGCCGGCAACATCCGAGTCAGGCATCAGCACGCCGGCAAGCGCGCCCGCCATGAACAACAAAAATAGCGCCAGCGAGCCCTCAACGCCAGAAAACAATGCGAACGCTAGGGGCGAGAAGAAAACCACGGCCGTAACGAAATGCATCCTTCCCAGCATAACGCATCGTTAAACGTAACTGCGCGAGTAGTTAAATGCGTGTGCCTGAACGGGCGAATTACCCCTGCCTGAAGGCCGGGGCTTCAGGTTGATTCGACGAATCAATTTGCACGGGACGCGAAGCCCGACCCAAGCGTGAACGCAATGGGCTTCGCGTCGGGTGCGTCAAGACGCCGGATTTCCCGCGCCTTGCGAACCAAACCCAAAGCCGCTAGCATTTGCGTCTGAAAAGTTCTCTACCGCCGGGGCTAGAAGACTCCGGCACAACTCTACGTTCGCGGCCTTCGCACCGTCCGGGCAGACGACGAAAGAAGCTTTCTTCGATTGAATGCAGCCCGGCAGCAGCAGCGAAACCACCAGCACGAGCAAAAGCAGATGACGCATTGCCACCCCATTACGCCGCGGGAGTTTATTACGGTTATTCCCCCGCCCGAAAGGGCACCCTCTCGAAAGCAAGCGCTCTTCCCCCGCCCGAAAAGCAAGCGGAGCTTGAATCGCCCGGGCCGTTGCCAACCATTTATAAGAGATTAACCCCTTCAGTATTGCGCCGGGTAACGCACCGCGCAACAGCCGGCAAGGGGGGTTTACGATGGTTGAACTACTCCAGTTCGCACTGCAGCTCCTGATATACTTTATCATACCCGGCGCGCTCGTCACCGCCGCGCTGCTGCGCGGCGTCAAGCTGTCGCTGTTCGACAAGGGCGTGCTGGCCCTCATAATAGGCATGCTGCTCAACCCCACGCTTAGCATACTGGAATTCACGTTCCTCAACGTGAAACTCACGGGAGGGCTCGTAGCCGCGAACGCGCTGCTGCTCACCGTGGCCGGAGTGCTGTCACTCTACCTGCAAGGCGCTTTCAGCCAATTCACGCCCCAACTCCCAAAGATCGAATTGCAAGGCGTGTGGAAGAACAAGAGCCTCATCGCAAAGACGCTCCTCCTGCTGCTCATTGTATCCGCGTTCTACATCCGCCTCGCGCCCGGCTGGTCAACGAGCTTCTTCGAATTCGACCCGATATATTACGACCACGTCACTGAAATGCTAGTCAAGAACGGCGCCGTGCCAGTATCGTCTTTCGAAGTGTACTACCCCCTCGAAAAAACCTATCGCGTCTACCCGCTAGTCATATACCTGACCGGCTCGTGGTTCCTCCAATACGAAAACCTCGCGGGCGGAGGGTTCGATAAAGACGCGCTAATGCTCATCGCACAAATATACCCGCCCCTCGTGGGCGCGCTAATGTGCTTCCTGGCGTTCATGCTCGTGCGTGAAGAGTATGATGAATTCATCGGCGTGATAGCTGCGGGCGTGATGGCCTTCACGCCAAACATGGTGGTAAAGTTCGGCGGGGGCGTGAACGAACTGCAGCCGTTCGGCATGTTCGCCGCCTTGTTGTTATTCACCATATTCGCGTTGGCGGTAAAACGCAACAGCGCACGCCTCGGCCTGCTCGCAGGCGTGATAGCCTTCGCCAACGTCCTCGGCTCGGCGCAAGCCATATGGCCGCTCATGATCATCGCGCTGTTCGGCGCGATATACTCGGTGCTGGCGTTCTGGCGCAACGAACTCGAACTCAAGGCGGTTGGAATACACGCGGCAGTAGTCCTCGGCGGGGTGATGGGCTACTATGCGCTTTACAGCTACACCACCGTGGGCTTCCAAGCCAACGCGCAAGTGATACTACTCGCGGCATCTCTTTTGCCTACGCTGCTGCTCGCGGCGCCGCAGCTTGCAACCGGCAAGCACTTGGACAAGCACACTAAGAAACTTGCCTTGGCAGGGCTGGCCGGCCTCGCCATAATCGCCTTTATCGCCATTCCCGGCGTGGCGCCCACCGTGATGAACTTCATCAACGCCGCCGCCGGCTTCGCCCGCCAGACGAGCGCCCTCACGATGACGGTGGCGGAAGAGAACGCAACCACGCCCGGCCAATACTTCGGCGCCTTCGCGTACCTTGACCCCGGCCTGCTCCTACCGCTCTTGACGTTCGTCATAATCGCCGGCAGCATAAATACGCTCTACAACCACGGCCACAAGAAAGTCATCGTCAGCCTCGCGGCAATAGCAATCATCACGATAATATTCAACAACACCCTAGACTCGCTGCTGCTCGCCGTGACGAAAGCGTTCTTCTCCCAACTGACCTACCTAAGCCAGTTCATCGCCCAAAGCGACGCCTTCATCTACATGCTCCTCGCCGTGCTCGCCCTCGCCGTGGAAAGCGTTTACGTCACGGAAAAGAAGTTTTCCTACACCCCCCTGCTGCTGGCACTCGTAATCCTGCCCGTCTCGTACATCGGCCTCAACAAGCTCAAGTTCCTCCTCCACCTCGCCTTCGCACTCGCCCTCTGCCTGCCAGTAATATTGGGAATGCTGCTCGAACTCGCCAATAAGCTTTCCGAACAACACTTGCAGAAAGAACCCGACCGCAAGTTCGCCAGCAAAGCCGCTCTCGCCCTCCTACTAGTAATAGGCTTGTGGTCAGTGTACAGCCAAGCCACCACCGTCGACACGTCCATGAACCAACTGCGCTACTCGCGCATCCCGCCCGACTGGATAGCTGCCTACGACTGGATGCGCACCACCCCCACGATGAGCGACGACACGTGCATCAAAGAGTACGGCTTCAAGTGCCGCGTGCTCTCCTGGTGGGATTACGGCCACTGGACGACTTTCTTCGGCGAGAAGTACAGCGTCCTCGACCCCGGCAACGAGCACCTTGAGTTCAACCACGAGACCGCCCGCACGTTCGTCAACGGCAACCCCGAAAACCTGCGGTATTCGATGGCAACCCACCAAGCGACGCACATACTCGTAGACGCGGAACTCATACAAAAGTGGGGCGCGCTCGTCTTCCTCAGCGGCACGTGCGAACGCAAATACACCCCAATCTGCCCGGCAACGCCCGACGTCAACTACTCGACGAACGAAGGACGCGGCGCGTACGAAGTCGCGCACTTCTACGAAAACATTAACAACGTAGGCAACTGCCCGCAAGGCGCATCCCCCGTCGCAATGCCCGCCTTCCAAAGCCAACTCACCGGCGCGGTTTACTGCTTTGCAGAAGACCGGTACTTCCTCCTCAAGAACACGGGCATAGACTACAACTACTCGCGCAAGTACAAGATAGCCGGCCGCGAAGAGTTCAACGCGCCCGAACCCGCCTACAGCTACCTATTCCCCGTCGCGCAAGGCCAATTCCTCAACGCCAACCCCGACTTGAGCTACGCCAACGCCAACAACACTTACGCCAACTCAACCTACGCCCGCCTGTTCTTCTTCGAAAACCTCCCGGGCGCGCAGCTCGCCTACAAGTCGCCCAACGGCCAAGTGAAGATATTCAAGGCCAACAAGGGCTTATACCTCAACGCCACGGAAAAGAAGTTCTATGAACAAACGCCCCGCTGACGGCCGCGAGCGAACTGCCACGACGACAAGCGCGGCGCCAACCGCCCGCGACAGTTCGCTTGCAGAACTCAAAGTAATACTGCGCGGCGCGGCCTTCGCCGCAGCCGGACTCCTCCTCTCCAAACTATTCTTTTACGCCACGCGCCTCGCCGTCGCGCGCCTCGGCGTCGAAGACTACGGCCTCTTTTCGATAGCGCTGCTCACCGCAAACTTCGCGTTCCTCATCGCCGTGCTGGGCGTGGACCAAGCGTTGTTGACGCACGTCTCGCAGTACGCCGCCAAACGCGATTACCCCCGCCTGCGGGCCGTCGTGCGCACGGGCTTCAAGATAGCCCTGCCGGCAAGCGTCGCCACCGGCGCGCTGCTCTTTCTAGCCGCGCCCTTCCTCGCCGAGAGCGTGTTTCACGCGCCCCGCCTGCAACTCCTCCTGGAAATAATGGCTTTTGGCGTGCCCCTCACCGTCTTCACGATGATGTGCGCCGCGATATTCCGCGGCCTCAAGCGCGTGGAGTTAGAGGCGGGCGTGCGAAGCGTTGCCGAAAACGCTTTCAAACTCGCTTTCGTCGCGGGCCTCGTGCACGCAGCCGGGTGGGGCGTGCAAGGCGCGGCGGTTGGAATAGTTGCGGGCGCAGGGGCGGCAGCCGCCATCGCCTGGCTCGTCCTCAAGAAAACACTGCCCCGCGCGCACGAAACCGCCGCATACCTCCCTGCCAAGACCGGCGAATACCCCGCCGCCAAGCTCCTAAACTTTTCCCTGCCCCTCGCCCTCGTCGCAATTGCCTACGCCGCAATACCGTGGATTGCCACAACCCAACTAGGCATCAGCAAAACTCCCGCCGAAGTAGGCGTGCTCAACGCCGCCAGCCCAACTGGAGAACTAATGCTCCTACTGCCACTAATGCTCTTCGCGCTGTTCATCCCCGCCCTCTCAAGCCTCACCACCGGCAACCGCAAGGCAGTACGCCAAACATTCTCGCACATCACGAAATGGGTGTTCATGGCCAGCCTCCCACTCGCGCTGCTGTTGTCGTACTATGCTACGCAAGTCCTCACGCTATTGTTCGGCAGCCAGTACGCCCAAGGCGCGGCTTCCCTGCAAGTCATCGTCGCCGGCTACCTCGCCTACTCACTCCTCCTGCCCGCCGTGTTGCTGCTGCAAGTGCTCAACCGACCGCGCAGCATACTCGCCAGCGTCACGGTAGGCGTGCTCGCCTGCGCCGCCGCAGGAGCAGTACTCACGCCCGTTTACGGCACGCTAGGCGCAGCCGCATCAATCGCAATAGCAATGGCCGCTTACGGCGCGACGGGCGCGCTGATGGCCAAGCGCGCCTACTCCGTGAGCATAACCTCGCGCTATCACGTGCGCATAGCCGCGGCAGGAATCATCGCGCTCGCAATATTATCGCAAGCGGATAACCTCGTCACCAGCCACCCGCTCGCCGAAATGGCTTTCCTCTCCCTGCTGTTCCTCGCGGTGTACGCCCCGCTCCTCCACGCGTTCAAGTGCTTCGACGACGAAGACAACGACATCATGCACGCCACCCTCCGCAAGCTGGCTAGAATGATGGGCAAATAAAAAAAGGCATTTCGCAAGATGGCAAGCAATAATCCTCACGCAAAAGAAAACGCCGCCCTCAACGAAATAATGCGCGAGCTGAAAGAACGAGCCAACCCCCGCAACGTTGCGGGAATGGCTGCCTTCGGCATCAACCCCGCAGGCACGCTGGGCGTCAATATTCCCACGCTGCGCACTATCGCACGCTGCCACGCTGGCAACCACCGCCTCGCGCTGCAACTATGGAAGACCGGCGTGCACGAGGCGCGCCTCCTCGCGGCCTTCGTCGACGACCCCCGCCTCGTCACGCCGCGCCAGATGGACTCGTGGGCGGCAGGGTTCGACTCGTGGGACGTGTGCGACCAAGCGTGCTGCAGCCTCTTCGACCAGACTCCGTGGGCGTTCGAAAAGGCGGTTGAATGGAGCGGTCGAAAGGAAGAGTTCGTCAAGCGCGCCGGCTTCGCACTCGCCGCAGGCTTGGCGTGGCACGACAAGAAAACCGGCGATAAAGAATTCGAGAAGCTCTTGCCCATTATCGCGCGGGAGGCGCGCGACGGCCGCAACTTCGTGAAGAAAGCAGTCAACTGGGCGCTGCGAAACGTGGGCAAGCGCAACGCGCAGTTGAACAATGCAGCCATCGCGACTGCAAAACGAATAGCACGGCAACCGTTCGCCTCCGCGCGCTGGATCGCCGCCGATGCCTTGCGCGAACTGCAAAGCAACGCGGTGAAGGAAAGGATTGCTGCAAAGGAACGACGTTCCTAATAGCTAGGCGCTTAATCCCCTCAGCAAACCAAAGTTTAAATACTGAAATAACGCTAGACACTACCGCCGAAAAGGTGATTTGAAAATGGCACTACCTGCAAGAACGAGCCTACGGGAATTGAAAACACGCCATCCGGATATCTTCACTCCAAAACTGCAAAGGTACCACGCGCGAATGGCAAGGGCATATGACAACGCGCAGAAACACGACGGAACTGGGCGAAACGTGCTGGTATTACTGCATAACACGCTTTCCAAACACCCGCAACACGCCCGCCAAATCCTAGATTTGACAGATAGAGAGCTAGAACAAGAACCAGACGTATGGCCTACACTCCCCTTCGTTGGAAGGATGCTGTCTGCACACCCGCAACACGCCCGCCAACTACTAGCCATAGCCAAAATAACGTTAAGCAAAAAACAAGCCTCATGGAATGCACTTACCCCCTTGTGCGAAATGCTAGCCAAACACCCGCGACACGCCCGCCAACTACTAGCCGTAACTAAAAAAATGCTAGCTCGAGAAAAAGACGTCTGGAGTACACTCATTACTTTACGCGAAACTCTTGCTAGACACTCGCAACAAGCACCCCAAATCCTTAGATTAACCGGCAAAGCATTAGGCACCAGCCAAGACACACGTAGCATACTCTTTACCCTGCGAGAAGTACTTAGCGAACATAACGCTCGCAAAGTCTTCAGAACGGCTCACGCAGCCCTAAACGCCAACTTAGACGTACCGGTAAACCTAAATCACTTGGACTACGCGCCAGCACGCGCGCCACAAACTGGAACTCCTCGCCAAAGATAACAAACGTTAAAGCAGCGCTGTGATGACCCGACTGGCGCGCGGCAAAAACAGGAAATGCCGCCTGACGCAAGCGATTTAAAACC
>ERZ1292640.94-Hain-H43-02um-R1-94-length-70976-cov-19_pt1 | contig 12409 bp, 10 predicted proteins | sample MGYA00564404_ERZ1292640 | MGnify/ENA primary metagenome ERZ1292640 (study PRJEB36523, sample SAMEA6512636) | groundwater metagenome | collected 2019-01-08 | study: AquaDiva: Metagenomics assemblies of 32 groundwater samples | reverse complement strand
GGAGGTGCAGGAGCTTGCCGGCGCACTGCACGACCTCAAGGCCTCGATTTGCCCTTGTGGGCGGTGCTTCAACTACAGCGAGGGTGACCGCTGCCCGATCTGCGCCGATCCCCGCCGTGACGCCGCGGTCGTGTGCGTGGGGTTCAACCAGGACCGCGAGGGCGAGGGGTCGGACCGGGATTACGCCTTGCCCCGGTCCCAAGGGGACCTCATCCGGGCGGTCGCGGCGGCCAACCCCCGGACGATCGTCATCCTGTTCGCGGGTGGCGGGGTCGACTGGCGGAACTGGCTCGACCGCGTGCCGGCGCTGGTCCACGCCTGGTATCCGGGGCAGGAGGGCGGCCGGGCAGTGGCGGATATCCTGTTCGGGGTCGTGAATCCCTCGGGCAAGCTGCCGGCGACCTTCGAGCGGCGGCCCGGGGACAACCCCTGCGCGCCGTTCTACGGCAGGGATTGGGACGTCGAGCCGAAGCGGGCCGTGTATGGCGAGGGAATCTTCGTGGGATACCGCGGGTACGACCGGAAGGGCGTGGAGCCGCAGTTCTGCTTCGGCTATGGGGCCTCGTACACGACATTCGAGTACTCGGAGCTGGGGATCGCGCCGGACACCGCCTCGGGGGACTTGGCCGTCAGGGTTTCGTTCACCATCAGGAACACGGGGGGCCGGGAGGGGGCGGAGGCGGCCCAAGTGTACGTGGGGGCGCGCGCTCCGAGCGTGCCGCGGCCGCCGAAGGAACTCAAGGGGTTCGTGAAGGTGGGGCTCAAGCCGGGGGAGGCGAAGCGGATGACGGTGACGCTGGGGCCCGAGGCGTTCGCGTGCTGGGACCCGGGGAAGAAGGCGTGGGTGGTGGAGCCGGGGGCCTACGCGATCATGGTGGGGGCGTCGTCGCGCGACGAGCGGCTGCGGGGCGAGGTGAGAAGATGAAGGCATGGACATGGAGATGAAGGAGTTCCTGGGGAAGACGATCGCGGAGATGGTCGCGATTGCGAGCCCGAGCGGCCGGGAAGAGAAGATGACGGAGTACGTGATCGCCAGGCTGAAGAAGGACGGGCTGAAGGCGAAGCGGGACGCGGACGGGAACGTGTGGGCGGAGGTGGGGGCCGGAAAGAGAAGACTGCACGCGAACGCGCACATGGATACCGTGGTCGCGGGGGATGGATGGAAGGGCGATCCGCTGAAGGCGCGGATAACTGGGGGGCGGGTGTACGGGCTGGGCTCGTCGGACTGCAAGGCGGGGATCGCGGCACTGCTGTGGCTGGCGCCCCGGGTGAAGACCAGGATCCGGGTCGTGTACAGCTTCACCGTGTGCGAGGAGGGCGTGGACCTGCCGAAGCCGAACGGGTCGGAGAAGATGGCGGCGATGGGCGGGGACTGGGCCGTGCTCTGCGAGCCGACGTGCGAGGCCGGGGTGCCCCTGCTCGGGATCGGGACCCAGGGGCATGCGCGGGCGGACGTCAGGTTTCGGGGCGAAGCGGCGCACAGCTCGCGGCCGGAGGACGGCAGGAACGCGATCTACGCGGCGGCGCGGTTCTGCTCGGAGCTGGAGCGGTTGAACGGGCGGTTCGAGGAGTTCGAGGTGGCGCCCGGGGCGGCGGCCCGGGCGACGGTGGCCGCCACGATCATCAGGGGCGGGACTCTCAGCAACGTGATCCCGGACGCGGCGGAGGTGACCGTGAGCCGGCGGCTGGCGCCGGGGGAAACCCGCAAGACGTTCCGGATGGAACTGGACTCGCTGCTCGAGGGCGCGGACGCGGATTACACGGTGGCGTCCGACGGCGACGGGGCGCTGACGCGGCGGGACGGGGACCTGCTGAGGGCGGCGAAGGCGGCGTCGGGGCGGGCCGGGGGGAAGGGCAGGCTGGCGTTCGCCCGCGGCCGGACGGACGCGATCATCTTCGCGCGCCACGACATGGACACGTTGACGGTGGGGCCGGGGGTGATGGGGCAGTGCCACGTGGCGAACGAGTATGTGGACCTTGCCGGGGCGGTGGCGGCCGTGCGCCTGCTCGAGGAGCTGATCGGAAACCTGGCGTAGGGGGAGCGGATTCAGGTCTCCGCGGCCCGTTCGGGGATACCGGGCGCGGGTCCTGTCGGGGGCCTCGTCACCGTTCGCTCGCCATTGCGGCTGAGGCCCAAGCGAGCTGGTGCCATTACAACTGCTGGAAAGCGCCTGCCTGCGGAGCGGGGTCCGAGGACGGACCCCCGGAGTTGCTACCGTCCGCAGCAGCGGATGACGCAACTCCGTCCGCGAGCAGGCGCGGCCAGACCTGTTCTCGCCTGACCAGCGACCCCGCGTGTCGTGCTCGCCCACTTGCGTCCGCAAGTGCGCTGACATTCGGCCCCCTTCTCCCGCGCCCGGTATACAGGTGCCGCGTCGACCTGAATCCACTGCCCTGAGTTCGATCTCCGACAGGACCCGCGCCCGAGAGGCTGACGAGGCCACCGTCGACTGCGGAGGCATGAGAAGATGGGGGCCATGAACAGATACGGAATACTCGTGGCGGGACTCCTGGTGGCAAGAGGGGCGGGGGCGGCGGAGCTGAAGGAGGTCACGATCGTGGATGACAGAACCATCGAGGTCCACATCGTGGACGGGAAGGGGATCTATTCGACGCACGGGAAGCCGGTGGACGAGCACGTGGAGCAGGTGCCCCTGGATCTCAAGAAGGCGGCGAAGACGGGGAGTTGGATGGTGACGGGGGCGGGGGCGTACAAGAAAGGGATCAGGCCGGCGAAGATAGGGAGAAAGACCAAGGGGCGGGATTACGCTATCCCGTTCAAGCCCAAGTGGCACATCGAGTGGACGCTCGAGCACTGGATCGTGATCGTCCTGCCGGAGCCGATGCAGGCCGGAGAGAAATACAAGATAGCGTTCCCGGGGCTGGTGGCGAACGCCCGGGAGACGGAGGTCGTGTTCGATTCCGACCGGGAGAGGTCGGAGGCCGTGCATGTCAACCAGGTCGGTTTCGTCCCGGAGGCGAGGGACAAGTACGCGTACGTCTCGTACTGGGCCGGCGACCTCGGGGGGCTCCCGTTCGACCGGTTCAAGGGGGCCCGGTTCCGGTTGATCGATAAGGCAACCGGGCGGGTCGCGTTCCAGGGCACGCCGGCGCTCCGGAAAGCGGCCGCGGGCAAGCCCGACGGGCTCCAGCCGGGGGAGGGGAACCACCTCCGGGCCGATCTCTGGGAGTGCGACTTCTCGGAGTTCAGGACACCGGGGGAGTACGTGGTCGCCGTGGACGGCGTCGGGCGCTCGTACCCGTTCCGCATCGCAACGGACGTGTACCGCGCCGCGTTCGTGGGCACGATGCGGGGGCTGTACCAGCAGCGGTGCGGGACCCCGCTCGATCCGGCGCTCACGAAGTGGAGCCGGGGGCTCTGCCATCACCCGTCGCTCGCGCCCGTGCACCAGTCCAGGCGCCGGATGATGGAGGGTCACTGCGACGCGTGCAAGGAGGTCGAGGGGACGGACGAGACCCGGCCCGAGGCGTGGGGCGGGTATCACGACGCCGGGGACTGGGACCGCGAAGGCGGGCACCCGGAGGTGCCGATGGTGCTCTGCCTCGCGTACGAGCTCGCGCCGGGGAACTTCCGGGACGGGGAGCTCGCGATCCCGGAGGCGGGCAACGGGCTGCCGGACATCCTGGACGAGGCGCGGTGGTCGCTCGACTACTGGCGGCGGTTGCAGCGGCCCGACGGGGGCGTGTCGCTCGGGCTCTTCCTCGACCACTTCCCGGAGCCGGGGCAGGCGGCGGACGACGACCGCGGGAACTGGTACGTGTACGCCGAGGACCCCGAAGTCTCGTATCAATACGCGGCGGCGGCGTGCCGGTACGCGTTCTGCCTCGGGCTGGCCGGCAAGCCCGCGGATATCCCGATGTGGGTGGAATCCGCCCGGAAGGCGTGGGGCTGGGCGGAGACGCACCAACGCCCCGGGGATGCCCCGAAGATCCGGGACACCCGGATGCACGCGGCAGCAGGGCTGTTCCGCGCGACCGGCGAGGACGTCTTCCACGCGGCGTTTAAGAAGGATCTGCTGGTGACGACGACGGCCACCGGGCTGTGGGAGTACGGAAAGCTGGACCAGAAGTGGGCGGTGTGGGTCTACTGTCGCACGGAGCAGGCGGACCCGGCGCTCAAGAAGATGCTCACGGAGGCGGCGGCGAACTGGGCGCGGCGGGACACGCTCGAGCCGGCGACGAAGCGGGGGTTGAGGTACGGCTACTACATGTGGATCCCGCTGGCGTGGGGGATCACGACCGTGCCGCAGACGCTGCCGCTCGCGATGGCGTACGCGCTCACCGGGGACACGGCGTTCCGGGCGGCGGAGTACACGAACTGCGACATGACGCTGGGGGGGAACCCGCTGAACCTGACGTGGGTGACGCAGTTGGGGAGCCGGTGGCCGGGCGGAGTCTTCCAGCCGGACGGCTGGTACCACGGGCCGGACGGAACCGTCGCGCCGGGGATCGTGCCCGAGGGGCCGCACCGGTTCGACCCGCAGGCCGGTCCGGGGACGGGGCCGTGGGACGCCATGTTCGTCGAGAAATCGGCGTACCCCAAGGCGAAGGACTGGCCGCCGCTCGAGCTCTACTTCGAGGCGCGGACGTGCTTCCCGATGAACGAGTTCGTGGTGGCGCAGATCGCGCAGGCCGCGGCCGCCTACGGCCTCCTCTGCGCCCCGGCGAAGTAGGGATCAGAGTCAGAGGAGGGCCGGGAGGAGGTTGTTCGGGGTCGCTCGGCGTCCAGCGAAAGCTGCCTCGCTGTGGCGCCGACCTCGAGTCACCGTCTTCCGGCCCTCCCTCTGCCCCGATGGGGGTGGATAAGGGGATAATGAGGGAATCGTGGGGGTGGTGAGGTTCAGGCATCCGGACATACTCCAGCGGCTGAGGGGATTCCAGCCGTGGGAGGCGGTCGTGCGCGCGGCCCGGGATGAAGAAGGAAGGATAAGAGCCGAGGGGGTGTCGGGGGCGGCGCGCGGGCTCGTGGCGGCGGGGCTCGCGGCCGAGACCGGACGGCCGGTCGTGGCGATACTGCCGGACCTCGAGAGCGCGAGGGATTTCCACGACGAGGTGGCGTCGTTCCTGCCGCACGACGCCGTGTTCCTTCTGCCGGACCGCGACCTCGCGCCGTACGAACCGGGGCCGGTGTCGCCCCAGCTCGCGTCGCTGCGGCTGGGCGCGCTGCCGCGGCTGCCGGATCTCGAGGCGGGGGTGGTGGTGACGACGGCGACGGCGTTCCAGGAGGCGCTGCCGGCTCCCAACAGATTGAGGGCCGTCGAGATCGACCTGCGGGCCGGGGTCGAGCTGGACCGGGAGGCGTTCCTGCACCGGCTGGTGGCGGCCGGGTACCGGCGGGTGGATCTCGTGGAGCTGGCCGGCGACTTCGCCGCCCGGGGCGCGATCGTGGACGTGCACGCGCCGGGGCTGGGCCGGCCGTTGCGCATCGAGCTCGAGGGGAACACGATCGCGTCGCTGCGGTCCTTCGACGCCGCGTCGCAGCGGTCGCTCGAGACCATCGAGTGCGCGCGGCTGGGGGCGGCGGCGGAGGCCCTGCTCACGCCGGAGGAGCGGCTCGCCCTGCTGGAGCGGCTGCCGGACCCCCTGTCGACGCGGGGGGCGCAGCGGGTGGCCCGTTTAAGGGAGCGGCTCGAGGCGGGCTCGTCTCTCGAGGGCGAGGAGCGGTACCTGCCGTGGCTGCTGGGGACGTGCGTGCGGCTGGACGCGTACCTGCCGCCGCGGTCGATCCGGCTCGTCGTGGAACCTTCGTCGGTCCGCGAGGCGCTCGATCACCGGGTCACCCGGTGCGCGGCCCTGTACGAGGAGCTGCTCCACGCGCGGGAGCCGCTGCCGAGTCCCGCCGAGACCTGCGCCACGCTCGGCGAGGCCTGGGGGTCGATCGAGGCCGCGCCGCGGGTCCTGGTCTCGCAGTTCGGGGGCGCGGTCGGGGGCGAGACGGTCTCGTTCGGCGTGAAGCCGCGGCGATACGGCCTGCGCGAGTTCGAGGCGTTCCTCGCCCACATCCGGGGGTGGGGCGAGGCGAAGGTGAGCGTCGTGATCGCGGTCGAGTCCACGGAGGAGCGGGAGGCGCTCGAGAAGCGGCTCAAGGAAGCGGAAGCGGTCAAGAAGTTCGCGCCGCCGGCGTGGGTCGAGGGGCGGTGGACCGGCGGGGCGGACCTCATCGCGGCCGGGCTCGTGCTCCTGCCCGCGCGCGAGGTGCTGGGCGGGACCGTGCGGCGCGCGGCCTCGAAGCGGCTCCCCAAGGTCATGCGCGACGTCTTCAGCGACCTCGTGCTCGGAGACCCGGTCGTGCACGAGGAGTACGGGATCGGGCTCTACCGGGGCGTGGTGCCGCTCGTGATCGAGGGCGCGCGCCAGGACTTCTTCATGATCGAGTACGCGGGGAACGAGAAGCTCTACCTGCCCGCGGACCAGGTCCACCGGCTCCAGAAGTACCTGGGCACGGGGAAGGTGGTCTCGCTCTCGCACCTGGGCACCGAGGCGTGGGAGCGGACGAAGGCCCGGGTGGCGGCGTCGCTGCGGCTGTTCGCCGAGAAGCTCCTCAAGCTATACGCCGAGCGCCTGGTGGCTAAGGCCACCCCTTACCCCGCCCAGCCGCAGGTCGAAGCCGAGTTCGCGGCCACGTTCCCGTACGAGGAGACTCCCGACCAGGAACGCGCGATCACGGAGGTGGGGAAGGACCTCGCGGAGTCCAAGCCCGTGGACCGGCTCGTCTGCGGCGACGTCGGGTACGGGAAGACCGAGGTCATCCTGCGCGCGGCCTTCCGCGTCGCGATCCAGGGGGGGCAGGTGGCGGTGCTGGTGCCCACGACCATCCTGGCGCAGCAGCACTGGCAGAACTTCCGGACCCGGATGGCGGGGACGCCGGTCACCGTGGACGTGCTGTCGAGGTTCCGGGACCCCAAGGCGCGCCGGGCGACGTTGAAGCTCCTGGAATCCGGCGGGCTGGACATCGTCGTGGGCACCCACCACCTCCTCTCGCAGTCGGTCAAGTTCAAGCGGCTGGGCCTGCTCGTGATCGACGAGGAGCACCGGTTCGGGGTCAAGCAGAAGGAGCGGCTCAAGGAGTTCAAGAAGAACGTCCACGTGCTCACGCTCTCGGCCACGCCGATTCCGCGCACGCTCAACATGGGGCTGGCGGGGCTCCGGGACCTGACCGTCATCGAGACGCCGCCGCCGGGGCGGCTCGCGGTCCTCACGCACGTGCACGAGGAGAACCCGCCGGTCGTGCGGGAGGCGATCCTGCGCGAGCTCGGGCGCGGCGGCCAGGTCTTCTACCTTCACAACCGGGTCCAATCCATCGCCGTGTGCGCCGAGAAGCTCAAGGAACTCGTGCCCGAGGCCCGGCTCGCGGTCGCGCACGGGCAGATGCAGCGGGGGCCGCTGGAGAAGGCCATGACCACGTTCGCGGCGGGTAAGGCGGACGTCCTCGTCTGCACCTCGATCATCGGGGCGGGGCTGGACCTGCCCAACGCCAACACGCTCATCATCGAGCGCGCGGAGATGTTCGGGCTCGCGGACCTCTACCAGCTCCGGGGCCGGGTGGGGCGGAGCCGGCGGCAGGCATACGCGTACTTCTTTTTCTCGCCGCGGGGGGCGCCCACGCTGGACGCCCGGCGGCGGCTGGCGGCCATGCTCGAGTTCGGCGAGCTCGGGAGCGGTTTCCGGCTCGCGCTCCGGGACCTCGAGATCCGGGGGGCCGGGAACCTGCTCGGGGCCCAGCAGCACGGCGCGCTGTACGCCGTGGGGTTCGACCTCTACACCCGGCTGTTGAACTCCGCCGTGCAGGAGCTCAAGGGCGAGGTCACGGTCGAGGAGGTGCCGCCCAAACTGACGCTGGGGCTCGAGGCGTACCTGCCGGACCAGTGGGTGCCCGATTCCCGGTCCAAGCTCGAGGTGTACAAGCGGCTGTCCGCGTGCGCGGGGCTCGACGACCTCGCGGTTCTGCTGGAGGAGCTCCGGGACCGGTACGGGACGCCGCCGCCGCCCGTGCGGCTGCTCGCGGGGCAGGCGCAGGTGCGCATCCTCGGCATCGCCGGGGGCCTCGAGAGCGTGATCCGCCGGGGCCCGACCCTGGCCCTCACGTTCCGCAGCCGCGACGCGCTCGTCCGGGCCATGCCGCCCGTCCAGCGGCGGGGGTGGGAGGCCCGCGACCGCGTGCTCAGCGTGCCCGCGCCGCGCGACCCCGAGGAGCTGCTCGAGCTCCTGCGGGGGCTCCTAGGCGGGTCCGGGGTGCCGGTGGCCGGCGTTGCCGGTCGGGGACGATGAGCCCTTCGACTCGCCAAGCCTCGCTCAGGGCCCGCCACTCGCTTGGCCTTGCGGTGGTCATTGCAGCCGGCTCGCTCGTGGCGGGATGCGGGAAGCACGAGGCCGCGCCCGAAATCCTGGGCGAGGTCAACAACGAGTACGTGACGACCGACGAGTTTCTGCACCAGATCAAGACACGCGGGGGCGCGGACCTCCGGGGGCAGACGCGCGAGGATTTCAAGCAGTGGCTCCTCGCGGAACTAGTGGACCGGAAGCTGCTCCTCCAGGAGGCCCGCCGGTGCTCGATCCGGCCGAACCGCGACGACGTGCGCATCCGGATCAAGGAGATGGGTGCGAGGGGGTGGGAAGACGCCGAGCGCGCGCAGGTGCTCAACGTCGAGGACGATCTCTGGGAGCAGGCGCAGATCGACGGGCTGCTGCGGCGCGAGCTTCCGCCGATCCGGAATCCGTCCGCGCGGGAGGTGAAGGCGTACGTGCAGGCCCACCCCGAGGTGTTCGCGCGTCCCGCCCAGTTTCTGCTTCGTCAGATTGTGGTACACTCGGCGGCGATGGTCGACAAGGCGGAAGCCATGCTCATGGACGGCGAAACCTTCGAGGAGACCGCGGTCCGGCTCGGGGGACGCCAGCGGGTCTCGGCCCTGGGGCCGTCCTGGATGGGCCAGGACGACGTGCCCCCCGAGGTCTGGGCGGCCGCGGTCGGGGCGCGTTGGCGCCGGATCGTCGGCCCCGTCGCGTCCGAGTACGGGTTCCACCTCTTCCGGGTCGAGGGGCGGCGGGAGGCGGGGCCGGTGGAGCCGGAGGTCGCGACGATCCGCGCCCGCAAGCGGATCGTCCAGGAGCGCAGGCAGAAGCTGGTGGAAGCCCTGCTCGCGCGGGTCCGGCGGGGCGCCGTGATCAAGATCGACCGGGCCGCCGTGGCGGCGCTGTGAATACCGGGCGCAGGTTGCTCCTCGCAGGAGTGGCCGCCAGCCTTCCACTGGTGGTCGTGAGCCTTCCCCTCGTGGCGCGCGCCGCGGTGGCGGAGCGGATCGTGGCCCGCGTCAACAAGGACGCGATCACGCTCACGGAGTGGGAGGACGCGGTCCAGTCGGTCCTCATGGGCAAGAAGCCCGCGCCCACCGCCGAGGAGCAGGCCAAGGTCGGCGAGCAGGTGCTCGACCGGCTCATCTCCGAGCGGCTCATCGTGCAGGCGGCCGAGGACGAGGGGCTCAAGGTCACGGACTCCGAGGTGGCGCCGAAGGTGGAGGAGGAGATCGACGCGCTCAGGAGCCGCTTCGCCACCCCGCGCGAGTTCGACGCCCAGATGCGCAAGGAGGGGATCAGCATCGAGGACCTCCGGATCCGCATCAGCACCCGCCTGCGGGAGCAGTACATGTACTTCAAGGAGCTCGGCCGCAAGCAGCGGGAGCTGGAGGCATCGGTGGAGGTCTCGGACGACGAGGTCAAGGCCTACTACGAGACGCACAAGACGACGCCGGAGTGGCAGACCGCCCCCCAGGTCCGGGCCCGGCACATGCTCTTCGCCGTGGACGACACGATGACCGGCGACGCGAGGAAGGCGGCGGTCGCGGCGGCCAGGAAGAAGCTCGTGGCGGCGCAGGCGGCGCTCGTCCGGGGGGAGAAGTTCGAGAACGTCGCGCGGTCGCTCTCCGAGGACTCGGTGACCCGTGAGTCCGGGGGAGACCTCGGGACCTTCGCCCGCGGCGCCTACCACGCCGCTCTCGAGAAGGCGGCGTTCTCGCTGAAGGCCGGCAAGGTCAGCGCGCCCATCGAGACGCCCGCCGGGCTCCACCTCCTGGTGGTCGAGGAGATACTGGCGTCGCGCGCCAGGGGCCTCACCGATACGATGCGGGTCCCCGCGCCGGTCGCGGGCGGCGCCCCCGAGATGCAGGAGATGACCCTCGACAAGTACATCCGGACGGTCCTGAAGAACCAGAAGCTCTCGGCGGCCCTCCAGGCCTGGGTCGACGGGCTCAAGGCGCGCGCGCTCATCACGAAGAGCGTGGAGGCGCCGCAAAAGCCGTGATCGCCGTCTCCCTCGGGGATCCCGCCGGCATCGGTCCCGAGGTCCTCCGGTCCGCCTTCCGCCGCGATCCCGCCCTCGCCCGCCGGTGCATTCTCTTCGGGGACCCCTCCGTCCGGGTGCCTTTGGGGCGGGTCTCGCGGCTCGCCGGGGCGCTGGCGGCCGCATGGCTCGAGGACGCCGCGCGCGCGGTCCTGCGGGGGGAGGCCGGCGCGCTCGTGACCGGGCCCGTCAACAAGGAATCGATCTCGCTCACGGTGCCGGGGTTCCGCGGCCAGACGGAGTTCATCGCGCGCGTCGCGGGCGTCCGGGAGCCCGTCATGATGCTCGCCGGGCCGACCCTGCGAGTCGTCCCCGTCACCCGGCACATGGCGCTGGTGAACGTGCGCCGCGCGCTCTCGACGGGGCTCATCCTCCGCACGATCCTGACCGTGGCAGGGGGCCTCCGGCGCTGGTTCGGGGTCCGCCGGCCGGTCATCGGCGTGTGCGGGCTCAACCCGCACGCCGGGGACGGCGGGATCCTGGGAACCGAGGACCGCACGATCGTCGCGCCGGCGGTGCGGCAGGCGCGCCGCCGGGGGATCCGGGCGGTGGGGCCCCTGCCCGCGGACGCGGCATTTGCGCTCGGGCACCGGGACCGCTACGATGCGGTGGTGGCCATGTATCACGACCAGGCAATGATCCCGATCAAGGCGGTCGAGATGGACCGGGCGGTGAACGCGACGCTGGGGCTGCCGTTCCTCCGGACCTCGCCCGCCCACGGCACCGCGTTCGACATCGCGGGCCGCGGGATCGCGCGACCCGACAGCATGATCGAGGCCCTGCGGATGGCCGTTCGGGCCGCCGGGGAGCGCCCGTGAAGAGCCTCTCGGCGCGGGATCGCTGGCTCCTCCTCGCCTCGCTGGCCGAGGGGCTGCTGCTCGGCTGGGGGCTCGAGACCTGCTTCGGGATCGGCCGGTACCGGATGATCATGGTCCTGGGCGTGGCCGGGGGCCTCGGCGGCGTCTGGGTCGGCCGGCAGGTGCTCGACGCCTGGGGGGCGGGGGCTAAGGTCCGTCTGCGGACCCTACTGGTGGGCGTGGCGCCCGCGGCCGCGGGCTTCGCCATATGGTTTTTCTGGCGCGTCCTCCCCCTGATCCGGGAGGAGATGACGTACAGCCAGTGACGGCCGGCGGGTTCAGGCAAACGCCGGCGCAGGCCCTCCGGATCCTCCAGGCGGAACACCGGTTCAAGTTCAGGAAATCCCTCGGCCAGCACTTCCTCGTGGACCCGCGGGCGCTCGACGGCATCGTGCGGGCGCTGGCGCCCGGAGCGGGCGAGACCGTGGTGGAGGTCGGCCCCGGCGCCGGGTTCCTGACCGAGCGGCTGCTGGAGACCGGTGCGCGCGTGATCGCGGTCGAGGTGGATCCCGTAATGGCGGACCTGCTTGCGCGGCATACCGGTTCGAAGACGAACCTTGGCTCGCAGACGAGCCTTGGCAATCCGCCGGCCCTGACCATCGTCCGCCGCGACATCCTGTCGACGGAGCTGGACGAGCTGCTCGTGCTGGCGGAAGCGAAGACGTGCCGGGTTGTCGGAAACCTCCCATATCAAATCACGAGCCCCGTGCTGTTCAAGTTCCTGGCGGCCAGGGACCGGGTGACGCGGATGGTGTTCACGGTGCAGCGCGAGGTGGGGACGCGGATGGCGGCAGGGCCGGGGTCGAAGGACTACGGGTCGCTGTCGGTGGCGGTGGCGTACGCGGCGCTGTGCGAGTCCCTGTTCGGGATCGCGCCGGCGGCGTTCATCCCGCGCCCGCGCGTCCAGTCCGTGGTGGTCCGGCTGACTCCGCTTCCTCGCCGCCTTGACGCGGGGCGCGAGGCCCGCCTCTTCGCGCTCGTGCGCGCCGCGTTCCAGCAGCGGCGCAAGCAGCTCGTGAACTCGGTTGCCGAAGTTTGCGGCGACAAGGAAGCCGCCCGCGCCCTCCTCGCCGCGGCCGGCATCGCCGAGACCCGCCGCGGCGAAACCCTCAACCTCTCCGAATTCGAGCTCCTCGCCGCGCACTAGCCTGAGTTCCGCAGTTGCGGGAGCGACATGACGGTTTTGCAGGGCTTTTGA
>ERZ1292640.3400-Hain-H43-02um-R1-3400-length-12409-cov-8_pt1 | contig 12409 bp, 9 predicted proteins | sample MGYA00564404_ERZ1292640 | MGnify/ENA primary metagenome ERZ1292640 (study PRJEB36523, sample SAMEA6512636) | groundwater metagenome | collected 2019-01-08 | study: AquaDiva: Metagenomics assemblies of 32 groundwater samples | reverse complement strand
AGTTCATCGACCACAGGTCGGCGCGGTCGTTGTACTGGATCAGCGCCTGGGTGAACACGCGCGACGAGAATGAGTACGAGACGCGGGTGCGGACCAGGTTGGTGACAAAGTCACCCCACGGCAGCTTGACGTCGTTGCGCTGGTAAGTGACTTCGGCCGTCAGCGCATCGCCGGCGCGCATCTTGATGGTCGGGTTCAGCGTCAGGCGATCGCCGCCGAAGAACCCGCCGGCCGTGACCCGCATCGACACGCTGAACGGCGCGCCCTGGTTGCTCATGCCGACCAGTTGCGCTTCCGCATGATCGTAGGTGCCGGGCGGCACGAAGATCCCGGGGAAGATTTCGAACGGCGTGCGCACGCCTTCGCGCGTCAGGTTCATGCCGGTGTGGATCTCGGTGCTGTCGCGGAACTGCCAGTGGTTGTCGAGGTGCAGGAAGCCGGTTTCCTGGAAGCCGTCGAGGCCCCAGAAGCCGCGGAAGGTCGCATGCGGGCGCAGTTCCTGGATGCCGATGAAGTCCTTCGGCCGGAAGCGCGTCATCAACATCGCGTCGGGCTTGCGATAGCCCTTGCGGCTCAGGAAGCCGGTCTGCGGATTGAACCCCTCGCCTACTTCCTGGAAGCCGAGGTTGAGATCCCACTGCGGCCGGTTCATCTGCGAGCGGAGGTTGTAGGCGTAATCGCCCGAGGTGACGCCCTCGGTGTCGGTCTTGGCCAGGAAGCCGGTGACCATGGTGGTCGGCCCGATGCCCCATTTGCCGTCGACGCCGTAGGTGCGCGCGGCCGCCGCGTCGTGCGCCAGGTCGCCCACCGCCTGGCGGTTGGTGAAGATGGCGCCAATCGACGACCGGTTCGGCAGGTCGCGGCTGACGCGTGCCACGCTGAAGTTGGTGCCGGCGATCGTGTCCTGGTAGTCATCGGTCTGCATGTTGAGCACGCCGGCGTTGAACTTGCCGGCCTTGCCGGACACCCGGCCGCCACCCATAATTGGAATGGACTGCCCCGCGTCGCCAATGCCGATGCGGCGGCTGAAGAACAGATCGACCTCGCCGGGATTGCCGACGCTGAAGAAGCCGGCGTTCTCGAGGAAGAACGGGCGCTTCTCCGGGAAGAACAGGTTGAAACGATCCAGGTTGACTTGCTGGTCGTCCACCTCCACTTGCGCGAAGTCGGTGTTCACGGTGGCATCGAGCGTGAGGCTGGGCGTGATGCTGTACTTCAGGTCGCCGCCAACGTCGCCAAGCAGCGTGGCATCCACCGGTCTCTCGCCCGACTCGAGCGCGTTGCCCAGCACGTAGGGCGTGATGCGCAGATTGCGCAGCGCCGGCGTCTGCACGCCGGCCAGCGTGCCGGCCAGCGACAGGCGATAGAGATTGAACTGCCGCGGAATCGGCGCCCAGTACGCGCGCTCGTTCTTGCGGCGGATGTTGCGCTGGAAGTTGATGCCCCAGGTCTGCGTCGCCGCTGCCGGATAGCGCAGCGTGCGGAACGGGATGGCAAACTCCGCCGCCCAACCCCGCTCGGTAATCTTCGTGCGCACGGTCCACGCGCCGTCCCAATTGATGTTGAAGCCGGCGCCAGAACCGCCCGATTGCATCTGGCCAAAGCCGAGGCCGCCACCGCCCTGCCCTTCGTTGGTCACCTGGCCGTCGTACTCGATGCCGGCCGGATTGGTGCCGAACACGAACCCGTTCTGACGATCGCGATAGGTGTCGACGATCATCTGGAAGCTGTCGGTGTCGTCCAACGGCGCATCGCGGCGCGCGTCGGAGACGATGATGCCGCCCGGTTCGGAGTCGAACAGTTGCACGCCGACGTACAGGGCATCGGCGGTGAAGATCACGCGCACCTCGGTCTTCTCCGAGGCCGGCTGCCCTTCATCGGGCTGCTCCTGCCAGAAACTGGTGATCGGCGTGGCCGACTTCCACGCCGCGTCATTGCTGATGTCGCCGTCAACGATCGGCGCCTCGGCCGTGCGCGTCGCGGTGGTCGATAGCGTCGTGCCGATCGGCGCACCAGCCGGGACGGCCGGCTGGGCTACAGCGTCGACGGTGAACAAGGAGGCCGAGCACACGCAGGCGACAGCAATTCGTACAAGTGGGGTCCAGTACATGTGGTTACAAATCCTGATGAGTTGAGCGACCCAGATTACCCCACGAGCGCCGTGAGGCGCGAGCCCTACGAGGCGCGCAGCGCCGAGCCCCACGAGTGGCCGAAGGCCGCGAGCCCCACGCTCGCCGGAAGCGAGCGCCCGTGCTACACGCTATCGCGGCCGTCCAGCTCGAGCACGGCACCGAGCAGCACGTTGGCGCCGCGCGCGCAGTCATCCCACGTCGTCAACTCGCGCGGCGAGTGGCTGATGCCGCCGACGCTGGGCACGAAGATCATCCCCATGGGGCACAACTTCGCAATCTGCTGCGCATCGTGGCCGGCGCCGCTGGGCAACCGTTGCGACTGCAGGCCGAGCGCGTCGGCCGCCTTGCCAATTGCCGCCTGGACGCCGCCGGCGGCCGGCATGCCCATGTTGGTGCTGGCGAGCGCAAAGGAGATCTTCGTGTTGGTGTCCCTGGCAATCCCGGCGCCGCGCGCCTGCACTGCGTCACCAAGCTCGCGCAGCACCTGCTCCGACAAGTCGCGAAACTCGACGCTCAGCGTGACGCGGCCGGGAATGACGTTCGGCGAATTGGGCTCGACCTCGATCCGGCCAACCGTGCCGACCTGACGGCCCTGGCGTCGCGAGGCGATGTCGCGAACCGCGAGCGTCAATTGTGACGCCGCCACCATCGCATCCTGGCGCTCGCCCATTGGCGTCGTGCCGGCGTGGTTGGCAAAGCCCTCGATCACGACGTCGTAGCGATGGATGCCGACAATGCCTTCGACGATGCCGATCGGCACCTTGGCCTTGTCGAGCGTGCCGCCCTGCTCGATGTGAAGTTCGACGTACGAATGCCACGCGCCCTGGCCGCGCACGGCGGTCTCAATCTGGTCGGGGCTGCCGGCAATCCGCCGGATGGCATCGGCGCGCCGCATGCCGTTCCACGTCCGCTCCATGTCGCCGGCCTTCAGGTCGCCGGCCACGATGCGGCTGGCCGCGGTGCCGACGCCGAACGCCGTGCTCTCTTCGTGCGCCCACACCACCATTTCGAGCGGATGCCGCGTCTGCACCTTGGCCGCCTGCACGGCCTGGATCACCTCCAGCGCCGAGAACGTGCCCAGGTCGCCGTCGAAGTTGCCACCGCCCGGTACCGAGTCGATGTGCGACCCGAACAGGATCGCCGGCTGGTTGGGCCGCCCGCCGTAGCGCGCGAAGATGTTGCCGGCCGCGTCGATGCGCGGCGCGATGTCCGCCGACTTGATCTCGTCGATGATCCACGCCCGCGCCGTGAGATCGGCCACCGAATATGCGACGCGCGTCACGCCGTCGGCAAACGTGCCGCCGGGCGGGCGGCCGTGCGTGCTCAGGCGCTCGAGACGGTTGCGCAGGCGCGCGGCATCGACGGCGGGGCGTGACGATTGGCGTGACCAGGCTCTGGTTGGAACGGCCAGCGCCGAAGCGCCGGCCAGGGACACGAACTCGCGACGGGAGATTTTCATTCGTTTTTCTGCGACGAAGCGACGGGGCGTTCGACCACCGTGCCCCAGAAACCGATCATCATTTCTTCCCAGGTCTGGTCGCCCCAGCGGACGTCCTTGGTGGGATCGGGGTTGAACTTGTTGGCCGCCGAGTTGTCGTAGGTGGCGATCACCTCGATTGCCGTCCCTTTAGGGAACAGCCGCGGCCTGGCCAGTTGGTAGCTGATCTGCCAGTTGAAGTCGTACTTCGGCACCGACAGCAGGGTCTCCTTCGTGCCGTCGGGGAACGTCGCAACGTAGGTCATGCTCTTGCCGCGCACGTGCATGTGCGGCGTGAACGACGTGATCACGGTGTCTTCGGCCAGCACGCGCGTGCCCCGCACTTCGTGCGCCGGCGCGCCGGCGGGAATGACGAACCGCGGCTGGATGACGCTGCCGCCGCGCTGCTGCAGCTTCGGCGCCTGTTTCGCGAACACGATGCCGACCTGCGTGCGATCGGTGGCGGCCTCGCCGTTGGTCGTGTAGTGCATCTGCAACACGACGTCAGAGTTCGCGCTCAACAGGCGGCCGACGCCGGGTTCGAACACCACGCCCGGCTTGTTCGGCGTGACGCCGCCGATGTTGCCGGGACCGAGTGCGCCGTTCTCGTTGAGCGGCGACCCGGTCGGCTGCGTGTAGGCCAGCACGTGATGGACATGCGCGCGCGCCTGCGGCTTGATCTCAATCGCCTGAATCCACTTGTCTTCGGTGATGTTGGTCGGCAGGCGCAAGTACTGGTATTCGACGACGCCGGTGGCCGGGATCTTGAAGTCCTCGGTCATCGTGAAGACGACATCGGGCTTGCCGATGCTCCAGCCCTCGGCGAACGCCGGCGCCTTGGGCAGATCCTTGTCGTTGCCCTTCGGCGCGCCGGCATCGACCCAGGCCAGGATGGTCGCCACTTCCTTGTCCGACAGCCGCGGGTCGTTCTTGAACACACCATGCGCCGGGTCCGCGCCCCACGGCGGCATGGTACGGGCGGCCACCCGCTGCCGGATCGCCCGCGCCCACGGCCGTGCCTCGGTGAAGGTCATCAGCGACATCGGCGCGAACATCGTCGGGCGATGACACTCGACGCACTTGGAGTAGAAGATCGGTGCCACGTCCCTGGTGAAGGTCGGCGCGGTCTGCGCGTGCGCAAACGGAGCCGACGCGAACACGGTCGTCAAGACGAAGCCGATGCGAGCGATTCTCATAGCCCCTCCCGAAGGTTGCGGACCGGGGAAGTATATAGTGTCTGACACCCTCGGAAGAGCGTGGGTATTCAGACATTTCGAAAGGGGTCTTCCTCATGCGTCGAGCGTTCCTGGTCCTGGTTTCCCTGCTGTCTCTGCCGTCGTCAGCTTTCGCAACCTGGTCGGTCATTGCCGTCGACCGCGCGTCGGGTCGCGTGGTCATTGCCTCGGCCACGTGCGTCGATCGCGATGACCAGTTCCTGATGGGCGTGCAGGCGGTGGTCGTACCCGGCAAGGGCGTGGCGGCATGCCAGGCCGGCGTCGACGGCACGCACAAGAACCAGATGCTCGTGTTCGAAGAGCTGCAGAAAGGCACGGACCCGAAGCGGATCATCGAGTTGCTCAGCGCCGACCCGGCCTACCAGAGCCGGCAATTCGGCATCCTCGATCTGCAGGGCCGCAGCGCCGGGCACTCGGGCCTCACCAACGGCTACGTCTCGCAGGACATCCAGGGGCAGGTCCCCGGCACCCAGATCTTCTATTCGATCCAGGGCAACATCCTGCGGCCAGGACAGGTCGTGCCCAACGCGGTGCAGGCCTTCGTCAAGACCGCCGGCTCGATCACGGATCGCGTGATGGCCGCCATGGAAGCGGCCGACGGCTCGGGCGGCGACAGCCGCTGCGTCTGCCCGCCATGGCCGACCGACGGCACCGCGCCGGCCATTCCGTGCGACGGCCGCACGGCGCACGTCGCGTACATCCTGGCGTCGGACCCGAAAGACACGAGCGGCGACTCGCACAACAACGGCAAGTACGCAATGTATCTCACCGCGTCGCAGCCTGGCGCCGACAAGGGCCCCAACCAGATCAAGGCGGGCGAGAACCTCAATCCGGTAAAGACACTCCGCATGCGCTACGAGGCGTGGAAGAAGACGCAGGGCCCGGGCGTCGCCGGCCTCCCTAGCCCCCTACCCGCCCCACCCGCCTCACCCGCCCCAGGTGGCAACCGCCGCGGGCCCATCCAGGTGATGTCGCTCACGTCCACGGCCTGGACCGACGGCGGCACCATTCCCGCCAGGTACACGCAGGCCGGCGCGCAGGTGTCACCACCGCTCGCCTGGACCGCGCCCGACGATGCGGTCAGCTTCGTGCTGATCGCGCGCGACGCCGATGCCGCCATCGGCAACGGTACCGACGACATCCTGCATTGGATGCTGTGGAACATCCCGAAAGCCACGCGGGCGCTGCCCGAAGGCGTGCCGCAGGCGACCCAGCTGCCTGATGGCACGCGGCAGATCAGCGCGAGCGGGCCGTACTATCGCGGCCCCGGCGCGCCGGCCTTGGGGCCGGCGCATCACTACGTGTTCGAGATCTACGCCCTCGATTCGACCATCGACGTGCCGGCGGTCGGCCAGTCTCCCCCGCTCACGCGCGCGGCGGTGATGGCCGCCATGGCGGGCAAGATTCGCGGCAAGGGAGCGTTGGTGGGGTTGTTCAAGCGATAGGAGCTCACGATGATGCGCACGCTCACCATGGTTGTCTGCTTCGGACTGTTGCTGCCGGCTGCCGCGCGCGCGCAGGCACCGGCCATTGACCCGATTCGGGAGCTGCTCACCGAGGTGCGGGCGCTTCGCATGGCGATGGAGCGCTCGGCCACGGTGGGTGCGCGCATCCAGCTGCTGGTGGCTCGCGTACAACTGCAAGAGCAGCGCATCGCCGAGCTCTCTCGTCGAGCGGGAGCGGTCCGCGACGAGCTTTCGACAGTCGAGGCGGTGATCGCCTCAACCACCGACGACGTGAAGCGCACCGAGAGCGCGATCGAGCGGACCACTTCGCCTGAAATGCGACGAGAGATGGAAGCGCAACTCGAATATCACAAGGCCAAGTTGCGCAACCCCGAGAAGCGTCGACAGGAACTCCTGAACGAGGAGTTGCTCCTGTCTCAGCAAATGGCGGCCGATCAGGCGCGCTGGAGCGACGTCAACAGCCAGCTCGACGAACTCGAGCGCTCGCTGACGGTGCCGGTCAAGCAGTAGCTGCTCTGTTATCGCGCAAAGAGCCGGTCGAGCGGAAATGCAAACCCCGGCAAGATGGGGGTCGTGAGGACACCGCCGTCATCAGCCGCGATCTGATCGGCCAGCCTCAACAGCCTGCCTGTATCGCGACGATGGATCTCGATTCGATTCAGCTTCCCATCCACGATCCAATATTCACGAACTCCGGCGCGATCGAACAACTGGCGTTTGATCCCGATGTCCCGCCTTCGAGTCGACGGCGAGAGCACCTCGACCACCAGCGCCGGAGCCCCCTGGACGTTCTTGGGAGTAAGAATCTCCAACTGATCTGCGGTGATCAATATGAGGTCAGGCTCAACGACATCATGGGCCGACAGGACCACATCAAGGGGAACGCCGAACAACTGCCCAAGCCCGGGATGCGCCCGAAGATACAACTCGATTTCGAAAGACAGCCGGCTGACCAGCACCTGATGCCGGGTGATCGGCGTGGGCGTCACGAAATGCACCCCGTCGATGAGCTCGTGACGCACGTGCGTCTCGTCCGGGAAGAGCGCCCAGAGTTCGTTGACGGTGAGCTTTTGGACCGCCGGCATTGGGTGGTCGTACATACCCATCTCCTCCCCCGAATCCTAGCATCGTCGTCGCGCATGACGCGACAGACCAGTGCTAGGGGCGTGCCGTGCGATTCTCTTCGAGAATCACCGAACGGGCGGTCGTAAGTACGCCGTTCCTGCGCACGAGTGGCTCGGGGGATCTGGAAATTTCGGCCGCGGGACTGGGCTACGGCGAGGTCACAAAATAGCCGGGCCGCGCGATCACGTCTCCGCGCGCGCCCTTCAACGTCACCTTCACGTCGTGCCAGCCCTCGCGAGTCACGCCCGTCGGGTAGTAGGTCAGCAGATAGCGCGAGCGCAGTTCCTCGAGCACGCGGACGAACAGTTCGCGCAGATCGCGAGACGAAGATGCCGGCCACCGGCGGCCACCGCCGGCGTCAGCGAGCCTCGCCAACGCCCGGGAGGCGCCGGACCGGGCTGGACGTTGACCTGAAGTCGCGAGCTCGACCACCTGGACCACGACCCCGGACCGCCGCGCGGCTTCGACCACGCTCGCCTCTGACAACCAGCTGGCGGTATCGCGGCCGTCGCTGAACACCAGGGCGATCGACCGGCCGTCGGTTGAGTCGTCGCGCATCTGCAGGGCCAGGAACAACGCGTCATAGAGTGACGTGGCCCCCTCGGCTTTCAACCCACTGAGTGCGTTCAGCACGGCGGCGCGATCGCGCGTCGCGCTCACGGCCAGTTGCGCCGATTCCGAGAACGACAGCAGCGCAACCGAGTCCTCCGGCTTGAGCACCTCTACCAACCCGCGGGCGGCCGCTACCAGGTCGGCCATCCGCTCGCCAGCCAGGCTGCCGCTGGTATCGAGGACGAGCGTGATCTTGAGCGGCACAGTGTCGACGGCCACGCCGGTGATGCTTTGCGGAACGCCGGCGTCGGTCAGGCGGAAGTTCGCCGCCGTCAGGCCCGGGACCGGCGTCGTCCCTCTCATGACCGACACGTCGACGCGCACCGCCTCGACGCTGCTCCGAAACTGCGGCGCCTGGGCCGAGGCAACTGCGGCGGCGCCAACGATGAGGCCGGTCGTGCACAGACGCCAGTTCATTGGCGGACCGTCCGTCGCAGCCAGTGCACGGCCTCCCACTCGATGCCACCGTTCTCGTAGGTCCACCAGGGATCTGCGACCGGCGGGTGCGACAGAAAAGCGCTGGCACGCGCCCGGGCCCGATCCGGGCGCCCGGCCATCACGTCAAGGTGCCCGAGTGCAACGGTCGCCGCCTGGCTGACCGGCACGATGGCCAGCGCCTGCTCGTACGCCGTCCGGGCGGCGTCGTGTTCGCCCTTCTCGTCGTGCAACCCACCGAGGAACATCGCGGCCAGATATTGCTGCGACGGCTCGCGAGCATCTGTCCGCCCTCGCTCGAGTTCAGCCATCGCGGCAGCAGGCCTGCCCAGCGTCCACAGCAGACGACCGAGGCGCACCCTCGCGCGCGCAAACGCCGGCTGGTCGGTGAGCAACTGCCGGTAGGCATTTTCGGCCCACCGCAACAAGCGATTGCGCTCTTCCTGTGCGCGCGTCCCCCGGGTCAGGATTCCACTGCGGTCGTCGACACCGAGTGAAAGGCCACGCAGTTCACTGGCGAGGCCCGCCATCAAGCGCAGGCCGGCGGAGGCTGGCGTGAGCTCGAGTCCGCGGTCGATGAAGGGGCCGGCGCGCCCAGCATCGTTGGCATACAGAAACACCGACACCGCAGCCAGGTGCCACCGCTCGGCGAACGCGGCCGCTGCGTCGTTTGACATGCGCCACGGCGTCAATGCCCTCGCGCGCAGACGCTGGACGAGTTCGTGGCCGAGATCCAGATGTTGCGATGCCAAATCCGGTGCCGCCGTGACCGACAGCATCCCGAACTCGAGTTGCAGGACCGCGGCAACGTCCAGGTCTGCATCCGCCCGCATTGCGTACTCGCGGACGGCTTCTCCGAACCGGTCAAGCGACCAGTCCCGGATGCCCTCGACCGCGGCAGCCGGCTCGCCGGTGGCCGCGTAAACTCGAACCGCCGCCGCGTACGCCTCCACAGGTGCCGCCGGCGACTGCCCGCCCGGCAACGTGGCGACTACCTCCAGCAGAATCGCCAGCGCGCCCAGGCCGAACCGCTGCATCGGCTCATGCCCCGGCGATGCTGACCGGGTCGCCCTTCTTGTGGAAGACGATGGCGAGGATTCTCGTGGTCTGCGTCGTGCTGGCATTCCCCGACACCGCGTGCACCTGGCCGGGCGCGTCGAACGACTCGAAGAACATCTGCCCGGCCGCCAGCACCGTCGGCGCGTTGTTGTTGACCGCGAACCGGTACTGGCCTTCGAGCACGTAACCGATGACGAAACCGGGATGCCGATGTTGGCCCGACGCTTCGCCGGGCGGATAGGTCACCTCGCTGGCGGTGATCTGCCAGCCGTCCAGGTTTACGGCCGGAGTGTCCCTCTGCACCAGCGGCTTGTTGCTCGGCGCGGCGCCGGCCTCGTGGGTGGCGATGAAGGACGCGGCCAGGCCCATCAGGCTGGCGGTGAGAAAGTCGCGGCGATCGGTCATGTCATTTTCCTTTCACGACGGTGACGGTGATGCTGGACGGGTATTGCTTCGAGTGGTGCACGGCGTTGCGCGCGACGAGACCCTTGGCCTCGTCGAAGTTGCGGCCGCCGGTGTTGAGGTTGCGATCGAACCGCGGAAAGTTGCTGCTCGAGACCTCAATGCGCAGGCGGTGCCCGGGCGCGAAGTAGTTGCTGGTGTTGAGCGGCTGCAACGTCACCTTGTAGACTTTGTCTTTCTCCATCCACGCCAGCGGCTTGTCGTAGCCGTCGCGATAGCGCATGCGCTGGATCGATTCGTCGAGGTTGTAGGCGCGGCCGTCCGGGTAGACGTCGAGGACTTTCACCGTGAAGTCGGTGTCCGTCGCGTCCGACGAGACATACAGCGTCGGGGTCATCGGCCCGCTGATTTCGACGCCGTCGGCAAACGGCTCGCTGGTGTAGACCAGGATGTCGTGGCGCGACTCCAACTTGCGCTGGTCGAACGAGCCGGCGGTGATGGCATTACCGGTGCAGCAGACGTTGCCGCCGTACGACGGCACCGGGTTCAGCGGATCGTAGGTAAAGCTGTCGGGCCTGTTCATCTCGGGCGGCGCGGCCACCAGCCGGCCATCGCCGTTGAGCGAGTTGGCGCTGCCGCCGCTCGACAGGTGGAACGTCATCGGCTGCGCCCCGGCCGGCGGCCACACCTCTGACGTCTGCCACTTGTTGCTGCCCATCGTGAAGTAGGTCACCTTCGCCAGCTTCTCGATCCGTCCGTTTTGATCACCCTTGAGGAACTTGTCGAAGAAGCCGTACATGATCTCGTTGTAGTCGAGCCGGGCGTCACCCATGCTGCGCTCGCCGACGATGGTGTTCTCAGTGGCGCGCGTGAAGGAGCAATGCGCGACCGGGGCAATGATCGCCCACTGCTGGCTGGCGACGTCACCCTTCGCGGTGCGGCGCACGTGGTTGAACATCTCCAGGTTCGGTCCCACCGAGACGTCGTACCACGACATGAACCACAGGCCGGGCACGTTCAGCGCCATGTCGTCGTGCCACAGGCCGCCCTTGCGCCACGCATCGGAGGCGGGTTCGCGCTGCTGCATCATGCCGCCGGTTTCCACCGGCATCCGGTCGGCGAAGATCCCGCGCGGGCCGCCGACGTTCTTGATGATGTCCTGCGTCGGCAGGTGCCACAGTGCCTTGTCCCAGTCGACCGGCGGCATCCGCGGCGCCAAGTCGAACAGCCGCGAGGCCGCAATCAGGTCCTCGCGCGGCGTGTCTTTCGGGAACATCGGCCGCACCTGGTTCTGCTCGCCGTAGATCCAGGTGATGAACAGCATCTGCATGGCGCCGCCGCGATACCAGTTACCCTGCTCCCAATACGGGCCGACCTTGCCGACGCCGGCGCCGAAGCCCTGCACGTTCATGGCGGCAAACCCCGGATGGCCGAGCGACGCCACCGCCGGCTGCCACTCCGCGGTCGACGAACAGCCGGTCGTGCCGAGTTTGCCGTTCGACCACGGCTGCCTGGTCAGGTAGTCCACAGTTTCGTAGCCATCGGTGATGGGCGCGCCGAGAATGTCGTAGTTGCCCTCGGAGTAGAAATGGCCGCGCTCGTTCTGCCCAACGTACGCATATCCGCGCTTGATCGCTGCCAGAATCGTGCTCATGTCGGCGGGCACGCCGTTGCGGACGTCCCAGAAGTTGAAGTTGTACGGCGTCTTCACGAACACGATCGGGTAGCGTCCGGCACTTGCCCCGGGCGCAGTCGAGGGGTTCTTCGGCCGGTAGATGTCGGTCGCCAGCCGCACGCCGTCCCTCATGGGGATCATGACGCGGCGTTCGACGACGGCCAGGTCCTGGAGTTCGGCCTCGAGATCCTTGCGGCGCTGCTGCTCCGCCGGCGACAGGGTGCCCTGCTGGGCCGGCACGACAGCCGTGGCCAGGGCGACCGCGATGGTGATGGCAAAGGTCAGACGGCGAAGCGTCGGCATGGCGAAACCCTCCCTTGATGTGGCGAGGGAATACTATCGCGTTCCGCCACCCATGCGCGGCCGGGCCATGCGCGCCGGCTGTACCCACTCGTCGAACTGCGCGGCGGTGACGTCGCCCGAGGCCACCGCCGCCGCCCGCAGCGATTGCCCGTCGCGATGGGCCGCGAGCGCGATCGCGGCGGCGCGGTCGTAGCCGATGTGCGGCGCGAGCGCGGTGACGAGCATCAGCGACTGCGCCAGGTGTTCGGCGATGCGCGTTTCGTCGGCCTGCAGCCCGCGCGCGCAGAACGTGTCGAACGAGGTCGCCGCATCGGCGAGCAGCGCAATGGATTCGAGCACGTTGTGCAGGATCACCGGCTTGAAGACGTTCAGTTGGAAGTGTCCCTGCGAGTTGGCAAACGCCACCGCCGCATCGTTGCCGTGCACGTGCACGGCCACCATGGTCAGCGCCTCGCACTGGGTCGGGTTGATCTTCCCCGGCATGATCG
>ERZ1292640.3399-Hain-H43-02um-R1-3399-length-12409-cov-9_pt1 | contig 12409 bp, 11 predicted proteins | sample MGYA00564404_ERZ1292640 | MGnify/ENA primary metagenome ERZ1292640 (study PRJEB36523, sample SAMEA6512636) | groundwater metagenome | collected 2019-01-08 | study: AquaDiva: Metagenomics assemblies of 32 groundwater samples | reverse complement strand
CGTCGTTCAATCTCGACGGCATCTGGGGCGGCAACATGTATGCGGGCGGCGCCGGCGCCATCCTGCCGAACAAGGTCACCTCGAAGCACAACTTCCGTTACGTGCCGAACATGACGGGTCCCGGCATCGTCAAGAAACTACGCGCGCAACTCGACAAGAACGGCTACAAGGACGTCGAGGTCAAGCTGATTGGCGACGTGCCGTGGGCGAAGATGAGCGCCGATTCCGACATCGGCCGCGCCATGAAGCGCGTCTACGAGGTGATGAACATTCCCCACGGCGAACCGCGCGCCGAGTGGTCGATTGGCGGTGGTGGTGCCGCCGCGGGCGGCTATTGGCCGGCCTACATGTTCGGCAACGGCGAGGTCGGCGAGAAGATCTCCAGCTTCAAGGGCGTGCCCATTGTCGGCGGCGGCGCCGGAAACGGCGGCCGCGCCCACGCCGCCAACGAGTATTACGTGATCGAAGGGGCCGGCAAGGTCTATGGCATGGCCGGAGCAGAAAAGGCGGTGGCCACGCTGATGTATGCGTTTGCCGGCAAGATTCCACCGGCTCCTGCCAAGCCGGCGCCGGCCAAGACCAACTGATGATTGCAGTTCACGACCTGGCCAAGCAGTATCACGTCGGCGACCACGTGGTGCATGCCCTCAAGGGCGTCACCATGGCGGTCGCCGCCGCGGAATTCCTGACCATCGTCGGACCGTCGGGTTCGGGCAAGTCGACGTTCATGCACATCCTGGGCTGTCTCGATCGGCCGACGACCGGCCGTTACGTGCTGAACGGCCGTGATGTTTCGACGTTGCCGCCTGACGAACTGGCACGGGTCCGCAACGAAACGATTGGCTTTGTCTTCCAGGGCTTCAACCTGCTGGCCCGCACCTCGGCGGTCGAGAACGTCGAGTTGCCATTGTTGTATACGCGGCAGGGCGTCGTGAAGGCCGCCGATCGCCGCGACCGCGCGATGCAGGCGCTCGCGGCCGTCGGCCTTACCGATCGTGCCGACCATCATCCCAACCAGTTGTCCGGCGGCCAGCAGCAGCGCGTCGCGATTGCCCGCGCCCTGGTGACCCAGCCGTCGTTGTTGCTGGCCGACGAGCCGACCGGCAACCTGGATACCGCGACGAGCCACGAGGTCATGGAGATTTTCGCGCGCCTGCGCAGTGACCGGGGCATCACGATTGTCGTGATCACCCACGAGCGCGACATTGCGGCGTATGGCACTCGGACCGCCGACTTCAGGGACGGGATGGTGGTGCAGGATCGGCCGAACGCTGCCCGCTCCGCCGCGCCGGTGGTCTAGAGCCATGCGCCGGTTCCTGCGTCATCCCGTGGTCGATACGGCGATCAAGGCGCTCGGTCGCAATCGCTTGCAGACCGCGCTGACCATGCTCGGCATTGCCGTCGGCGTGGCCACCGTGTTGGCGATGATGGCCGTCGGCGCCGGGGCGCAGCGCTCCATCGAGCAGCAGGTTCGTGCCGCTGGTTTGAACCAGATCACCATCCGCGCCGGCAACTGGCGGCCGAAGATCACCGACAGCGACGAGGCCGTGGCCCACCAGGGCGACGCGCGCGAATCGCTGCGCCATCCGCTCGATCGCCTTCCCGATGTCCTGCCCATCGCCTTCCATCCTGAAGACGATCCCATGGAGAAGCACGATCACCCGACGGCGCGCCAGCGGCTGGGCGATCTCGAGGCCGGCCTGGGTTCCGCGGCCACCATGACGTTTGACGATGCCGAAGCGCTGCGGCAGTTGCCCGGCGTGCAGTACGTCGCCGGCGGTATTCACGAGAACGTGCGGGTTCACCTCGATCACCCTTCGACAGGCTCAGCGCAGGGAAAGCGTTGGTTCACCCGGATGCACGGCACCGATGTGATGATGCCGTCGATCAAGCGCGCGTGGGCCTTCGCCGGCGGCCGCTTCTTCACCGAGCGCGAGCAGGATCGCGCCGCACAGGTCGTCGTGCTCGGCCAGGTGGTGGCCGACAAGTTGTTCGGGCCGGGCGCCTCTCCCGTGGGCCGCGAGGTCGTGGTGTGGAACCAGCCGTTCGAGGTCATCGGCGTGATTACCAGCGCCACGTGGGTGGTGCAGCCGGCGCCAGGCGACGATCAGTTCGACGCGGTCTACATGCCGTATACGACGACGCAGCGGCTGCTGAATCTGTCGAAGTTGAACGACATCACCGTGACCGCCGAATCGTCTGGCGACATCTCGCGGCTCTCGCGCGAAATCACCAGGTTGCTCAGGGTGCGCCACGGCATTGGCGACAACGAGCCGGACGACTTCACCTTGATTACCCAGGCGACCAAGGCGCTCACGACCGGCGGCCTGCCGCCGAGCGTGGCCCGCGCGGTCGCCTCGAACGTGGCGGAACTGGAGAAGGTGACGCTCGAGCAGCTGGCGCTGACCATGGAGCGGGCGAGCCGCACCATGACCTGGCTGCTGGCGGCGGTGGCGGCGGTGTCGTTGCTGGTCGGCGGCATCGGCATCATGAACATCACGCTGCTGTCGGTGACCGAGCGCACGCGCGAGATTGGCCTGCGCATGGCGGTCGGCGCCCGCGGCAAGGACGTGATGCGGCAGTTCCTGTTCGAGGCGGTGGTCATCAGCGCCGCCGGCGGGCTGGCGGGCATCGTCGTTGGCGTGATCGCCTCGATTGGCATCGCGCGGACGCTCCAATGGTCGACCGTGGTGTCGCCGCTGTCGGTGGTGCTCGCATTCGGGATTGCCACTGCGGTCGGCATCTTCTTCGGCTGGTATCCGGCCCGCCGCGCCTCGAAACTGGATCCCATCGTCGCGCTGCGCCGTGACTGACGCACTCAAGCACTCAAGCACTCAAGCACCCCAGCACCCCAGCACCCCAGCACCTAAGCACCCATGATCCCGTTCCTCTTCGTCAGCGCGCAGATTGCGGTGCGCGCCCTCGGCCGCAATCGCCTGCGCACCGGCCTCACCATGCTGGGCGTGGTGATTGGTGTTGCCGCGGTGATTGCCATGGTGGCGCTGGGCAGCGGCGCCCGTGGTTCGGTCGAGACCTCGCTCAAGTCGGCCGGCACCAACATCATCCAGGTGAGCGCGGGCAACTTCACGCGCGGCGGCGAAAGCATGAACATCGCCAGCGGGCTGGGCGCCGCGACCACGCTCACCCTCGAGGACGCCGGTGCGATTCGCCAGATTGCCGGCGTGCAGCATGTCGCCGGTGGCGTGCGCAATCGGGCATTCGCCCGGTCGGCGCACCGGCAGTTCTTCACCCAGGTTCGCGGGGTCGAACCGGCTGTGGCCGAGATTTATGGCTGGGAATGGCTGGGCGGCCGGCTCGAAGGGGCCGCCGGCCAGGCGGTGATGGGCCGAGCGGCAAGCCGTGAGCTGTTTGGCGAGGGGTTCGATCCGGTGGGCGAGCGCATCACGATCGGCGATCGCGCGTTCGTGGTCACCGGATATTTCCGCACCAACGATGGCGACATGGACGAGACCGTGTTCGTGACGCTGGCGGATGGCCAATCGATGTTGAACGTCAGCCACCTGCACACGATCACGGTGTCGGTGGAGCAGGCGGGCGATGCCAGCCGGGTGGCCGAGGCGATCACCAGTGTGCTGCGCGAACGGCACCAGCGGGGTCGTCAGGCGGCAGGAGCCACCGGGCTGGGCGGCCTGCAGGCGCCCGGCACGATGGCCAGTGCCGACGACTTCACGGTCAAGACGCAAGCGGCGGCCAACGTTACGAAGGGGCTGTACACCTCGGTGGCGGCCTTTGCGCTGGCGAACATGCCCAAGCTCGATGAGGTAACGCTGCAGGAGATGTCGAGCACCCTCAGCCGGGCCGGGTCGACCATGACGGCGTTGCTCGGCAGCATCGCCGCCATCTCGCTGATCGTCGGCGGCATTGGCATCATGAACATCATGCTGGTGTCGGTGACCGAGCGGACCAAGGAGATTGGCATCCGTTTGGCGGTCGGCGCGCGGCGCCGCGACGTGCTGGTACAGTTCCTGGTCGAGGCGATGGTGATGAGCCTGATTGGCGGCGTCATCGGCGTGGCCCTGGGCCTGGCCACCGCTGAAAGCCTGACGGCGGTGCTCGACTGGCCGACCGAGGTCTCGCTGACCACGGTGATGTCGGCATTTGGCATTGCGGCGATGGTCGGCGTCGTGTTCGGCTACTATCCGGCCCGGCGGGCGTCGCGCCTCGACCCAATCGACTCGCTACGCTACGAGTAACGTCAGGAGGAGGGCAAGGTGAACGGGATTTCGATCTCGAACGGCTCTCCGCGCAGCGCGTAACTGACTTTCACCATTACCTCGCCCGCGGCGAGCGGTCGTCCGGCCGCCACCCAGCTCTCGCCGCTGTCGTCGATCGCCAGGGCGAGGGTCTCGCCGGGCTCGCCGTGGCGAACGATGGTCATGGTCACCCCGGTGGCCTGCGATGCCGGCAGGTCTTCCCGAACTGCGTCGCTGAACCAGAGGCGATGCCTGCCGGAACGGTCAATGACCACTTCGTAGTGCACCTCGCCGTTCATCAGCACCATGCCGCCGTGATGCGGCGAGTGATCGCCATGGGGTGTGGTGATGCCGGCGTGCTGGGCATCCTTCGGCTTCGGCGCCGGAGAGGCAGCAGGCGGCGCCGGCTGCGAACACCCGGCCAGCACCAACGCACCCCAGCACACCAGCACTCGAGCACTCCAGCACGCCAGCACCCGAGCACTCCAGTACGCCAGTACCCGAGCACCCCAGCACTTCATTTGAAGATGCTCTTCGGCAGTTTGACGTGCACGCCCATTGTTCCATCGACCAACTGGGTGATGGCGACGTCACCGGCCATGCTCGTGAGCTGATACGCCTGGTGCTGGTCCATCTTCCTGGTCGCGGCCAGGAAGTCGACCATCTCCTGGATGGCAATGCGCGTGGCCTTGGTGAGGTCGACGTCGGTGCCCATGCTGATGAAGTGGGTGTTCGTCTCGGCGCGCGGCCAGGCCAGCGTCATGCCCTTGCGGACGGTGAGCTGCACCTTGCCGCGCAGGGAGGTCTCGAGGCCGGTCTGATCGACCTCGCCGTCGCCCTGGGCGGCGTGGCCGTCGCCAATCTCGAACAGCGCGCCGGGCACGTGCACCGGAATCCACAGCGTGGTGCCGGCCACCAGTTCCTTGTTGTCGAGATTGCCGGCATGAATGCCGGGCGGGTTGCTGCTGGCGCGGCCGAGCGCCGGCGGCGGCGCCACGCCCATGCTGCCGAAGAACGGGCGCAGTGGCAGCACAATGCCGGGCAGGAACGTGGCCGTCATCGCCTTGCGGTCCATTTGAATGATGGTCGGCCCGCGGCCGGCGGCGCAGTTCTCGCGGATGAACCCGCTGCAGCCGTTGTAACCGTAGGCGATGGGCAGGTCGATCGACAGGACCTTCACTTCGAGGGCGTCGCCCGGCTCGGCGCCGGTGACGAAGACCGGACCGGTCAGGATGTGGCCGCCGGGGCCGCGATCCTTGACGGTGTCGACGATGGCCCGCAGCGACGCCTGCACCTCGGCGGCGGGCACGCCGGCCTTCTCGAGCCGATCCGGCGTCGACGTCAGCAGTGTGTCGACATCGATGATGTCGCCCGATGCGATGGTCAGCACCGGCCTGGTCTCGGACCAGTAGTGGCCGTACGCCACGGTGGCCGGCGTGGCCTCGAGCCGGTGGGTGCGTGGCGCCTGCGCTGAGAGCATCGTCGCCGGGACCACCAGCAAGATGCCCAGGAGGCGCGTCATCGCAGGGCCGTCCAAACTTCCTGGCGAACGAAGTCCCGCAATCCCGCCGACCGCTCGCTGTTGCGCTTGCGCTGCGCCTCGTCTGGCACCACCCGCAGGGTCGCCGCGTCCAGGCCCTTGCCCAGGGCCTCGGCTGCGGCGCGATTCTTCAGCCTGAAGATGCGCAGGTGCGTCCAGTCGGCGATGGCCGCTGAGGTGCCCATCTGCGACGGCGTGACCGTGACCACCTCCTCGAACACGCCGGCTTTGCGGGCGTCCTCGTCGATTTTTTCGGCCGTGCCCTTGATGTAGTCGTTATAGGCCTCGGTTTGGCCGGGCCTGGCGCGCCAGAAATACGCGACGTAGACCGGTCCATCGGCCACCTGCGCCAGGGCGATTGCGGGCGCCGCGGCACCAGACACCAGCACGACAAGGAATAGTGACGTAATCACTCGAATCATCCGCGCATTCTACTCGTATGCTATTGGCCATGTCACAGCCGTGGTATCGGGACGTATCCCGCCAGCAGTGGAAGACCTTCCTCACCACGTTTGCCGCCTGGACGCTCGACGCCTTCGACTTCACGATCATTACCTTCGTGCTCACCGACATCCGGCGCAGCTTCGAGGTCAACCTCGCGCTGGCGGGCGCGCTCGCGACCGTGACCCTGCTGTTCCGCATGGTCGGCGGCATTGGCGCCGGCACGTATGCCGACCGTTACGGCCGCAAGGGCCCAATCCTCTTCTCCATCGCGTGGTACACGGTGTTCGCGTTCTTGAGCGGGCTGTCGACGAGCTACGTGATGCTGTTTGCGTTCAGGGGCCTGTTTGGCATCGGCATGGGCGGCATGTGGGCCGCCGGCATGCCGCTCGCCCTCGAGCAGTGGCCGGCGAAGCACCGCGGCATCGCGTCGGGCATCCTGCAGGGGGGCTATTCGGCCGGGTTCCTCCTGTCGTCGCTCGTCTATCAGCTCGGCTACCCGTTGATTAATGACGACCCGGATCGGGCTTGGCGCCTGATGTTGTGGGCGGGCGTGCTTCCGGCCATCGCCATCTTCTTCCTGATGACGCGGGTCAGTGAGAGCCCCCTGTGGCTGGAGCAGCAGCGGCGTCTCGCCGGCAAGCCCCAACGCCTGTCGCTGGCGCGCCTGTTCGATCGCGACCTGCGATGGGTGACGATCCACACCTCGTTCCTGATGGGGGCATTCGTGTGGATGTACCAGTCCACGACGATCTGGTACCCGACGCTGCTGGCCAACCTGCAGCAGCAGCCGCTGGCGTTCCTGCTGCTGCTCAATGCCGGCGGCGTGATCGGTTCGATCGCCTTCGGCACGCTGTCCGAGAAATGGGGCGGCCGCCGCGGCGCGGCGACGCTGGGCATGGTGGCCGGGGTCCTGTCCGCGCCGGTCTACCTGTTTTCGGAAACGAGCGGCGGACTGTTACTCGGTGCCTGGCTGATCGGCTTCTGCGCGTCGGGCGCCTGGGGCATCGTGCCGGGGTACCTGTCCGAGCGGTTCCCGACCGAGGTCCGTGGCGTCGGCACCGGGTTCTCGTATCACGTCGGCGTCGGCATCGGCGCGTTTGCTCCCTACCTAATCGGCGCGCTCACCGACGCGGGCACCGCCCTGCAGACGGCGATGTTCTGGTGCGTGATCGGCGGCGGCATCGGCGTGATCACCCTGCTGTGGCTCGGCCCCGAAACCCGGGGCCGCGAACTGGAGTAGCTGGGCACTTCAGCACCTTAGCACCTCAGCACCCTAGCACCTCAGCACCCTAGCACTTCAGCACCCTAGCACCTCAGCACCTACGCCAGTGCCCTAATAATGTCCCAGCGCGTGATGATGTAAGTCGCGTCGAGTTTGAAGTCCCTCACCAGCACGGCCGGGCTATCCGGCGTGAGCATGGCCGCCAGCGCGTCGACGCTGGTCGAAATGTCGGCAAACGGAATGGCCGGCTGCATGATCCCTTCCACGGTCCCGTGCAGCACGTCGGGGTTCTTGACGATCTCCGAGTAGAGATAGCCTTCGTTCACCGAGCCCACCAGGCGTCCGTCCGCCGTGACCGGAATCTGCGAGTAGGCATTCTCGGTCAGGATGTGCGCGGCCTTCTCGACCGTCTCGTTGCGGTCGATCGTCACGAGCGGCGCTTTCAGGCGGTTTGCGACCAGGTCGCGCGCGGTCAGCCCCTTGCGATCGACGAAGCCCTTCTCGCGCATCCAGTCGGGGTTGTACATCTTGCCCAGGTAGCGCGTGCCGTGGTCGTGGAAGATCACGACCACCGTCTCGCCCGGCTTGAAGTTGTCGGCCAGTTGGATGAGCCCGGCCACGGCCGAGCCCGCCGAGTTGCCGGCAAAAATGCCTTCTTCACGGGCAATGCGCCCGGTCATGATGGCGGCGTCGCGATCGGTCACCTTCTCGAAGTGATCGATCAGGCTGAAGTCGACGTTCTTGGGCAGGAAGTCCTCGCCGATGCCTTCGGTGATGTAGGGATAGATCTCGTTCTTGTCGAAGACCCCGGTCTCCTTGTACTTCTTGAACACCGACCCGTAGGTGTCGATGCCCCAGGCCTTGACCGACGGCTTCTTCTCTTTCAGGTACTTCGACACCCCGCAGATGGTGCCGCCCGTGCCGACGCCGACCACCAGGTGGTCGATCGCACCGCCGGTCTGGTCCCAGATCTCCGGGCCCGTCTGCTCGTAGTGCGCCTGGGCATTCGACGGGTTGTCGTACTGGTTCGCCTTCCACGAATTCGGCGTCTCGCGCTCGAGGCGCGACGACACCGAGTAGTAGGACCGCGGATCCTCGGGATCGACGTCGGTCGGGCAGACGATTACTTCCGCGCCAAACGCCCGCAGCGCATCGACCTTTTCCTTCGACTGCTTGTCGGTGGTGGTGAACACGCACTTGTAGCCCTTGACGACCGCGGCAATGGCCAGGCCCATGCCGGTATTGCCGGAGGTGCCTTCGATGATCGTGCCGCCGGGCTTGAGCTTGCCGGCCTTCTCGGCGTCGTCGATCATCTTCAAGGCCATGCGGTCCTTGATCGAGTTGCCGGGGTTGACCGTCTCGATCTTGGCGTAGACGTCGGCGGCAACAATCCCTTTCGGGATGCGGTTAAGGCGGACCAGGGGCGTGTTGCCGATGGTTTCGAGGATGTTGTTGTACAGCTTCTTGGGCATGCGGGTCGCTCACATCATACCCGCACGCCTCACTTTACGTGTCGTGCCGTGTCACCAGCCGGTCAGCACTTCCGGCGCGATTCCGAAGAAGGGCAGCACCTCGGACTCGATGTGCTCGAGTCCTCGGAAGGTGCGCCGCGACACCACGCCGTGGCGCTCGAGTTGCAGCACTTCGATCTCGCGGGTCAACTGGTGCACCAGCCAGCATTCGCGGACTCCGTACTCGCAGAACCATCCCACGCGCTCCTGCAGGTCGCCGATTCTCGGATTCGGCGACATCACCTCCAGCACCAGGTCGGGCGCGCCCCAGATCCGGTCGGTGACGATCGCGCGCCGCTTGTTCGAGATGAAGAACAAGTCGGGCTGGACGACCAGCGCGCGGCTGGGATCGAGGATGATGTCCAGCGGCGCGATCCAAATCGAGCCGAGCCGGTGCTGGCCGACGAAAACGCGCAGCAGTACCGCGATTTCCAGCAACAGATCCTGGTGGCGCGGCGACGGCGATTCCGCCAACTGCACCGTGCCGTAGATCAACTCCTGCACGCGGAGCGTCTCCGCCGTCTGCAGGTATTCGTTGGTGGTCAGGATGTCGCCGTCGTTCGGCAACTGCCCGTAGACCGAGGGCCGTTCGCTCATGACTCGTCCTCCCATGACGACGACGATGCCATCGTCAGGGAGCGTGCGCAAGAGAGCAAGAATTGCGTACTGTACTTGGCCCCACGCGAGGTGATCGTGTGTCGGCGATCTCGTGTGTCAGCCGGCGGGACTCATCCCAGGGGACTGATCAGGACAAGCACGGGCAGGGTGGCGGTGCTCCACGCTGCGAACACCAGCGCGGCTTCGCGCGGCTGCCTGCGGGCCAGTTGCCAGGCGGCGGCCGGCAGCGCGAAGGCGACGAGCGGGATCGCCATCGGCATCCACAATGTTGTCTCGAGGATCCACGCCGCCGACAGGCCTGTCAGTGCCACGCCGAATCCAGCCAATGCGAGGCGCCACGGGCGTTGGCGGCGGACGGTCCGGTAGGCAGTCGCGCTGAGCGCGGCGCAGAGGGCAATCCAGGCCACGGCGCGCCAAATCGTCGGCTTGAAGATCGCCATCAGCGAGAGCGTTCCCTCTTCGCTGGCGGCATTGCTCATCATGGTCGCCATGGCCGACGACATCCGGGTGAACTCCGAGGCCAGCGCCGGCGACACGCCAGCCACCCGCGCGAGATCGGTGGGCGCCTGGTAGGGCCCGCCCGCGAGGATGGCGCCGGCCGCGCCACGTGTCATTCCAGGTACGCCAAGCAAGTCGACCAGCGAGGCGGCATTGAGGTCGAAGGTGTGGGCGCGCGGGATGCCGCGGTACTGATCGAACAGCGTGGTACCCGTGGTGAAGGCCTCGTTCAACATCCAGACTTCGGGCGCGTCATGCTCGAGATCGAGTCCGATCTCACCGGCGACGCGCTGCACGGTTCCAGCTTCGGCGGGGAAGCGCACGCGATAGGCGCGCGCGAAGGTCACGACGTCGAACGCCTTCGCTTCGGCCATCACCGTGAACACCTTGAGATAGGCATTCTCGACTGGCGGCACGGCGTTCGCGCTGGCGCCAAAGGCCTGATAAAACGCGGCGTCCTCGTAGCGGTGTTGCGCCGGCTCCGCGCTGACCAGCCTGACAAAGAACGCCGCGACGACGCCCTCGGTGGCGCGCAGCCGGCCCTGCGACTTGCGCGGCTCGCCCGCGTCGCCGGGAACAACGTTCTCCACGAGATAGGCGGCGTAAGGGTCGCCGGTTTCGAGCAGCCGTTCGGGTATCGCCGGCGCGAACGCGAACCGGTTGTCCTTGACGCCGTGGTAGCGGAGCGCCTGCTCGGCCGATCCGAACCACAGCACGAAGCCCAGCCGGGGACGCGCGGCGGGCGCCCAGCGTGCCGTGAGCGTGCGGCGGTAGGCTGCCATCTGCCGGTCGGCTCGCGCTCGCCGTTCGCCGTCCGTCCGCAGGGCCGCGGTATCGGGCTGGGCCTCGGGATCGTCGACCGCCATCACCTGGATGTGCTCGGCAAAGCCCTCGTTGAAGGCCACGCTCGGGTCGGTCCTGACGCCGATCGCATGCACCTGGTTGGCGCCGCCGACTGGCCCTTCGCCGGCGAGCTGATGCAGGATGACGTGCAACTGCTCGTGCGGGAAGATCTGATCGATCGCGCCAAACGTTCCGGACGGCCGCTGCGACGATTGCAGGTCGACGAACCCCGCCTTGGGCTTGGCCTCTTCGTCCAGGCAGAAGCCGGTCCGCGGGAACCCGCCCTGGCTTGACGACAGCAGCAGGTACGCGGGCTCGATCTCCCGGCCGTCTCGCGCCGCCAGCCACTGTTGTTCCAGCCGATAGGCTCGCACGAGCCGTCCCGACATGCCGGTGGTCAGGACCGGCAAGTAGCGTTCGGCCTGTGGATGACGCGTCAGGACCGGCAGGCCCGATTGGCACGTGCGGCCGGTCTCCGCGAGCACCATGACGAGCTCGGACGGTTCGGCGGCAGCACTCGTACCGGCCGCGCCGAGGACGATGGCGGCGACAGTTACCGTTGCGAGTGCAAGTTGGGAAAGTGAGGGGGAACCTCGCACCTTGGTCAGTTACGGACTGTCCCGGCAGAAGGTTCCGGCTGGCCGGCGCATTTCGCGTTGCTGTAGCCCGACCTGAACGAGGTCACCGTTCCGGCCGCGGCGTCGAACCGGTGGCGCGTCACGCATGCCGTGTCGTTCGCCAGCAGGTGGATCGACACCGACGGTCCCCTCGACACCGTCTTCACGAAGTGGATGTCATCCAGCGGCGGCAGCAGCGTGTAGAACTCGCCGCGCTTCACGGTCTGCTGGCGTGCGACTTCCAACGTCGCCTTCGACTCGTCCCGCCCATCATCCATGCGGCGATACACCGTCTCTGACTGCATCCCGCGGTAGACGCCAATCACGCCCCACGCAAGGTGATCGTGGATGGGCGTTTCGGCGCCGGCGGGGATGACGAGGGAGAACAGGCAGAGCGATCCGTCTTCGGCGCGATAGAGCGCGTACTGCCCGATGCCGCTCCCCATGCCGCTCTTGAGGTCGGGTTCGCCGTAGGCCTTCGGCAGCCAGCCGTCGGCGGCGAGCAGCTTGCCGAACGCCGGCCGCAACGCTTCCACGCGTGCGGCTGTGTCAGTGATTTCGGTGGTCAGCCGTTGGGTCTCGTCGATGAGCGCGCGAACCTCTGGCGCATCGACGATGAAGCCGAAGTCCTTCGCGTGGGTGCGGGGCTGCCCGAAGTCGCACATGTTGGTAGGCGCAGAGCACCCCTTAAAGGGGTGCCCTACAGGAATCTGGGGGTCAGCTACGAGCCGAGCTTCTTGAGCTGCGCCTCGATCGCCGCCATCTCCTTGATCAGGTCCGCGTACCGGTCGTACGCGTCCTTCCCGACCTTTTGATCCGCTTGCGTGATCATGCGCTGTACGTTGCTCAACTGATCGATCAGCATGCCCTGCGTGTAGATGCCGGGGGTCGTGACCACCTTG
>ERZ1292640.3054-Hain-H43-02um-R1-3054-length-13171-cov-4_pt2 | contig 12409 bp, 9 predicted proteins | sample MGYA00564404_ERZ1292640 | MGnify/ENA primary metagenome ERZ1292640 (study PRJEB36523, sample SAMEA6512636) | groundwater metagenome | collected 2019-01-08 | study: AquaDiva: Metagenomics assemblies of 32 groundwater samples | reverse complement strand
GAGGGGAAGGGAGGCCCACGGGACGCCCACGGCCCTCCATGGACCCCGCCGATTAAAAAGCTCCCTCCCGAGCACCGTTAGAGGAAACCCGAACGTCTTCCGCGCGGCTAAATCCCCAGACCTCCTACGCATCTCGTGGTACGACCATGTTCGCCCACCCGCGCACCTTCGCGGTCCTCCTGACGATCGCCCTCGCGTCCAGCGGCACGGTCCTGGGGATCCACATGATCCTCGCCGGGTCCGCTTCGAGCGGTTCCGACTACGGGCTCGACACGAACGGGAACGGGAAGTACGACTGGCTCGTGGTGAACGCGGACGTGAACCTGCCCTCCGCGGGGACGTGGATGATCAACGCGGTGCTGTCCTCCTCCACCGCTCCGGTGAGCGGCTCCTGCGGGCCTCGGATCATGCCCCTTCCCATGATGGGCGCCGCAGAGGCGTCCCCGCTGCCCGCGTCGACCACCTGGCCGATCGCCTGGGCCTACGAGAGCTACTTCTTCGAATCCAGCGCCCAAATCGTCCGCGTGGCCTTCAACGGAACGGAGATCGACCGCGCCGGGGTGAACGGCCCTTACACGGTCGAGCTCACGATGTCCCTCGGCGGTTCGCCCATCGTCTACGGCGGCATCGCGTCCTCCGAGCCCGGGTCCATGCCCGTCCGGCCGACGGACGAGGGGATCACGTGGACGTACGTCACGAAGGCCTATGCGTTCACGGACTTCGACGTGCCGGTCCGGCCCGCGTACTTCACGGGCGGCCACAGCGACCTCGGCGTGGACGTCGACTCCGACGGCCTGTACGACTTCCTGGAGATCCGCGCGGACGTGCACGTGAACGTGGCGGGCACGTACTACTTGAATGGGGTCCTCTACAAGTCCCAGGGCAACGTCGACATGCCGAGCCTGAGCCTCGGGTACGCGTACCGGGACGTCAGCCTCTCTCCGGGGGACACCTCCGTCGACCTGCGGTTCCGGGGCGACACGATCCGCGCCGCCGGGGTGGGTGGGCCCTACGACTTCTCCCTCACCTTGTACGGCCCCAGCCTGCCTCCCTACATGGGGAACGGCACGGTCTTGCCTTATCCGAGTGACCCCGTCGCCCTCACGCCCGTGCCGCCCGAGCCGAGCCTCATGCCCGTGTACTACTACCCGGAGACGTTGTGCGGGTCCACTGGCGGGTATCCCGCCTCGTCCTTCAACGCCCAGTCCGAGCTGGTGACCTACACGGGCGTCTTCGACGAGGTGCCGCAGGATTGGGACCAGGACGGGCTCTACGACCTGCTGACGATCCGGGCCCAGGTGGACGTGTACGTGTCCGCGGTCTTCGACCTGCAGGGCGTCCTGCGGTCGGCCGACGGCACGGTGCTCGTTGCCTCGGTGAACCTCTCCATGTGGCTTCCCCAGGGCGTGGGATGGGCCGACTTCACGTTCCTCGGTCCCGACATCCGTGCGAGCGGGATCGACGGTCCGTACCGCGCGACCCTGTCCCTGACCCCGGGCGCGCGGGGTCTCGACCCGACGATCACCTACTCGACCGCGGCTTACCGGGCGACGCAGTTCGACGCCGACGGGTACAAGTGCTACAACTGCACGGTCCCGCTCCCATGAGGTCGCGGGCGCAAGCCTAAATCGTCGCAGGCCCGTCCCGCCGATGTGGAACGCGAGGATCCCCGTCACGTGCTGCGCGAGCTGGGCGTGCGTCCGAGCAAGGGCCGCGGGCAGCACTTCCTCGTGGACCGCCGCGTGGCGGGCCGTCAGATTGCCCACGCGGGCCTCCATCCCTCGGACGTGGTCCTGGAGATCGGCCCGGGACTGGGGATCCTGACGCGAGCCCTGTCCGAGTGCGCGAAGCGCGTCGTGGCCATCGAGTCGGACCGCCGGTTTGCGCAGTATCTGCGGCGCGCGGTCCCGGAGGCAGAGATCGTCCATGGGGACGCGCTGAAGGTCGACTGGCCCGACTTCGACGTGATGGTCTCGAACCTGCCGTACCAGATCTCCTCCCCGCTCACGTTCAAGCTCCTCGACACACCCTTCGACCGCGCGGTCCTCATGTACCAGTGGGAGTTCGCGCGGCGAATGATTGCGAAGCCCGCCACGCCGGACTACTCGCGCCTCAGCGTCGGCGTGTACGTGCGCGCGTCCTGCGAGCTCCTCGAGCGGGTGCCCCGCAACGCCTTCCATCCCCAGCCCCGGGTGGATTCCGCGCTCGTCCGCCTCGAGCCGCGACCGAGTCCCTTCCCGATCCACGACCCAGATGCCTACGACGCGGTCGTGGACGCGCTCTTCGAGCACCGCCGCAAGACCGTGGAGAACGGCCTGCGCCTCTCCTGGGCCCGCTTCGCCCCGAGCCGCGAGGCCCTCGAGCCGGTCCTCGTGGACCTCCCCTTCCGAGGCCGGCGCGTCGAGGAACTGCGCCCGGAGGACATCGCCTTCCTGGCGGATGCGATGGCCAGGGCGAAAGGTTAATGGGCCGTCCACAAATAGCGCCCGTCACCTTTCCCGAGGGGCTCCATGGTCCGGAAGAAGACCCGTTCTGAACTCGATCAAGCGGAGATCAGGCTGGAGAGCCTCCTCGAGAAGCGGGACGCCTTCAACCAGGAAGCCCAGCTCGCCCGCCAGGAACGGGACATGGTCCACGACAAGAAGCGCGAGCTGAGCGCGAAGCTCCGGGAGCTCAAGGACAAGCGGGCCGCCTTCGTCTCCCAGGCCCGGGTGCACCGCGCAAAGCGGGACGAGTTCCAGACGAAGGCCAAGGCCCTCATCGAGCTGCGCCGCAAGATGCGTTCCCACGTCGGCGGTTCCGTGACCCAGGAGCTCCGGAACCTGAAGAAGCAGATCCAGCAGATGGAGATGCGGCAGCAGACGGCCTCTCTCACCCTGAGCGAGGAGAACGACCTCATCGACGAGCTCAAGGAGCACCTCAAGCGGGCGAAGGAGCTCGAGTCCCTCAAGACGGAGCAGGACGCGATCTCCGAGGAGGTCAAGGACTTGGACTCCACGATCACCGAACTCTTCGCCCGGGCGGAGAAGGAGCACCAGACCGCGCTGGAGTTCAGCGCCCAGGCCCAGGCCGTCCACCAGGAGACCGTGGAGCTCGTCAGCACGATCTCCGCTTTGGCGATCGAGGGCAATGCGAAGCACGAGGCCTACCTGGAGGCGAGGGCGAAGGCGGACGAGATCCACGCGAAGGTCGTGGAGATGCGCGACAAGGTCCTGTCCATCCGGGGCGCGAAGCGCGCGGAGGCACGGGAGTCCCGCGAGCTCCTCCGGACCCAAAACCGCTCCGTACGCAAGGTCCTCTACGACGAGAAGAAGCTCGAGGAGTCGGCGGACGAGGCCCTCAAGGCCCTGTTGCAGACGGGCCGCGTGGAGATCGGACGATGAAGGCGGTCATCCTCGCGGGCGGGGAGGGCACGCGGCTCAAGCCCCTGACGTACAAGCGGCCGAAGCCGTTGATGCCCGTCGCCGGCCGGCCGTGCATCGACTACGTGATCCGCTCCCTCGTGGCCTCGGGCTTCAACGAGATCATCACGACGACCGCATACCTGAGCGACACCCTGATCAAGTCCATCGGGGACGGCCTCGAGTACAACGCCTCGATCCTCTACAGCTTCGAGGAACACCCCGCCGGGACCGCGGGCGCCGTCCGCCGTGTGGGGAACTTCATCGACGACACCTTCGTCGTCGCGATGGGCGACATCCTTGCCGACGTGGACTTCAAGGCCCTCTGGGACTTCCACAAGCGGAAGGGCGGCGTCGTCACGATTGCCCTGACGGAGGTCGAGGACCCCACGCAGTACGGGATCGTGGGCATCGATTCGAAAGGCCGAATCCAGAAATTCAAGGAGAAGCCGACGCGGGAGGAGGCCTTCTCGAAGCTCGCCAACGCGGGCATCTACGTGTGCGAGCCGGACATCCTGGATTTCATCCCCGCGGACCAGAAGTTTGACTTCGCCAGGGACCTGTTCCCGAAGTTGCTCTCCAAGGGCCTCGCTCTCTACGGCTCGAGGCTCGAGGGCGTGTGGATGGACATCGGTCGGCCGCACGATCTGTGGAAGGCGAGCATGGAAGTCGTCCGGCGCGAAGGCCGCCCCCTGAAGCGGCCGGGCGTGGCCAGCGAGGGACCCGTGATTCTCGACGCGAACGCGCACCTCGAGGAAGGCGTCACCCTCAAGGGTCCGTGCTACGTCGGTCCCGGCACGATCCTGCGCCGGGGGAGCATCGCGGACAACGCCTGCCTCTACGAGGCCGCGCGCCTCGAGAGCCGTGCCGTCGTCCGGAACAGCATCGTGCTCGAGGGGAGCGTCGTCGGGCCTTCCGCCGAGATTCTGGACAGCGTCGTCTCCCGCAACTGCGTGATCGAAGAGGGCGCGCGGATTTCGGGCAGCATCATCGGCGACGACATGACCGTCCGCGCAGGCTCGCGCCTCGAGAATGCGACGGTCTCGTAGGCGGACCTCGGTCTCACGCGGGCGGACCGTCTGGAATCGGTTTTATACGCGCATTCCGGATGGCGAGGCTCATGCGTCTGAAATGGACGTGGATTCTGGCTGCGGCATCCATCGTCCTCCTCGTCTCCCTTCCGCTGGCGGGGGCAAGCTCTCCCATCCCGGGGACCGGGATCCAGGTCGTGGACCTGGGCAGCCCCACCCAGACGCTCCTGATCGGCGGCTCCGCAAACTTCTCCTGGGCGGTCTACAACACCGGGTCCTCAAACGCCACACTGAATATCTCGGCTCGCGCGAGCGACTCCGCGTTCCACATGTCTGTCTTTCCGACGTCCTTCCTCCTGGCCCAGGACGGACTCGAGCAGGTCTATGTGAACGTCACCGGGCCTGCATCCACGAGCCTCCGGACTGCCTCGATTGAGGTCTCGTTCCAGGTCTTGAGTCCGGTTCTCGCGGTCCTCACGCGTTCGGTCACCGTCAACCTCGAGGTCACCCCTCTGTCCCTGGACGTCCTGGCGGCTTTCCTGGCCGTTGGAGCGATCATCCTCCTCGGCTTCGCCGCAGCCTGGATCTTCGAGCGCACGCGCGTCCCCGACCTCCTCATCCTGATCTTTCTCGGTCTCTTTCTTGGGCCCATCGCCTTGCGGTACTTCGGCGTGGCCTTCGTCCCCGCCGCGATCCTCGACCTGGCCACGCCCTACTTCACCGCGGTCGCCCTCATGATCATCCTCTTCGACGGCGGCCTCGACCTCCGGATTCGGGAGGTCGTGCACCACTTGGGCGTCATCGGGGTGCATGCAGGTACGGCCTTCGCCCTCAGCTTCTTCGCCGTCGTCTTTGTCGCCCATTATCTCCTGGGGTACGACTGGATCGTCGCCTTCTTGCTCGGGGCGGTCTTGGACGGCACGAGCGGCGCGGTCGTCATCGGCATCATGCGCGTCCTCCGGGTGAGCGAGGAGACCAAAATCATCCTCACCTTGGAGTCCGTCCTCACGGACGTCCTGGCGGTGGTGTTCGCCCTCGCGTTCATCGAGCTCCTGCGCGGCGGCCCCGATGCATCCTTCCTAATTGTGTTCCGCGAACTCGGGGAGGCTTTCCTGATCGCCTTGGTCCTCGGCCTCCTCGCCGGTGTGGGATGGATCGTGCTCCTTCGCCGGTTCGAGCGGAAACCGTTCTCCTACATGCTCACCCTCGCGCTTTTGTTCCTCCTCTACGCAGGGACCGAGCTCGCAGGAGGGAGCGGGGCCATGGCCGCCTTCGTCTTTGGGCTGGTCCTAGGGAACCACGAGGGCCTGGAGCGGCGATTGCGTTTGCGATCCCGGTTCGTCATCGATGCCCGCATCCGTCAGTTCCATTCGGAGGTTTCCTTCCTCGTGCGCACCTTCTTCTTCGTGTTCCTGGGCCTCGTCTTCACGTTCGAGATTTCGGGGAACTGGTCCGTGTCCACCGACCTCCCTATCCTCAGCGCTTGGAACGGAACGTTCCTCTTGTTCCTGATCGGCGTCGCCGTCATCTTCGTGCTGTTCGTGGCGGTGCGGATCATGACCGCTCGAATCACCGTGGCCCTGAGGCCGGCATCCGCCGCGGAGCGGAGGGTCCTTTGGTCCGTCATGGGCCGCGGGCTCACGACCGCGGTCCTCGCCTCGCTGCCCTTCACGATTCCCGCGTTCACGTCCCCGGCGGCGAGCGGCGACCTGTATTATCAGGCCGTCATGGCTCCGTACCAGACCCAGTTCCTGAACCTCGCCTTCTTCATCATCCTCCTCACCGTGGGCGCGACGACCCTCGGCGTCGCCGCAGCCGAGCGAGCCCTCGGGAAGGCGGCCCCGCCTCTCATGCTCGCGGACATCGACCCCGCGGGCCTCGAGTTCCTTCGGGAGACGGACGCGGATGACCTCCGGGTCTGGCACCGTCCGCCGGGTCCTCAGCGATGACTCCTCCGCTCAGGCGAAGCGGATCAACAAGAGCAGGTTGGCAGCTGCGAGGGAGAGGAGCGTCGCGGGGAGCGCCACGCGGAGGTACTCGGGCCAGCTGACGTGGACGCCGCCCTTCTCGCCGACGGCAAGGCCGACCACGTTGGCCGAGGCCCCGATGGGCGTCCCGTTCCCGCCGATGTCGGTCCCGAGGGCGAGGGACCAGGCGAGGTGCGGGAGCGGGATCCCGTTCTGCAGGGACAGGTCGCGGATGACAGGGACCATCGCCGCCGCGAACGGGATGTTGTCCAGGACCATGGAGAGGAGCGCGGAACTCCAGAGAACGAGGGTGAGGAGCAACGCAACATTCCCTCGCGAGACAGAGCCGAGGGCACGGGCCGCGTCGCTCAAGACGCCCGTCTTCTCCAGGCCCCCCACGATGACGAACAGTCCTCCCAGGAAGAGGAGGGTATGCCAGTCGATCTTCGTGACGAGCTCCGGCATGTCCTTACCGCCGAAGATCAGGACGAGCGTGGCGCCGAGGAGGGCCACGAAGGCCACAACGAGGTCGAGGAGCTGGTGCAGGACGAGGAGGGTGACCGTGAAGGCGAAGACGGTCAGGGAGACTCGGAGGAGACGCAGGTCTTTGATCGCGGAAAAGGGGTCGAGCTCTCGGTGCTTCGCGAGGTCTTCTTCCGCCAGCGACGGGGGGCGGTCGAACTCCTTCCTGCGGTAGTAGAGGTAGAAGAAGCCCGCATTCACCGCGAAGACGGCGAGGGCCACCGGGCCCACGTTCACGACGAAGTCCGCGAAGCCGAGGTGGAGGGCCGTCCCGATGATCACGTTGGGCGGATCGCCGACCATCGTGGCGCTCCCCCCGATGTTCGCGGAGGTGATGAGGCCGAGGAGAAACGGGATCGGGTGAACCTTGAGGACGCGGCTCACCTCGAGGGCCAGAGAGCCCATGAAGATCATCACGGTGATGCTGTCCATGAAGGCCGAGAGCACGGCGGCGAGGCCGCAGAACAGGAGGAACACCCGGCCTGCACGGAACTTCGCGGCGCGGAGGGCGTGGAGTCCAATCCACCGGAAGAACCCGGACTCCGTCAGCGCCGCGACCAGGATGAACATCCCGAAGATGAGCCCGAGGGCCTCCCAGTTGACGTAGGCCACGGCCTCGTCGATCGTCAGGACCCCGAGGCCCAGGACGAGGACCGCTCCGAGGAGGACCGCCGTCGTCCGATGCACGCGCTCGCTCACGATGAGCGCGTACACGAGGCCCATGATGCCTACGGCAAGGAGCTGGTCGTACAACCCATCCCTGTGCCCGGCGGATGGGCCGCGGCTACAAAATCACTTTGTCAAACCACGGCCCTTGCGGACGCGCCCGCGCTTCACGACCGCCTCGGCGAGGTTCCCGCCGATCCGGTACCCGAGATGGCGGTACGAGGGCGCGTCGAGGACCAGGAAGTCCGCGAGCTTCTGCGGCTCCAAGCTCCCGATGTCCTCGCCCTTGCCGATTGCGTGGGCCGCGTTGATCGTCGCGGCGGTGATCGCCTGCGCGGGGAGGAGTCCGTTGTGGTGGCAGGCGAGGGCGATCACGAGCTGCATGGACTCGCACCAGCAGTTCGGGTTGAAGTCCGTCCCCAGGGCCACGGGCACGCCTGCGGCGAGGAGCCGCCTTCCGTCGGCGAAGGACATGCGTGAGGCCAGGGAGGTGGCGGGGAGCAGGGTCGCGACCACTCCGTTGCGGGCCATCGCCTCGACTCCTGCGTCGGACACGTGCAGGAGATGGTCCGCAGAGACCGCGCGCATCTCGGCCGCGAGGGCCGCACCGCCTGAATCGGAGAGCTCGTCCGCGTGCACCTTCCCCCGGAGGCCCAGGGAGATCGCCTTCTGGAGGAGCCGTTTCCCTTGGGCGGCATCGAAGTAGCCCTGCTCCACGAAGGCGTCGCAGAAGGGCGAGAGGCCCGCCAGCGCGACCGCGGGAAGCGATTCGGAGATGAGGAGGTCCACGTAGGCGTCTGCCCTCCCCTCGTACTCCGGCGGGATCGCGTGGGCCCCAAGGAAGGTCGGGACCACGTCGACGCCTGCGGCTCGGCCCGCCTCGGCCGCCGCCCGGAGCATCTTCAGCTCGTCTTCGGTCCGAAGCCCGTACCCGCTCTTCACCTCGACCGTGGTCGTCCCGTAATCGACGAAGGTCAGCAGCCGCTCCAAGCCGGTCCGCACGAGGTCCGCCTCGCCGGCCTCGCGGGTCGCCCGCACCGTCTGTAGGATGCCGCCGCCTCGGGCCGCGATCTCTCCGTAGCTGAGCCCCTGGGCCTTCCATTCCACCTCGTGCTCCCTCGAGCCCGCGAAGATCGTGTGGGTGTGGGCGTCCACCAGTCCCGGGAGGACGACCTTCCCGGTCGCGTCGAGGGTCGCGCTCGCCATCGGGTGCCGGCGCAGGACTTCGGAGGTGGGCCCGACCTCGACGATCCGCTCGCCCTCCACGTATAGGGCTCCGTCCTCGATGATGCCCAGGTCGGACGCGGCCTCCCGCGCGCGCGGTCCGGTCGGTCCCCGCAGGGTCAGGAGTTCGCTCGCGTGGACGACGAGGAGAGACCTCAGGTGAGGCGGGCGTTCGCCGCGAATCGGGCGGATCTTGTGCGCCGGCGCGGGCCTCATGGGAGCCTCCGGACGCCCTGCGGGTCCGATTGCACGAGGAAGGCCTTGCCGCCCGCGTCGCGGATGAGTTGGGCCACCTTCTCCGGACGGTCCGTCAGGGCGAACATGCTCCCGCCGCCTCCGGCCCCGGTGAGCTTCGCACCGTAGCTATGCGCCCGGGCGGCGGTCACGAGCTTGTCGAGCATCGGATGGCCCACGCCGAGTTCGTTCAGGAGCTCGTGGTCGCGGTCCATGAGGCGGCCCGCCGCCTCCAGGTCCTTGCGCTGTAGGGCCGCGAGCCCGTCGAAGGTGATCTGGCCGATCTCCTTCACCCTTTCTGCCGCCTTCGGTGAGCCGTCCACCCGCTTCTTCACCCCGGCCACGAGGGGGCCGGTGGCGGCGCTGATGCCCGTGTTCCCGACGACGAAGGTGAGCGGTGGGAGAGCGCAGCGGTGGAGGAACCATTGGCGCGTGTCGCGCTCGATCGACCACAGGAGGCCGTCTCCCGCCTCTCGGCGGACGAGGATGCCGCCTCCCGCCGTCGCCGTGGACGTGTCGATGGGGCTCGCGCGGCCCTGTACCTCGTGCTCCACCTCGAAGGCCTCCCGGGCGATCACCGGTGGATCTACGTTGTGGCCCTCGAGCTCATGAATCGCGCCGAGCGTGGCCACGGTCACCGCGGCCGAGGATCCGAGACCCGCACCCGTGGGGATCATCGACCGGATCTCGAGCCAGAGGGGATCGCCTTTCCATGCGCGCCCCAGGGCTTCCTTCACGTATCGGTATCGAGGCTCCCCGAGGGACGCGCCGTCGGCGAGCCACTCCGTGTGTGGTCGCGCGAAGACCTCCGTGCGGAGGTTGATCGCCGTGCTCAGGGCGGGCTCGCCGAAGACGACCGCATGCTCTCCGAAGAGGATGAGCTTCCCGGGGGCGGACGCGGCCATGGCGACGGCGATTCCCCCCGCCGCGTCTTAACCCTTCGCCTTAGCCGACCTCGAGGTCAAGGTCGAATCTCGAGGAGAGTCGCTGGTAGATCCCCAGCTCGCCCGTGCGCGGCTGGACCTTGTTCATCGCGGCCTCGAAGTGTCGCTTCTCGATCTTGACCTTCTTCAGCGCAGCGTCGTCCACGCCCTTCGCCTTGAACGCGGTCTCGCGGATCGCGAGCATGGACGCCTCGTTGCAGATCGCCGCGAGCTCGGCGCCGGTGTACTTGTCCGTCCGCTTCGCGATGTGGTCGAGGTCCACGTCGGGGGCCAGCGGTTTCTTCTTCGTGTGGATCGCGAGGATCGCGCGGCGCGTGGCTAGGTCCGGCGGCGGGATGAAGATGTGACGGTCGAAGCGGCCCGGGCGCAGCAAGGCGGGGTCCACGAGGTCCGGGCGGTTCGTCGCGGCGATGACCGTGACGTTGTGCAGCTCCTCCAGGCCGTCCATCTCGGTGAGGATCTGGGAGATCACCCGCTCCGTGACCTGCGCGTCCGTGGCCATGCCGCGGACGGGCGTGATCGCGTCAATCTCGTCGAAGAAGATGACGCAGGGCGAGGCCGCCTTCGCCTTCCGGAAGGTCTCCCGGACCATCCGCTCCGACTCGCCGACCCACTTGCTCAGGAATTCCGGTCCGCGCACGGAGATGAAGTTCGCCTCGGACTCCGTCGCCACGGCCCTCGCCAGGAGCGTCTTCCCCGTTCCGGGCGGGCCGTAGAGCAGGATGCCGCGCGGCGGCCTCGCGTCGAAGTGGACGAACAGGCGGTTCATCCTGATGGGCCACTCGATGGACTCTTTGAGCTCCTGCTTCGCCTCGTCGAGTCCGCCGATGTCGTCCCAGTGGACGTTCGGCTTCTCGATGAGGACCTCCCGCAGCGTGGAGGGCTCCATCTCCCGGAAGGCCTGCAGGAAGTCCTCCCGCGTGACCTCGAGCTTGCTGAGCACCTCCGCGGGGATGAAGTCCACCTGGAGGTCGATGTCCGGCAGGATGCGGCGGAGGGACCGCATCGCGGCCTCCTTGGAGAGGGCCGCGAGATCCGCGCCCACGTAGCCGTGGGTGATCCCCGCGAGCTCCTTCAGGTCGACGTCCTTCGTGAGGGGCATGCCCCTCGTGTGGATCTGGAGGATCTCGAGGCGCCCGTCCCGGTCCGGGACGCCGATCTCGATTTCACGATCGAAGCGCCCGGGCCGGCGAATGGCCTCATCGAGGGCGTTGGGCCGGTTCGTCGCGCCGATGACTACGACCTTGCCGCGGCCCTGGAGGCCGTCCATGAGGGCCAGCAGCTGAGCGACCACGCGGCGCTCCACCTCCCCGCTCACTTCGTCGCGTTTCGGAGCGATCGAATCGAGCTCGTCGATGAAGATGATGCTCGGCGCGTTCTCCTCGGCCTGCTTGAAGATGTCGCGGAGGTTCTCCTCGCTCTGACCGTAGAACTTGGACATGATCTCCGGGCCGGAGATGGAGTGGAAGTTCGCGTTCGTCTCGGACGCCACGGCCTTCGCGAGCAGCGTCTTTCCGGTGCCCGGGGGCCCGTGGAGCAGCACACCCTTCGGGGCCTCGACCCCGAGCCGCTCGAACAGCTCCGGATGCCGGAGCGGGAGCTCGATCATCTCCCGCACCTTGCGGACCTCGTCCCCGAGGCCGCCGATGTCCTCGTAGGTCACCCGCGGGATCTTGGCCTCTCCGTCCTTGATCGGCTTCTCGGCGAGCTTGATCTCCGTCGACAGGCTCACGAGGACCGCGTCCGCGGTCGGCGCGAAGGACGTGACCACGAAGTCGAACTTGCGGCCCATCACGCTCACGCTGACCACGTCGCCGCGAGTGAGGGCCTGGCCCTGGAGGGTCTGGGCCATGAACTGCTCGCCGCCCATGATCCGGATGGGCTCCGTGGGCGCGAGGCTGAGCTTCTCGGCGGGTCGGGTCACGGCTTTCCGAAGACCGACCTTGTCGTCGATCCCGACGTCCGCGTTGCGGCGCTGCATTCCGTCCATGCGAATCGTGCCTCGGTTGGCGTCCTCGGGATAGCCGCGGCGAAGGACTGCGGCCGTGACCTTTCCGCCCTCGATGAGGACGACGTCGCCCTCTTGGAGTTCGAGGATCTTGAGCACTTCCGGGTCCACGCGGACAAGGCCTCGGCCGGCATCGGCCGGCTTGGCCTCCGCGACCCGCAGGAACTTCTCTCGTGTCGTCATGGCGCTACCTCTTCCGTCGTCCGGGGACTCGGTGACTCATCTTGGCTTGCGTATATGAAATCGCGTCGCCCCGGGCGCCTCGCGACCTCATGCACGCAGCCATGGAAAGGAAGGAAAGGGGATAGGGGGCCGGGTCACTCGACCCGGACCTTGACCGGCTTCTTCTCCGGCCTCGGCTCCCGCTTCGGGATGCGGACCTCGAGGAGCCCGTCCTTCAGGCTGGCTTCCG
>ERZ1292640.3398-Hain-H43-02um-R1-3398-length-12410-cov-10_pt1 | contig 12410 bp, 19 predicted proteins | sample MGYA00564404_ERZ1292640 | MGnify/ENA primary metagenome ERZ1292640 (study PRJEB36523, sample SAMEA6512636) | groundwater metagenome | collected 2019-01-08 | study: AquaDiva: Metagenomics assemblies of 32 groundwater samples | reverse complement strand
ATAATGGAAAGCATGCAGGACAGCTCGTCAGTCATATTCACTTTCATGTCATACCACGATACCCGAACGATAATGTAATAATAACATATCAGCGTGCTCATCTTTCTGAAGGCGATTTGGAAGAGATAAGAAAAAAACTTTCTGAAGAAAAACCGGTAAAAAAAGATTTTGACTTCGATTTCTAAATCACATGAGCAGCGTCATGAGATAGAATATAATAACAAAATCAATTATGGTCAGCGTTGTTACTAAAATTCTAATAAATTTTTCTTTTCCCCATAGAAAATGAAAGTTGCTTGTTTTTTCGTAAACTGTAAGAAGCGGAAGCGGCAACAAGAACAAAACTGCTATGACAACAAAATCCATATAGATAAGGCTGGAGCCGATCAGCGGCGCGATGAAGTAACCAAAGCCCGCAAGAAAAACTACGGCGTAAAGCACGATAACCGCAAGAAAATAATTTGGATACTTTTCATGATTCATAAAAGAATTATGCTTCTCATGCTATAAAAAGAACTACCGATGCAAGGACTTTACAGTGTTGATATTAAAAAATCCTTTTTTCTTATAATCGTTAATTGCTGTCAGTACATAGCTGCCGCGTAGTTTGTCTTTCATTTTCTTTATTTCTTGGAAAGTGAACCAGTTCGCCTGAAGTATTTCTTCGTCAGATGTTTTTCTCATGCTGCCGCTTATTATAGAAGAAGCGAACACAATCGCAACAACATTTTTGTCTTTACTCATGTGATGATAAATGCCTATCAGTCCTTTTACTTTAACATTATATCCGCTTTCTTCTTTTGCTTCTTTTATGGCGTTATTAACAAGACTAATTTCTTCTTCTAATTTACCTGCTGGAAAATTCCACAAACCATAAGCGTACTTATGACCTTCTTGAACTAGAAGAATCTTTTTGTTTTTCTCTATTAGATTTGCTGTAACTACGTGCATTTCCATATATAACTCGTTAACTTATTGTAAAATTACGCTTATATTTAGCGAAAAACAAAACATAAACATGAAAGCAAGATTTATCATCATAATATTTGCTATAATTCTGTTGATACTTTTCGGGCTCGGCGCGAGCCTTACGGAAAATTGCGTTGATCTTGGCGGATGCAAATCCTGCTGGAAGACGACACAAGTTGTTGTGACATCTGACCTTTGCGGAGCAAACAAAACATGCCTTGCCCAGCCAGCTGACCAGCAAAATAACGCGATCGTTGATGCTGTTTTGTGCGCATGTGACAAGGCAAAAACTCTTAGCTACAGCGACACTACGCTTAACGCGAAAATTCAAGATACTGTATCAGAATTTTCAAGATATAATATTTCTATAAACGACATCTGCGACCAGCCTGGAATGTTTCTGACAAAAAGATTATACACGTAATTAATACGAAAAGTTTTGTACGTGTTCACTCTTTCTAGCCAATCTGTAATTTATCAAATTTTCTATTGCGAACGGACAGACATAATTCTTTAACATTAATTTCTCAGCATGTACACAGTTTTTCTCTCCTCTTAGCTGGCTAATTAATAATTTTTACTGAATTCCTTTTCCTGACTCTTATCCTACCTTTCTTACACTACTGGAAAAACCGGGAATCAACACAAGCTTAATAAATCTTTTGGTAGTATTTCCCTTTTTTGTGCGGTTGTAGTTTACTATTTTTCCCTATCCTACAAAGTAGTTTAATAGTTCTTTCTTTGCAGTGACAACAAATTATATTTCTTCGTAACGGAATGTTTATATACCAGAAAAAAAGATGAACTGGATTACGTATTCGCACACTTTCAAAAAAGCGAATTCGGAGGGAAAAAATACTTTCAAAATATAGAATGGAGGAATTGGTATGGACATAAACGACGAAGTAGCGAACTTCCACGTAGAGCAGGCCAGAATCATGGTTGTCGGTGTAGGCGGCGGCGGTTGTAACACAGTCAACAGGCTCACAGAATTGAGCATTGAAGGTGCGAATACGATAGCTGCTAACACAGATGCAAAGCATCTGGCTGTAACACATGCGACAAAACGGATTCTACTGGGCAGGGAACTTACTAGAGGAATGGGTGCAGGCGGTTTCCCAGAAGTCGGCAAGAAAGCAGCTGAAGAGTCAAAAAACGACATTAGAGAAAGCCTTCAGGGATGCGATCTACTCTTCCTAACATGCGGACTCGGAGGCGGGACAGGAACCGGAGCAGCTCCGGTTGTAGCATATCTTGCCAAAGAAATGGGCGCAATCGTCATAGCAGCCGTTACATTACCTTTCAAGATAGAAGGCGCAAGGATACACAAAGCAGAAGAAGGCCTTGCAAAACTACGAGAGGTATGCGACACTGTTATTGTGATTGAAAATCAAAAGCTCGTGGAACTGGCAGGCAACAAGCCGCTGAAAGAAGCATTTGGAATAGCCGATGGGTTAATTGCCACTATGATAAAGGGCATAACCGAAACGATATCACAACCATCACTGGTAAACCTTGACTACGCTGACGTAAGGACCATCATGCGAGCTGGCGGGGTAGCAACCATAGGCGTTGGTGAGAGTGACTCTCAGAACCGCGCACGTGAAGCTATAACAAAAGCGCTATCGCATCCTCTCCTGGACGTTGATTACTCTGGTGCAACGGGCGCGCTTATCCAAGTGATAGGTGGCGACGATATGAAACTGGAAGAAATCAGCATAATAGGTGAGACGGTCGCGCAGCACATGGATCCAGATGCGCTTGTAATGTGGGGAGCAAGAATTTTGCCGGAATTTACAGGGAAGATACAGGTGATAACCATCATAACTGGTGTGAAGTCACCATACATCCTTGGAAAAACAGCAGCAGGCAAGATGATGGCTTCGAAGAGCAAACTATCCAACGATCTCGGAATCGAGGTTATTGTATAGATGGATGTTGAAAAACATTCAAAAACCATTTCCGGAGCACTATCTATGCTGACCCGGAAAAGCCCGCCTAGCGAATTTGGGGCGGACTTCATAGTTAACCAGGATCGACGCCTGACGCCTAGAGTATCAGGTGCATCGGCCAGTTAATCGGAAGTTAATCTTCCGCTGTCAGAAATCCAATCGGTTTTCTGACCGACATCGACCCGCACTATCGATGTCATCCACAGGACGAATGAAACGACACTCCAAAGTTAGTGAATTTCGTCCTGCCTTATATTTATGGTTAAGGAAAAGCAAACCCCCGGGTTTGCAAATTCCCTTAATATGGCAGCGGTGCTTAGCATCGCTGTACGAAAGTAATGCAGAGTTAGCAGGCACTCAAAAGCCTGTGCACCCTCGGTGCGCATTTCACAGCACAGTGAAGCCTTCAAAGAAGCTTTGCTTCAAAGAGGCCCGCAAGCTCACGCTCGCGGATGTCCGACTTTGCTTTACTTCAGATGGAGTGCATTCGAAGAATGCATTTCACATATGATGTGCTCGAAAGAGCACAACATAGTTATTGGCCAGCGAATTCCTTTTCGTTTGGGAAAGGGTCTGGAAAGAAATTGTATTTCTTTTCAGATGGGCTATAACCAGGTTAAGATAATGAGAGAGGCCTGAGACAGAGGCGTACAAAAGCAACCACAGAGTGGCGCGAGGCAGACAGCAGCAATGACATTGCTGGTGTTTTACCCTTTTAGCTGCTCAAACAATCCATTGTTCGCCGGTATGTCAACAGCTTCCAATCGTTATCCGATACCTGAAATGGATTGGAAGGTGGATAGTAATCCTGCCAAATAAAGGTGGCTGGAGGATCGTATGCGCTGGAGGTGCTATCGGGTTATCTGCCAACCAACTTCCTTTATAATTTGACCCGGACGTCCGGCCGGGTTAATAATAATCAAGAGGCTTTAACATGAGGTTAGTAAAGGTCAAGAAAAAACAGGAAGAAAAGACATTTGGCAAGCTCAAGCTAGTTTTTACACTGCTGAATGTCTGTGAGCTCACTAAAGAGGAAGAAGCCACTACCATGGACTTCTATCAGATATACAACGTGACAGAGGTCTGGAGCCTGGACGAACTTGCTGCACCGCTAATGGCTACAGCCTAAACTATCCTATTTAAAATCTTATTCTATACTTTTAATGGCGAAGAGATGATTGCAGAAACAATTTACTGGATAGCAAAGATATACTTCATGATTGCTGGATTCTATTATCTATATGCTTTATACACAGGAACCCTTGACACGTTTGCTCATGTTACCGGCATAATAGCCGTGCTTTTCCTCATATCAAATATAATATGGTACTTCTTCAAGAAGTAGGTAAAGGCAGAACGATGAATTCATTATTGTCTCAGTAATCGATTTCTACAACCTTATTCCTAGACTTCTCGCCACGAACTATCCTTATGTTGTTTTTCTTAACACTGAAGTGTTCGGAGAGGACGTCCATAAGAGCCTTGTTTGCTTTTCCATCGGCAGCGGGTGAATTGACGTAAACTCTATACACATCGCCGTTCTTGAGAACCTTGTTCTTGCTCGCGTTGGGTACTACCTTTACATCAATTAGCATTCCAAACTACTCAGTAAAGAAAGAGATTTAACCATTTTGTAGAAGGATATTGTATGGTATTTGAGATAGTTAATGAAAAAACTAAAGTTTGTCAGATATGTAATGAGAAACACATAAAAGGCGAAACCCTGGATCATAGGGAGAAAGAGTTTCTTTACCCAAACAAACTAGGAAAATTCATGGCGACTCTTATGATTATCCTAATAATAATTCTTGTCATTGTTTTTGGCTGGTATCTTCTAGGATAACTGCTTTTATTAGCATAAAATTCAATAATTAATTATGACAAAGATAGCTGCTCTTATTTTCATACTAATTCTGTCGTCTTTTTTTGTTAGCGGTTGTGTAGCAACCTCAAAAACAGAGGCAAAGGACGCGGCTCTGAAGGACTGTGTTAGCAGGGCTAAGGAATGTGCCATGGATGTTCCTGCGTTCGAGTATGAGTTACAAAGTCAGTGCAACAAGGTTTACAGAATTGCCAATTCTCCAGAAGAAATAACCAATGTCTCGAAAGGTTTTTGCTGATTTCTAGCGGCGTGGCTTTTAATCATCTTGAACATAAATATAGTATATGAGAGCTCGGAGAAGCGGCATCCATATAGGCATAATACCTGACGGCAGCAGACGCTGGGGTAAGAAAACCGGGATAAAAAATTACGACAAACAGTCTGGAATCACAATAGAAAAGATAGTTAAACATGTTTTTTACAAATACCCCGAAGTTGCTGAACTGTCTATATGGGCCATGTCAACGGAAAACCTTGGAAGGATCAAAAGCGACAAATCCCTAATATATGGTCTGTTGAAAGGCAAAATCAACGATTTGATTCGGCACCGAATGCTTTCAAAAAAAGACATAAAGGTCAACGTAATCGGCTCCCGGCTGAAAGAAATGCCACAAGAGGTTCTGGATGCGGTTCGTAAGATTTCTGCGCAAACTAAAAATAACAAGGGTCCCATACTCAACCTGTGCATAGGCTACGGCGGAAAGGAGGAAATCCTCAATGCTGTTATGGAATCTTCACGATGGCTCAGAAACAATCCCATGATTGCAAAGCTTCACGAAAACGTCTTTGAAGGCTTCCTAATGGTGCCCCGGCCGCTGGACATAGTCATAAGAACCGGTGGGGAGAAGCGGCTCTCAGGCTTCATGCTTTACCAGATTGAATATGCTGAGCTATTTTTTGTGGATACTCTATGGCCTGACTTTGGCACAAAGGAATTTGACAAAGTCATGAAAGAATTCAAGCAAAGGAACAGACGATTCGGAGAATAAATTTAAAGTTATTTAAACTTTCCTTTTCATGTTTGTTGTTTGCTGAAATTTTGTTTAACAAATTTTCAAGATGATATATATGAAACCGTTTGAAGAATGGCCCAAGGAAGAACTAGTGAAAGAGCTACGCCGTGTAGTGAACGAGCAAGACCGTGTCCAGTATTATGGAGCGTTGTCTCTGCCGCGCAAAGGCGAATTTCCCCGATTGCCCGGCATAGACTACTTTGCAATTGTAGAGCCCTATGGCGGCTGCGTTGGCGGGGATTATCTTGCCATTATAGATTTTAGCAAATACCAACTGGGAAAGAGAATAAAAAAAGCTGGAAAAACTGGTAATGATGCTTTAGCAGCCACGCTAGCTAAAAACCTTGACAGGTTTGGCATAGCTATTGGTGATGTTTCGGGCCACGGTATAGCTGAAAGTGTTATTGTTAATTTTCTGCACGGCTCATTCAGGGCGCTTGTCAGAGCCCAGATCAAGCAATACGGCGAGGTTACTTCTGAATTTATTGAAGAACTAAATCAAGAGCTATATGAACACGTAAAAGCTGAATATCTGAAAAAAAGACCCTACGCGACTTTTTTGTACGGCGAGGTACACAACGATGGAAGATTCAGATACGTCACATCAGGTCATCCGTCTCCGATAATATTTTCCATTGAACACAACAGAATCGAGAAAATAGACAAGGAACGAACACAGGCTTCAACGCCGCTCGGTGTTTTTCCTTCCAGGTATCATGTTGATGCGCAGGCTTTTGTACATTCTGTAGACAAAGTTCCTGTGAATGAAGTGCATCTGCTAATGCCAGGCGATATCATGCTTCTCTATACAGACGGGCTTACAGAGCAAAGGGGCGGGGAATTGAACTTCGCCGAAGAGCGACTGGAAGATGTTTTGAGAGGGGTAAAGGGAGAACCGGCAAGAACTGTTCATGACACGATAAAAAGAGAGCTTTTTGACTTTTGCCCGCCTGATGATGACTTGACTATAGCTGTTATAAAGAAGAAATAGCACGTCCTATTTATTGTTTATAAATATTCCTGTTTTATTTAATAGCTGCAGCATATATGCGGTACCTATTATCATGGCTTCAACATAAATTCAATTGGGTAAGAAATAATTTTTCCGATGACAGAAGCTTTAGGATCTCTTCCTGATAATCTACTTTGAAACTCACTGCAGGCGAGTGCAAATCCTGCGGCACCGCCCATAGCATTGAAAAACCCGTTAAAATCTATTTGTTGCGGATCTGTATATTCTATTTCTGGAATAAAAGTACTTGCAAGACCATAGCCAGCAACGGTGAATAGAGGAATATTAGTAAAAACGCTTGCTATAGATGCCTTTTCTCCGTTGTACCAAGAATAGCGTTCTTCCATGCGTTTCTGAATATTCCAACTTAGATTGCCAACTACTGGATAGGAAAGTGTCTTGAGCGTTGCCCTAAAGCATTTTTCATAGGCATCAAGAAATGAACGCCTGACACCAAAAAATAAAGGGCGCTCTTCTACAACGCCTTCTGCTTCTAGTTTTTTAACTGCAGCACAAATCTTTCTATAGGCTTCATTTGATTCCATCGCCTGTTTTGAAACTTCTTCATTATTGCTGGTTGTATCGTCGGGAACTTCAAGACTTAGGTTAAGCGTATTGCGAAGGGTCTTTCGTGCATTGGGAAAATTCACGCCCAATATTGTACGATATCCTTCAATATCTCCACCCTGTCCATATGATTCAGAATAGATATATTTTCTTGTTTTCAGAAGTCTGCACAAATAGGCAAGCGCAAGTCCGCTATGCGACTCGCCAAGCGCATCTATAGAAATTAACTGGGGATCAGTTTCATAGCATTGTGGCTCACCATAATTTTTAACATATCGCAAATTACGATGATTAGAATCCCTTTCATACCACTGCAGGCCACGTCTTCGCCTGCCATCAGCCATTCGTATAAGCTCCTTGACGGCGGATCGTTTTCGTGTGTGAGCAAATTCTGTTGCAACAGTTCTTAAATTCGTTAAAGGAAATTCCCTGAGTTTTTTAATAGCAACATTTGTCATATAATAGACGATATCAAATATCTTTTTAAGTGTTATAAATGCCGAAGATCGTCATTCCGCGTGTTATTTCTTTCGATGCTCTAACAATTCGGCACGTTCTGCGGCGGCCTTTGTTTTATGCACGGTTTTTGGCGGATGATTTGGAGGCGAGTATAGTGTATATAATTTTAATTTTGCAGTTTTTGAGGCATTTATCACATTATGATAGGTGCCTGCTGGAACAACAACACCATCGCTGTCTTTGACAAGATGTTTTTCCTTTCCGTTGAAAATGAACACTGCTTTGCCCTTCTCAATTCGAAAGAACTGGTCGACATGACTATGGACCTCATTCCCTATCTCCTCGCCGGGCTGGAGGCACATAACCACTAGCTGGGCATGCTTGCCTGTAAAAATAACTTTTCTAAAATAATTGTTTTTCTCCGTCTGTTTCTCAACCGATCCTACATAACCTGTCATAACTTCACCTCTATGATTAAAATTTGTCCAAGGAAGTTTATATAACTCAATGATGAAGTTCCTCAAATAGAGACATGTCTATTCTTGTTATTCACTAAAGAGAACCAGTCTATTTCTTGGCGTGCTTAATCTTCATGGTCTTGACGTTCATGACCTTGCCGCAGTTTTTGCACTTGGCGAGAATGCTCTTTCCTTTTTTTCCTCTTACCTTGAAATGTTTTCCCTTGCAGCCAGTACAGGCGAGTTCCCAGTCGTATTCATATTTTTTTGTTACCATCGTTACCAATATATCTATTGATTTCTGGGTTCTTAATGGTAATATTACAGGAAGATAACCCATATTTTTATTTTGCCTATTATTTGAGATCCAAGAAAATCAAATATCTTATCTAACTTTTAGAATTCCCATCAAAATCAAGACTACAATAGCCAATACTACAGCGCCCAAAAGTCCAAATAAAATCCAACCTAGCAAGAATGCTATTATCGAAACCACTGAAATTTTGGACCAGTCCATTGTTATTTTGTTTGACATATTCAATCACTATAACGGACCCACGACTGTCGGAAGGAAGCTTAGTAGGCTTATAATGATCCACACTACGATTGCTATCAGCAGCGACTTGAGCCAGCCAATTTTGTATAGGCTTCCCAACGCGATGAGCCATGCTATGCCTCCGACTACAGCTGCCAAGAGACCAGTACCAAGGAAGAAATACGCTCCGGTATAGATTATAGCGCCAATCAAAGCTGTCAAGACAGCTGTTCCCAATCCTTCTTTCTCGCCAAGTATTTTCGTTACGATATATATTATTATAGTAGAAACAACCATACTGAATACGAAATTCAAAACGATGATTGGTATTGCCATAAAATCACTCCACTAACTATCAGTTCATCTATCATATCGGTTGTTTGGAGTCTTTTTAAATTACTATATTTGATAGAAACCATTAGAATTTGCTGTTACTATCAATAGCTATGGAAAGACGATTCGAGCTGGATATTCTGCGTGTTGCAGCGCTATTTCTTCTGTTCATCTTTCATGCAAACCTGAACACCGCTTACCCTAACCAACTGTGGACCATTGGAACCTATCTGTTAGGTGCTTTCTTCTTTGTAGCTGGCATACTTTTTTTGCCGTCCCTTAAAAGGCACTCTACAAAAAAGTTCCTGAAGAACAAATTCTTACACATATATATTCCGTTTCTCCTGATGCTTATCCTTTACGTTGTGCTTTTCGGAGGTCTGGCGCAGGCGTACATCTACCACGCCATTGGACTCAGTATTTTCCATGTTCTCCAGTCAGGCGCATTAAACCTGTTTCATATGTGGTATGTTGTCCACCTGTTGCCTATTTTTTGCTTTTCCTTGCCATATACAAGCTAATTAAATCAGATGTCAGAAAGCTTTTTGCTGTAATTTGCATTTTCCTGCTTCTTGTGCTACTCTGGACAATAAACTCGCCGCTGCGGCTGGAATGGAAATTCGCCGCTTACCTGATGGTATTTTATGCAGGAATTGTTGCTGGAAATAATCTCGACCGTATATACGATTTGCTAAAAAAACAAACCATAGGCTTGATTGTATTTACGCTGCTTTTGGGGTATTTGGTTTTAATCATACCAGAAACTCCAACAACCTATACAAACACGATTTTATTCTGCTCATGCGAAGCGCGTTTGCCATAGCAGCATGCCTGCTCTCGCTGCGAATATTCCTGCGCATGAATAAAATAAGAAAAGCTGCAGCCTTCATCTCGTATGGTTCGCTATTTGCCTATCTGCTGCAACCTGCTGTTTCCCAGTTGGTTTCCTGCGTCATTGCCAAAAATAACTGTTTCGTGTTCGGTGCTTGGTATGCTCTCGACATACCAGGTATGCTGGTAATGATACCGGTGAGCTTTTTGATAACTGTCCTGCTGGCGCATGGAATCCAGTCATGCTACAGAACCTTTTTGAAAAGAATTAAGATGTAATGCCGAAGGTGGGTTACTTGCCAAGTGGTGGAGTCTTGTTTAATAACCCTGTTCTCTTCTGAATGCCTTTGTAACCCATACAATATTTGCTTCAACAAAATATTCGAACCTGCACTTTCCAACACGAAGCCGATAAAGCGTGTGAAGTTTTCCCTGCAGTTTCTTTATGTCAGTTCCAGGTCTAGGCTCAAATGGGTTCTCTTTCAGAGTTCTTAATGATGTTGTACACAAGTCTCTATCCTTCGCATGCAAAGAATCAAGAAAATCCATGACTTTCGGATGGAGTTTAACGTCGTACGCCATGTTTCTTACCATATTTGTCCAGAGAAATAAATTTACTTCTATCCTTTTCAAGAACTGAATGGGACATTTCTATGTAGCTTTCCATAAACACGTCTAAATCTTCCCTTATTTCCTCGATTTCTTTCTCTATATTGCCCAATTTTGATATGATTCTTTCGTCTTCCATAATTATCACTATCTATAGTTAGGGCAGCAATCCATATAAATTGATTTTGTTACCTTAGTGCCGAAGGTGGGGATCGAACCCACGACCTCCCGATTTCTCAATAATTTGTCATTGTCAAAACGGCTGGACGTGCTTTACACGTCAGTTTGTCTTAACTCAAAACTCATAAATTCTATTCTTTCCGCAAGCGATTTCTGCCCACAGAAAGGGCTTTATGAGTCGGGTGCTCTACCACTGAGCCACTTCGGCGTCTGTTTAATGTTATCAGTTTAATTTATTAAGGTTGCGATTACTGTTTTTTAATGCTAGATGAAAAACCACGCTTTTTAGCAGAGTTCAGCTCAGATATAACATACGTTGAAATGATTGAGAACCTTGCAAGAGAATTCTGCAGACTTTACAAATTCGACGAAGCTGAATCGATAAACTATTCGATCTCAGTAAGGGAACTCACAATAAACGCTATAAAACACGGCAACAAGTCTGACTGGAAAAGACGGGTAAGAGTTGAATTCTATCAAACTGGCAGTGAAATAAGAACCCTTGTTCAGGATGAGGGAGAACAAAAATTTGACACTGATAATCATTTCACTGCTACTGGAGAAAATGCGTTGTCAGATCACGGAAGAGGCTTGCTTGCTGTAGAATTATATACACCGGGTTGGACCTATGAGTGGATGAATCCTGGAAACCGTTTTGGTGTGTATAAAGAGAGACCCCAAGAATCACTTCTTGCCGATGAGAGCCAGCTGGGCCAGCAGAGCGCCTAGCTGCACATGCGGATTGCTGCCTTCTGTCAAGCGAAATTCATATTCACCGACACGCTCAATCATTTCCAGTTTCTGCCTGTCGCTCAGGTCAAGATCGAACAACTGACTGTGAATCTCTTTTATTATATCCTCGCCTGAAAGACCATGATCATTCATCAGGGAAAGGAGCTGCAGGCGGGCGGATCGGAACTGGCCGCTTATGGCTGTTTCCAGCATTTTCTTTATAGTAGCTGGATCGGCTCTATTCGTAACTAGATATATTACATCCTCGTCAATGGTCTTGCTTGTTGAGGCTAACTGCAAAATGTTTATAGCCTTGCGCAGGTCGCCCTCAGCAACCTTCATTATTGCTTTGTAGGCAGCCTCATCAATCTTAAGCTTCTCGGCTTTTGATATGATTTTCAAATATGATATAACGTCATCTTCTTTCAGTGAGGAGAAGCGGAACACGGCAGTTCTTGATTGTATAGGCGGTATGATCTTACCGCTATAATTAACGGCGAGAATAAAACGGCAGATGTGGGAATAATTTTCCATTGTCCTGCGAAGCGCGTGCTGGGCGTCCTTTGTCAGTGCGTCAGCCTCATCCAAATAAACTATCCTGAATAGGCCAGCTGTGTCAACAGCCGGCTGGCGCGCAAACTCCTTGACTTTCTCGCGGACAACATCTATTCCACGTTCATCGGATGCGTTGAGCTCGAGAAACTTACCTTTAATCCTGTCGCCGTAGAGCTCATGGGCTATGCAGAGAGCTGTTGTTGTCTTTCCACAGCCAGCAGGCCCGGCAAAGAGGCAGTGAGGTAGCGAGCGAGTCTCTATGAAAGACTCGAGCCTTTTGGTAATGTTGCCCTGGCCTATGACATCAGCGAGTCGTTTAGGCC
>ERZ1292640.3395-Hain-H43-02um-R1-3395-length-12416-cov-4_pt1 | contig 12416 bp, 15 predicted proteins | sample MGYA00564404_ERZ1292640 | MGnify/ENA primary metagenome ERZ1292640 (study PRJEB36523, sample SAMEA6512636) | groundwater metagenome | collected 2019-01-08 | study: AquaDiva: Metagenomics assemblies of 32 groundwater samples | reverse complement strand
GGCCCGAACCGATCCGCCGCCTGGCGCTGGCCGGCGACGTGCGCGACCTGGGCCTCGGCCCGGGCCGAACGCTCTACGCCTCGGCCGCCGGGACGGGAGCCCACGTCCTCGACGTGAGGCGGCCCGAGGCCCCCGTGAAGGTCGCCACGATCACGGTGCCCGACGCCGCCCACGGCGTGGCCGGCTGGGGCGCCTACCTGGCCGTGGCCGCGGGCGAGGGCGGGGTGCAGCTCTTCGATCTACGCCGCCGCGCCGCGCCCCGGCTGGCGGCGACCTATGCGCCGCTGCCGATCCGCTCGGCGCCCTCGCCAGGGTGATCGAGCCGCTGGAGCGCGACATCGACCGGCAGTGGACCGAGCTCCTGAACCGTGAGGTGCCTAACGACGAGCGGATCGCGCGCGCGATGCTCGCCACCTATGGCAGTTCCGTGGCGCCCGACGCCAACTCCAGCCTGCGCATCTCGGACGGCGAAGTGAAGACCTACCAGTACAACGGCACGATCGCGCAGCCGTACACGACCTTCTACGGCCTCTACGACCGCACCCTCGGCTTCGGCGGCCGCGCGCCGTTCGACCTGCCACCGCGCTGGCTGGCGCGCCGCGATTCGCTGAACCTGGCGACCCCCTACAACGGGATCTCTACCAACGACATTATCGGCGGCAGCTCGGGCAGCCCGGTACTCAACCGGGATGGGGAGATCGTGGGGTTGATCTTCGACGGCAACATGGAGTCCCTGCCGTGGCGGTTCCGGTTCACCGAGGCCACCGGACGCTCGGTGTGGGTGGACTCGCGCGCCATCGTCGAAGCCATGCGCCGCGTCTACGACGCCGGCCCGCTGGCCGACGAGCTGACCCGCAACCGGTAGCCGGCATCCGCCAGGAGTTCATCATGCGCCCGACGCGCGTTGCGCTGTTCGCCCTGTTCGCCCTGCTCCCCGCGACTCCGGCCGCGGCGCAGCAGGTGCGCACCATCGCCGTCGGGCGCGTGGTGACCGATTCATTGACCGCCCGCGACCCGGTGGGGCGCAGCCGCAAGGCGCCCTACCACGTCTGGACCCTCGACGGGCGGCGCGGGCAGAAGATCGAGATCGACCTCGCGTCGGCGGATTTCGACGCCTACCTCGTGCTGCGGGACGGCGAGGGATACGTCATCGGCCGCGACGACGACTCGGGCGAGGGGAACGCGGCGCGCCTGCACGCGATCGTCCCGCGCGACGGCCGCTACCAGATCGTCGCCACCTCGTTCAGCGAGGGCGGGCGCGGCCGCTACACGCTCGGCGTGAGCGGCTGGGAGACGCCGGACGCGCCGCCGGCGGGCGCCGCGGCGACGCTCCGTCCGGGCGAGACGAAGGACGGGCTGCTCGAGCCGGGCGACGAGGTCTCGGGCGACGGTCCGTTCCAGGACCGCTGGGTCTTCGAGGCCCGCGCCGGCCAGCGCCTGCGCTTCGAGCTGCGCTCGACCGACTTCGACAGCTACCTGGTGGTCCTCGGCCCCGACGGCGCGCAGCTCGCCACCGACGACGACGGCCTGGGCGACAATGACGCCTCCATCGCCTTCCGCGCGGGGGCGGCGGGGCACTACACCGCGCTCGCCACGAGCTACGGCGACGACCCGAAGTCGGGCGCCTACCGCCTCACCCTCGTCGAGGAGAGCGGCGACTTCGCCGAGCCGGGCGAGGCGGGCGCGATCGCGGCGGGCCAGACGAAGGACGGGCGGCTCGAGACCGGCGACCGCTTCGGCACACGCGGGTTCGAGGACCGCTGGACGTTTACCGCGCGGGCCGGGCAGCTCCTCCGGATCGACGTGACGTCGCAGGCGTTCGACCCCTACGCCGTCCTGCGGTTCGGCGAGACGCCCGTGGACTCCAACGACGACGGCGGCGACGGCACCAGCGCGCGCATCATGACCGTCGCGCCGAACACCGGCGCCTACACGCTCGTCGTGTCGGCGTACAGCGAGGGCCGCGCCGGCGGGCGCTACGCGGTCGCGCTCGGCGTCACGGCGACACCCGCGGCCGCGGGCGCGCCGGCGCGCATCGCGCCGGGACAGCGGCTTGCGGGCCGCCTCGAGCCGGGCGACCGCGCGCGCGACGGCGGCGGCTACGAGGACGTCTGGGAGTTCGACGCGCGGCCCGGCCAGGACGTGACGATCGAGCTGCGCTCGGGGAGTTTCGACGCCTACCTCGAGCTGCGCGATCCGCAGGGCCGCAGCGTCGCCGAGAACGACGACGGCCTGGGCGAGGGCACCGACTCCTTCGTCTTCGCCCACCTCGAGCAGGGCGGGCGCTACCGGATCGTCGCGCGCGGCTACGGCGACCGCGAGTCCACCGGCTTCTACGAGCTGGCGCTCGCCACGGCGGCGCCGGCCGGGGCGCCGGGCCGGGTGCTCGAGATCCGGGACGGGGACGCCATCGTCGGACGGCTCGAGCCGGGGGACAGCATCGTGGGCGACAGCACCTACGCGGACGTCTACCTGTTCCGGCCCTCGCGCAGCGCCGACGTGGTCATCGACCTGCGCTCCGGAGACTTCGACGCCTACCTCCTGCTCCAGGACGCCGCCGGGCGGACCCTCGCCACCGACGACGACGGCGGGAGCGGGCGCGACTCGCGGCTCAGCTTCGGCGTCACCGCCGGCGCCACTTACCGCATCCTCGCGAACAGCTACGGGGAGGAGCGCGCCACCGGCGGGTACCGTCTCTCGCTGCGGTTTGCGCCATAGCTCGGTTTGCGACATTTTGAACTTGAGATGAAGCCGGCCAAGCCCCGGGCCGCCCGGCCCCGCTCCTACGGGCTCACCACCGACCGCGCGCTGAACCTGTGGGTTGCCTTGGCGCGCTGCGCCGCCTCGGTGAGCCGGGTCGCGGCGCGCGACATCCAGCGCTACGGGCTCACCCAGGCGCAGTTCGCGGTGCTCGAGGCGCTCCACCACAAGGGGCCGATGCCGCTCTGCACCATCGGCGAGAAACTGCTCGTCACCAGCGGCAACATCACCTACGTCGCCGACCAGCTGGAGCGCGCGGGCTACCTGCGGCGTCGGCGTTCGACGGAGGACCGGCGCGTGGTCCTGGCGCGACTGACGCCGAAGGGCGAGGCGCTCATCCAGCGGAACTTCCCCGCGCACGCCACGTGCATCGAGCAGTCCGCCGCCGCGCTCTCCCCACGCGAGCAGACCGAGCTCGCCCGCCTGCTCAAGAAATGGGGGAAGGCGGTCCGGGAAAACTGACCTCGGCGCCGGCGTCGCCTCGGGCGGAGCGCCCAACCTCTTGCCCCGCCGCACCTTAGTTCTTATAGTAGCCCAACCTCCCCGGGGAGCCCAGCCTGATGCTCGACCCGTTCTGGAGCTCGGACGAGTACGACGAACGCGCTCACGAGCTCTACAACGAAGGGCAATACGACGTAGCGATCGAAGTACTCCGCGAAGGTCTGCACGTGTATCCCGAAGCCGTCGAGCTCCACGTCGGGATGGGCTACGCCCGTCTCGCGCGGGAGGAGTTCGCCTGGGCGCGCCGGGCGTTCAGCGGCGCGCTCTCGCTCGAGCCGGACCACGAGGACGCGCTCGCGGGAATGGGTGAGGTGCTCCTCAAGCTCGGCGAGACGGGGTCGGGCGTCGAGTGCTTCGACCGCGTCCTCGCCCTCGGGTTTTCCGAAGACCTCGACATCGTGCTGCAGATGGGCCGCGCGCTGTTCCGCGAGGGGCAGCTCGAGCCCGCGCGGCGCTTCTTCGCCCTCGCGCAGGCGGCGCACCCCGACCACGCCGAGACGGCGGCCTGCGTGGGCTACGCGGCGCACCGGCTCTCGCAGGAGCAGGACGCGATCCACTGGCTGCGCCGGGCCCTCGCGATCGACGCGGGGCACAGCGAGGCGCGCGTCTACCTCGCCAACCTGCTCTACGACCGCGGCGAGTACGAGCCTTCGCTGGCCGAGTTCGAGAAGACGACGCCCGACGATCACTGGGACGAGCTCGGCATCTGGCGCGTCATCGAGCTGAAGAAGACGATCTACCGGCTGACGGACGACGACCCCGAGCTCAAACCCTGGCTGGTGCGCCTCGCCGACCTGGCCGGCGAGGCGGACGCCACCGAGCTGATGCTGGCCGAGCTCGAGGCGGCGGGGCCCGACGGCACCGGCTCGCGCGACCCCTCGCAGCTCGAGCTGTTCGGTGCGCTGCTCAGCGAGCTGCAGGAGATGCGCCGGCGCGGCCGCAGCGGCGAGATCCACCGCGTCGCCACGCCGGACGGCACGGCGTACACCGGCACGTGGGACGAGATCGTGACCTCGATGCGCGACGCCGACGCCGTCTTCGCCGGCCGCTCCGTCGAGGAGTACCTCTCGGGCTACGCCGCGCGCGCCGCCCGCCTCACCGGCGTCGTCATCCCCGTCACGGACGCCGAGACCTTCATCCGCGGGAGCGCGGACGCGGGGTTGCTGCGGATTCTGCGCTAGGTCTCAGGTCATAGCCCCGCTACGTTCCCCCGCGTGCTCGACGCCATCCTGAGGCCGAAGTCGATCGCGGTCGTCGGCGCCTCGCGGCAGCCGGACACCATCGGCTACCAGATCCTCGACAACCTCGTGCGCTGGGGCTTCAAGGGCCCCGTCTACCCGGTCAACCCCGGCGCGGCGCACGTCCACTCGATCGCCGCCTACCCGTCGGTCTCCGCGATCCCCGGCCCCGTGGACCTCGCGGTCATCGTGGTGCGCAAGCAGCACGTGCTCGCCATCGCCGAGGAGTGCGGCCGCAAGGGGGTGAAGGGGCTGGTCGTCATCACCGCGGGGTTCGCCGAGGTCGGCGGCGAGGGGATCGAGCGCGAGCGGCAGCTGGTCGAGATCGTGACGCGGTACGGGATGCGGATGGTGGGGCCCAACTGCATGGGCGTGCTCAACACCGACCCCGAGGTGTCGCTGCTCGCCACCTTCGCGCCGAAGATGCCGCCGCACGGGTCCGTGGCGATCGTCAGCCAGTCGGGCGCGATGGGCCAGAGCATCCTCGACTACGGTGAGGAGCTGGGGATCGGCATCTATCAGTTTGTCTCGGTCGGCAACAAGCCCAACGTCTCGGGCAACGACCTGCTCGAGTACTGGGCCGACGACCCGAACGTCAAGGCGATCCTGATGTACCTCGAGAGCTTCGGCAACCCGCGCCGGTTCGCGCAGATCGCCCGGAAGCTCACGCGCCGCAAGCCGATCTTCGTGGTCAAGGCGGGGCGCACCGCGGCCGGCGCGCGCGCCGCCTCCTCGCACACCGCGGCGCTCGCCGGCACCGACCTCGCCGCCGACGTCCTCATGCAGCAGTGCGGCGTCATCCGCGCGCAGACGGTCGAAGAACTGTTCGACTACGCGATGGCGTTTCCGCGGCTGCCCCTGCCGAAGGGCAACCGCGTCGCCATCATCAGCAACGCGGGCGGCCCGGCGATCATCCTCGCCGACGCCTGCGAGTCCTCGGGGCTGTCGGTGCCGGAGCTGGCGCCCGAGACCCAGGCCGCCATCCGCGCGCGGGTGGCCGAGGAAGCGTCGGTGCGCAACCCGGTGGACCTCATCGCGTCCGCGAAGGCCGCGGTGTACCGCGAGGTCATCAAGCTCGTCCTGCGGGATCCCAACGTCGACGCGGTGATCGCCTCATTCATCCCGCCGCTCGGCATCCAGGCGCAGGACGTGGCCCTGGCGATCCGCGAGGCGGCCGCCACGCGCCGGGAGATCCCCGTGCTCGCCGTGATGCTCGGCCGCAACGGTGTGCCGGCCGCGATGGAGGAGCTCATCGACGCGGGAATCCCGGGCTACATCTTCCCGGAGTCCGCGGTGCGGGCGCTGGCCGCGCTGAACCGTTACCGGCAGTGGATCGAGCGGCCGGAGGGCGCCGTGGCGAGCTTCCCGGTGGACCGTGCGGCGGCGGACGCGGTCATCGCCGGCGCGCGGGGCGCGCGGCGCGAGAGACTCACCGAGGCCGAGTCGCTGGCGCTGCTCGACGCGTACGGGATCCCGACCGCGCCGTGGAAGGTCGTGCGGTCGGCCGACGAGGCGGCGCGGGCCGCCGCGGCCGTGGGTCATCCCGTCGTGCTCAAGGTGATGAGCGCGGCGATCGTGCACAAAAGCGACATCGGGGGCGTCGTTCTCGGCCTGGGCAGCGAGCAGGAGGTGCGTGAGGGCTATGCGAGGCTGGTGAGGCGCGTCACGGAACGCGCGGGCGTCACGCCCGAGGGGGTGCTGGTCCAGCGCATGGTCCCGGGCGGGCGCGAGACGATCGTCGGCTCGACGCGCGACGCCAAGGCCGGACCACTCCTGATGTTCGGCCTCGGCGGGATCTTCGTGGAGGTGCTGAAGGACGTCGTCTTCCGCGTGCACCCCGTCAGCGACGTGGACGCGCGCGAGATGGTGCGAGGGATCCGCGGCTACCAGCTGCTCGAGGGCGTGCGGGGCGAGACCTCGGTGGACCTCATCGCGCTCGAGGAGATCATCCAGCGCGTCTCCCAGCTGGTGGGCGACCACGAGGAGATCCTCGAGATGGACGTCAACCCGCTCGTGGCCTTCCCCGACCGGGTGGTGGCGCTGGATGCGCGGTTCAGGATTGGGGGGTAGGGCGGCTCAGAACATCGACATCGCCAGGAACGACCGGAGGTTGTCGTTCGTGACGCGCAGCCGGGCCACGAGCATCCGGACGACGGCCCACAGCACCTTGTAGGCGACGTCGCGGTTGAAGTCCATCAGCAACTCGAAGTCCGAGCGCGTGATGGTCAGGAGGGTGCAGTCGCTGTTCGCGATCGCGTCGGTGGAGCGCTCCGACTGGTCGAAGATCGCCATCTCGCCGAACAGGGCGCCCTTCTTGAGAACCGCCAGCGCCTCCTCGCCGCTGCCGGGGATCTGGCGGCTGATCCGGACCTCGCCCTCGGCGATGAGGTAGAGCCGGTTGCCGGGCTCGCCCTCTTTGAAGATCGTCTTGGCGCTGACAAACTTCTGCTCGTGGCACACCTCGGCGACGCGCGCGAGCTCGCCTTCGTCGAGGTCGGCGAAGATGGCAGCCTGCTTGAGGAGGGACAGGTCCACAGTATGGGACAAGGTACGACGCGGCCTGGGGGGCGGCAAGGAGAGGCGGGCGGCCCGTTCACGGCGGCCAACCTGGTCTCGCTCTCGCGCGTCCCCCTGGCCGTCGCCTTCGCCGCGATCGAGCGGATGGAGGTTCGCCTCCCGGTGCTGGCCGCCGCCGCCGCCAGCGACCTGCTCGACGGGTGGCTGGCGCGGCGGCTCGGCCCCTCGCGCCTCGGCGCGGTCCTCGACCCCCTCACCGACAAGATCTTCATGCTGACGGCGTTCCTGGTGCTCGCGCTCTCCCGCGCGCTCACCCCGCTCGAGGTGCTCGGGGTGCTGCTGCGGGACATTCTCGCCCCGCTCGGGTATCTGGCGAGTGTCGCCTTGGGCCGCCCGTTCACCGTACCGGCGAGTGTCGGCGGGAAGGCGGTCACCACCGGGCAGTCGCTGACGCTGTGCGCGTGGCTCCTCGGCTCGCCGTACCTCGAGCCGCTCGCCTGGGCCACCGCGGCGATCGCGCTGTACGCGATCGCGGATTACGGACGCCTCGCGGTCCGGCGCACCGACCGCCCGCACACCTGAGGAGGAAGACGGGATGCGACGACCCCTGACGCTCGCGGCCGCGGCGCTGCTCGCGGTCACCGCCACCGCCCGCGCCCAGGAGTTCCAGCCGCCCGGCCAGCGTGGCGGCGCCGGCGCGAGCGGCGCTCTGCGGTTCGACATCATCGGCTTCTCGACGCGCGGCGGCGGCCAGGTCAACAAGGACGAGCAGGCCGTGCTCGGCTCGACCGTAGACGTCGCGGAGCTGTGGAGCGCGCAGGTCCGCCTGCGCCCCTCGTTCGAGGTGGGCTTCGGCCAGAGCCTCACGTCGATCCACGCCGCGCTGGAAGTGATCTACCGGTTCCAGCCCGACAACGCGCCGGCGATCCCCTACGTCGGCGCCGGGGTCGGCTACTACGACGACGGCAACAGCCACCACACGTGGCCCAACCTGGTGATGGGCTTCGAGCTCCCGTTCCGGCCGTCGTACAACTGGCTGATCGAGTACCACTCCCTCGATCGGCTGGGTCGCCACCGGTTCCTGGTCGGACTCGCGACGCGCTCGGCGGGGGGCAACTGATGGCGAAAGCGAAGCACGTCGGCCTGACGTGGCAGGGGCGGGAACTGGTCTTCAGCGGCGCGGGCGCGGGCGGGGTCAGGGTCCCGATCGACGGGGACAACGTCGCGGGCCCCGGGCCGATGGAGAGCCTGCTCCTGGCGCTGGCGGCGTGCACGGGCAGCGACGTGGTCGTGGTGATGCGGAAGAAGCGGGTGGACCTGCGGGAGTTGCGCCTCGAGGTCACCGGGCAGCGCCGCGAGGAGCACCCGCAACGCTACGTCGCGATCGACCTGAAGTACTCCGTGACCGCGCCGGGGGCGAGGGAGGAGCAGGTGCGCCATGCGATCGACCTCTCGCTCGCCAAGTACTGCTCGGTCACCCACTCCCTGAATCCGGACATCGCCATCCGCTATGAGCTGGTGCTCCAGGCCTAGCGCCTGGAAGCTCGCGCTGGTCTTCGCGCTCGCGGCGCCGCGGGCGGCGCGGGCGCAGGGCTGGCGCGAGACGCAGCTGTGGGCCGTGCTTGCGCTGTCACGGCCGGCGTTCACCGGCTTCGGCGCGGGCCTCGCGTGGCGCGACGGCGGTCGCACCCGGATCGCCGCGGCGCTGGCCGGCGGCGCCCTGGGCAGTGCGGGGCCGGCGGCGCGCGCGGAGATCGTGGGCCACTTCCTGCTCGATCCCGCGCGCACCCGCGGCGACGCGGTCTACGGCGGGGGCGGACTCGCGGTGCTGATGGACGAGCACGGCCGGCTGCATCCGTACGTGCAGCTCGTGCTGGGCGCGGAGAACGCGCCGAGCGGCCCGCGCGGGACGTTCGTCGAGGTCGGCGTCGGCGGCGGAGCGCGGCTGGCGATCGGGTTACGGTGGCGGAAACGCAACGCCCCGCGGCGCTAGCTGCGGGGCGTCACCAGCAGTCGGTGACCGAAGAGTCTCAGGTGATGCCGGCCGAAACCGTCTCAGGCCGCGCGAGGACGGGACGGCAGTAGCGCTCGCCGAGCGTCCGGAGCTCGCCCAGCTCCGCGGCGGTCAACGCTTCGTAGCGCTCGGTCAGGTAGGCCATCGTGTCGTCGAACCAGTCCTTGCGGTGCTCTTCAGCGGCTTCCAGTACTCCACAGCGCAGGATGTGGCTGAAGAGCTCGTCGCGGGCCTGCTCGAAGGTCGTGGGGATGTACTGCTTGCGGGGCTTTTTCGCCTTGGTCATCACACCTCCTGAAAGGACGCCGTCCGGGGGGGGCGGCACATAACCGGCGCAATATAGTCGAGGAGCTGAAGAGTTCAACTCTTTGAAACCCTCACAGATATCCCGAGAATAGGCTTGCCACGGCCTCCGCGAGCTTCGCGCGCCGGGGACGGCGCCGCCACTCGTCCGCATCGACCCGCACCGCCCGGGTGAGGTCGGCCGCGAACAGTTCGCGCATCCGCGTCCCGGTGCGCGGGTCGCCGACGAGCACGTTCAGCTCGTAGTTTCGATGCAGCGACAGCGGGTCGAGGTTGCTCGAGCCGACCAGCGACACGAAGCCGTCCACCACGGTCGTCTTCGCGTGCAGCATCACGCCGCGCCATTCGTGGATCTCGGCCCCGGCATCGAGGAGCGGCGCGTAGATGCGGCGCGCGGCCAGCCCCGCGATCGGGTGGTTGGTGCGGCCGGGCAGGAGGAGCCGCACCCGGACGCCGCGCCGCGCGGCACGCAGCAGCGCCCGGAAGACGCTCGCCGGCGCGACGAAGTAGGCGTCGGTCAGCTCGACGCGATCCTCGGCGTGGTCGGCGAGCCACTCGTAGATCGCGGCGACCCGCCCCGTCCCGGGCCGGTCGCCCACGACCACGACCGCCGCGTCGCCCTTCGGGGACGGGAGTGCGCCGGTCGGGCCCTCCTGGGTGAGCGTCGTGTCCACGGCCGCCCCGTGCGCCCGCGCCCACATGCGCTCGAAGGCGACCTGGAGGTCCGCGACGGCTGGCCCGCGCACCATCATCGCGGTGTCGCGCCAGCCGCCGCCGCCCCGCTCGGCCGGCGCCCAGTGGTCGGCGATGCAGAGACCGCCGACGACGGCGATCTTCCGGTCGGCGACGAGCAGCTTGCGGTGGTCGCGGTGCCGCATGCGCAGCCAGCTCCACGGCGCGCTCATCGACAGCGGCCGGAACGCGCGGGCCGCCACCTCGGCGCGCTTGAGCCGCCGCGCCACGGACCCGCCACGCACCAGCAGGGTACCCAGCGGGTCGTACAGCACCCGCACGTGCACCCCGCGCCGCCGCGCGCGCTCGAGCCCCACGGCGAATTCTTCGCCGGTGGCGTCGTGCGCCATGATGAAGTTCTCGAAGCAGACACTGTAGCGCGCCGAGCGGATGGCGGCGAGCATCGCCGGGAACGCGAGGCCGCCGTCGCGCAGGATCCGGATGTCGTGGCCGAAGCGCAGCGGCGCCTGCGCGATCCGCGCGATCTCGAGCAGCGCCAGTGGGTCGGCGAGCCGCGGCGACGAGTTGGCGAGGGTGGCCACAGTGGGTATGATGATAGGAACCGCGCGCTCGCCGGGCGAGGGCGGCCCCAGACGAGGTGCCGACGGTGGCTGACGAAACCTACGATCCGGCCCGCATCGAACGGCTGTGCGACCTGCTCCGGGCCCTGGCACGGCGCATCGTGGTGCTGGACGCCGAAGGGCGCCTGCTGGCCGATCCCGGCGCGCTGCTGCGCGAGCTCGGCGACCTGCGCTCGGAGCTGTTCCGCTACGAGGTCCGCACGACGTTCGACACCCCCGAGACCGCCGAGCACCGGCGCATCGTCGGGGAGGCCAACGGCGCATGGTCGCCGGCGGTGGAACCCGACGAGGAGGATGACACATGGCCGCCGGACGGTCGCTGACGCCGTTCTACTTCGCGCTCGCGCTGATCGTCGTCGCGGGCGGAGTCCTGATCTCCCGCTCGGCCGGCGGGCGCCGCGGCGGCCTGTCGCTGGCGCCGACCGCGACCATGCCGCCGACCGCCGGTCCGCGCGGCGTGGCCATGGGCTCGGACTCGGCGCCGGTCGAGGTGGCGGAGTACTCCGACTTCGAGTGCCCCTACTGCGCGCGGTTCGCCGTGCTCCAGCTCCCCGACATCGAGCAGCGCCTCGTCGCCACGGGCCGGGTTCGGTGGCGGTTCATGCACTTCCCGCTGGAGGGCCACGAGAAGTCGCCGCAGGCGCATTTGGCGGCCGCGTGCGCGAACGAGCAGGGGCAGTTCTGGCGGATGCACGACGCGATCTACCAGTCGCAAGCGGACTGGGTCGCCAGCCGCCGGCCGGAGCGGCTGCTGCGCGACTTCGCGCAGCGCCTCGGGCTCGACATGGGCCGCTACGACAGCTGCGTGCGCGAGCAGCGCGCGTGGACCGGCGTGCTGGCGGACCGGCGGCTCGGCGACTCGCTCGGCGTGGGCGCCACGCCGACCATGTTCATCAATGGCCACAAGCTCCAGGACGTCCCGACGTTCGACGAGCTTCGGCACCTCGTGGACTCGATCGCCCCGCCGGCCGGTGCGGCGCCGGCGCCGGGAGCGCCGCGGCGCTGATGCGCCACCGCATGGCGGCGGCGACGCTGTCGCTGATCGGCCTGCTGCTTTCGAGCTACCTCACCTTGCACCGGCTCGGCGTCGTCGGCCCGATCGCGTGCGGCGGCAGCGGCTCCTGCGACCGGGTCCAGCTCGGTCCCTACGGCGCGCTGTTCTCGATTCCCGTGGCGGCGTACGGCGCCGCCGGGTACCTGGCCCTGCTCGTCGTGGCGCTGGTCGGGCTGCAGGAGCCGTGGGCGGGGCGCCGCGCGCCGACGCTCTGGCTCGCCGTGATCTCGGGCGTCGGGGTGGCGTTCACGATCTACCTCACCTACCTCGAGCTGTTCGTGATCCACGCCGTGTGCACGTGGTGCCTGGCGAGTGCGGGGATCATCGCGGGCATCTTCGTGGCGAGTATGATCGGGGTGAGAGGTGAGAGGCGCCAAGGTGATTAGGGGTGGGTGAGGAGGCTGCCCGACCCGCCACGGTGCCGCAAGGGCCGCCCGCCTCGCCCCTCACCTAATCACACTGGCCCTCCTCACCTCTCACGCTTCTCCCTCCTCGTACTTCGCCTTCAGCCGCTCCACGACGGTCGGATCGGCGAGCGTCGTCGTGTCGCCGAAGACGCGCCCTTCGGCGATGTCGCGCAGCAGCCGCCGCATGATCTTGCCCGAGCGGGTCTTCGGCAGGTCCGCGGAGAAGAGCACGTCGTCGGGCCGCGCGAGCGCGCCGATCTTCTTCACCACGTGCCCCTTCAGCTCCTCGGCCAGCGCGGCGCCCGGCGC